>TBL_comb47_HYPODRAFT_10005726_pt1 | contig 13731 bp, 10 predicted proteins | sample TroBogypolimnion_40_FD_10682 | JGI IMG/M metagenome (IMG submission 10682)
TTACCCGTGACTGATTACCGTCACTGTCGGCACAAAAGATCAGGTAAACCCCGGTACCGGGACGATTGCCATTCCCGGTTCTACCGTTCCAGGTTGCACGCCCGCCGATTGATGTAGTCCTATAAACCAGATTACCTGCTACATCGGTAATCTTCACCGTCGATTGATCGGTAAGCCCATCAATTGTAATCTCACCTGAGTAGCTTTCCCTGACGGGATTTGGCCACACATAAAGATTGTGGAACGAACCCTCCCCTTCTGTGGCGTCGCCCATCCAGGAGATCAGACCATTTCCAGTTGCAAAAAATATTTCGCCGTTTTGGCCGTCGATCGCTATACTGTTGATATGGTTTGAAAAAAGTGGGGAATTGTCGGTGTTAAAATTTCGGATCAGCCTGGAACCGTCATTTGAAAACAGAAAAACTCCTGAATTTGAAGTTCCAAACCATTTTCGGTTACCTCCGTCAATGGCCACTGATGTCACATTTTCATTTTCAAGAACCGGATGGAATACCCCATCCCCAAGATCAACCGATGGTTGTGCTCCATAAAAGCCCGCGGTCCCAAAAATGGCCTCGGGATTTGTATAGAGGACAACCCCATTCTCTGTACCCAACCATAAATATCCGTCATGGTCTTCAGCAAAACAATTAACAACATTAAACCCCTTGATGATCGTTGTAGTGCTATTGGTAAACCGGCTATAGACCGAACTTTTCTTATAAACATCATCAGCCTGATTTTCGGGAGTCGTCTTGGTTTTGATCGCAAACAGGCTTGAATGATCGACGATGATCCATTTAGTGTCTGATTTTGTAATGATCAGATCTCCGGCTGAAATGAACTGGTTGTTAATTCCTGAATAGTTCAAGGCTTTCCAGGTACCGTCCGGTTTGACCAGATCAAGTTGATTGTTTCCTTTTGGGTTTGTGACCCATAAATTTCCGGTGCTATCAAAAGCAAGTCCACCTACAGCGCAATTCCCATTGAATGATTCGAGCGTGGAATTCATTGAATTATATTGCTTTACCAATTTTGATCCCTGAAATTCAAGCAATCCGTTCGCAAGTGTGGAAGCAAAGAAATGCTCCGGATCGGATGGAGTTGGTACGACCTTCATGATATTTTTTATTCCATTTAACTTGGTTTCAGTAAACCCATTGATTGAAACCCATTTATTCCCTGTCAGTCTGTACAACGCTGCCTGAACTGATGGTTGACTTGTCTCATCGGTTCCCGTAGCGACAAAAAGATTGGCACCTTCCGAAGTCAAAGTTTGGGCATTGTTGTTCGTAGGGCTTGAAGGCACCAAAGAAACAAAAGCCTGGTTTCCTGTCCGTTCAAAAAGTCCAAAAGTCTGGTCTCCTATCCAAAGTTCACCGGTAGTTCCAATCAATGCGTCTGCCGGGTCGATTTTTGTCGAAGAAGGCAGTTGATCCCCATAACTGACAATTTTACTGAAACCATCGGTCCCGACCATATTCAGACTCCCGCTGCAAACAAACAACAATGCCGAAGGATAACCTTTGATCTTTTTGACATTCCCGATATTGGAATAAACCTGTTGCCAGGAGGTCCCATCATAAGAATAGGTACGCCCATCAAGATCACATGTGAGTACAGATTGATTGAAGACAGAGATGGAATTAAACGGCTCCCGGGGAAAAGGAAGTTTATCCTGAAGAACCCAGTTCTGGTAATCCTGAAGATTTGGATTCGATTTATCGGCCCTGAAAACACCTGCTTCGGTTGCGGCCCAAAAATAACGGTCATCTGCTGTTAGTTCATTCACAACTATTGAAGTGGCCTGTGGACCGATCATCCATGTTTCTGCCACATCCCACCTTTTTACATTGACTTTCACAATCCCAAAATCGCAGCTTAACCATGCAAAATCACCTTCACAATAAATGTTGTTGATCGATTTAACAGGGATTGATGCCTTATCCTTAATAAAAGGGAGATTAAGTATTTTGTTATCCAACAGAAGATCAAGGTTTCCGTCTGAATAACCGATCAGCAGACCACCCTTGGAGGCCGACCAGCATATTGCCGAAATTCCTGAATCCGAAAGGCCCTCAACGCGGGACCAGGTATCGAAGGTTTTATTTTTCAGACGATAAGAAAAAAGGCCGTTCCGGTTTGCTGCAAAAATCTGCTGATCACTTTGTGCTATGGCGATCACCTGATAATATGACAGATGCGAATGCCAACTATTTGAATTTGCCTTATTTGGAAAAAAAAGGACGATTGTAGCACAAATGGATATGATCAATTTTATTTTCATTGCCTCTGTCTCAGATATTCGACCAATTTCATTACCGCCCGTCCTCTATGACTAATCTGGTTTTTTTCGGCTTCCAACATTTCGGCAAACGATTGATGATACCCATCCGGCATAAACACAGGATCGTAGCCAAAACCCGATTCGCCATGTTTCTCAGTAAGGATGACCCCTTCAACAACTCCTTCAAATTGTTTTTCATGGCCATCCAGGATCAGTGAAATAACACACCTGAACCGGGCCTTCCTGTTTGGTTCATTTTTCAATTTATCCAGGACCTTAATTATATTTGCATTGGCACTTCTCTCCTCCCCGGCATAACGTGCGGAATAGACTCCCGGTTCGTTACCCAGAGCTTCGATCTCAAGACCGGTGTCGTCAGCAAAACAATTGATCCCATATTTTTCCCAAATATAGAATGATTTCTGTGCAGCATTTGTTTCAAGTGTAGGTCCTGTTTCAGGAATATCGTCAATGCAGCCAATATCATTTAAACTGAGCAGTTCAATTCCTGGTGGAACAATCTGCATCAACTCCCGTAGTTTATGACTGTTATTTGTTGCAAAGAGTAGTTTGTTCATTGCGATTCAATTGATTTGGTGCAAATTTAACCTAATTCATGTTTTAAAAAATCGGTACTTCGATTTTTAACCCTTCTTTTTGCAAAAAACTGAAATGGAAGCAACCGGATTATTAAAGATTTACTTACTTTAATGACTTTCAAATAAAGGAAATACCATTTATTTAACTATCTTAATATGAAGAACATAACTATAACGAGGATCGTTTTATTATTCATGGTGGGTTTTTCACTTGTACAATCAGTAATTGCACAAGTGAAAAAAGAGGTTAAAAAATCGGAATCGATGCTCTGCCAGGGAGCCTATTTTACTGAACAACAGGGTCGCGAATTTCTGGCACAACAGCGAAAAACCTATACCACGGCTGATGCCTGGACGAAACGCGCTGAAATGATCAGAACCCAGATACTGAAAGGAACAGGACTTACGAAATATCCTGAGAAATGTCCCTTGAACCCGATACTTGGGGCAATTAGGTCATTTGATGGCTATACTGTCCAGAATGCGGCCTTCGAAAGCCTGCCAGGTGTCTATGTTACCGGGAGTATCTATAGACCAATCAATCCGAAAGGACAGATTCCGGGAATCCTGAGCCCTCACGGACATTTTAACAATCCTGGGGATGTTGGCCGATATCGCCCCGATGCTCAAAAAAGGTTTGCCGCTATGGCCAGGATGGGGGCCATGGTTTTTGCAGTCGATATGGTGGGATATGGACAGATGAAAGATTTAGGTTGGAAACATGAGCATCCACTGGCTTTGAAACAGCAACTCTGGAACTGCATCAGGTCTGTTGATTTCCTGATTTCGATGGGTGCCGATCCCAAAAGAATTGGGTGTACAGGGGCTTCAGGCGGCGGAACCCAGACTTTTTTGTTGGCAGCTGTCGATCAGCGGATTGCAGTATCAGTTCCTGTGGTTATGGTATCGGCCTATTTTTTTGGAGGGTGCGTCTGCGAAAGCGGATTGCCCATTCATAAAGCTGAAGGTTACCAAACAAATAATGTCGAAATTGCCGGATGTACGGCACCCCGTCCGCAATTGCTGGTTTCAGATGGCGGTGACTGGACAAAAAACAACCCGGTTGATGAATTCCCTCATCTTCAATACATTTATAACCTGCTTGGACATAAGGAGAACATTGAAAATGTGCATCTGCCAAACGATAAACATGGTTACGACTATAACAAACGGCAGGCAGTGTATCCATTCCTTGCAAAACATTTAGGACTTGATCTTTCAAAGGCCTTAAATAGTGATGGTTCGCTGAACGAAACAGGGATCGTTATCGAAGCACAGGAAGCCCTTTATCCATTTGATAGTACCCACCCATTTCCGGTTAACGGAATACGCAAAAATGACGACGTTGTATGGAAATGATTTAGCCTGAATATTTTTTGAAAACACTAACTTCTTATTGCAATGTGGCAGCGATTCAAATTGATTTATAAACAAATATCAACTTATGAATATAGCCCCAGATATTCGCGCCTGGCAGGTGATCTTGCCTGCTATGAACCTCAGTTTCAAAAACGGGTCATTGATACCGGCAGCCAGAATGAACAGTGGGCGATAAAAGGTCAAGCCCTTCTTGACATCGCAAAAGCTAACCTTAAAGAATACAAAATTGACGAAGGATGGAAAAGCTATCATTCGGCGATATGTTACGAATTATTTGGATACAATAATAATGAGCGCCTTGCATTTGCCAAATCGTTATTGAAAGAGACTGACAAACTGAATGAATGGCGAAAAGAAGCCGTAAGAAGTTTACTTGGGCATAAAAAGGACGGGGATATAGAGGTTCCGGCAGCTGAAGTACTTGCGATTGCCAATGAATTAAAAGATGAGGACTATAATAACCAGTATTATATGAACCGCCTGTCGCACAATCTTTTCTGGCTATTATCAGGCTTAATGTTTATCGTTTTAATTTTGATTGCGATCTATTTTTTTTACAATCCGGAAATAAGCATGAATGAAACCGGTTCAGAAATTAAACTTTCAGTTTCAATTTTGGGGGTTTTACTTTTTGGTGTCCTTGGAGCTATTACAAGCGCCATTGTTTCAACACGAAATTTGACAAAATCTTCCCGGATTAAGGAAATCAGCAGTAGCGAGGTGATTGTCCTCAGCAAAATTTTTGTCGGGGCCGGTTTTTCAGTTTTTATTTTTCTACTACTCCATTCATCATTTGCAGAAAGTATCCAGATTTTTAATTTTCATTTTGGTTCTCCCCTTGACTACTTTGCAATTGCTTTCGCCTCAGGTTTTACTGAAAGACTGGCACAGAAATCACTCGATGCAATTATTGGCAAGGAACCACCGTCAAAGGCAAAAGTGTAATTATTTTGCCGGTTTATTGACTAATAAAATTCCTTATGAATCGCAAAATTGGAAAAGTGATTTTTTAGTCTTGTTAAAATGGAAAAAAAAACGGTTGCTATTATTGGGGCAGGAATAGCAGGAATGGCCACAGCTATTTTACTGGCAAAGAATGACTTCGAGGTAGTTGTTTATGAAAAGAACTCCAATCCGGGCGGCCGTTGCAGCCAGCTAATCCGCGACGGGCACAGGTTTGATCTTGGCGCTACAATCCTTTTAATGCCATCGATCTATCGGACTGTGTTCAAATCGCTGGGATTGGATTTCGACAGCTGTTTTGAATTGAAAAACCTTTCAACCATTTATAAATTATATTTCGGAAATGGGGAAAGGCTCGATTTTTCAAAAAATATTGAGGTCATGAAACCTCAGCTCGAAGCAATGGAACCCGGAAGTTCACATCATCTGGGTCCCTATATCAAAAAAGGGTATTCTTTTTTTATTGATTCTTACAAAAACCTCCTGTCACGAAATTTTAGAAATATATTTGAATTTGCTACTCCGAGAAATGTACTGATGCTTTTCAGGTTAAAAGCCTGGCTGAAACATCACACTTTTGTCAGCAGATATTTTAAAAACGAAAATCTACAACAGGCATTCACTTTTCAGAATATCTATGTTGGTCAAAGCCCGTTAAAAGCGCCCGCCCTCTTTGCCATGCTTCCGGCAACTGAAATGACTGAAGGTGCATTTTTTCCCATTGGTGGAATGTATGGTATCCCTGCCAGGCTTGAAATGGAGGCCATTAAGGCTGGCGTGCGATTTGTTTTTAACAAACAAGCCGAAAAGATCAATACAGACCATGACCGGGCTATAGAAATTTCCTTCAGCGATGGTACAAAAACCAAAAGTGACCTGATTGTTGTGAATGCCGACCTTCCATATGCTTATTGTAATTTATTGTCAGACCAAAGGATGACCCAAAAATTGAAAACCAGGTCGTATGCTTGTTCTGCAATTGTGTTCCATTGGGGATTAAATAAGGCTTATCCACAATTCGCACACCATAGCATCTTTCTTTCAAAAAATTACAGTAAAAGCCTGGATGCTATTTTTGAACATCATTCATTGTCTGAAAACCCAAGTTTTTATGTTCATGCTCCGGTCCGGACTGACCCATCGGCAGCTCCGCAAACCCAGGATACCATCTCTGTCATTGTACCGATCGGCCATTTGGATGAAAATAAGCAGCAGGATTGGGATGCATTAAAAAAACTGGCCCGCAGTGAAGTATTGAGCAGGTTATGTGAAGAGGGATTCAAGGATTTGGAAGGACATATCAAATTTGAGGTTTGTTATACGCCCCTAGCCTGGAAATCAATTTATAATGTATCGAATGGTTCTGTTTTCGGGAGCATTGGCCATACGATTTTCCAGATGGGATATTTCAGGCCACATAATCGTCACAACCGCTATCGAAACCTCTATTTTGTCGGGGGAAGTACACATCCCGGAAATGGGGTGCCACTTGTTCTTTTATCTGCCAAACTGGCCTCTGAGCGAATCATAAAAGAAACCTGTCACTTTAAGAAAATTTAGCCATGGAAAAACTGATTGAAACGTACCTGAAAGTTTTCGATCGACTTGATTTCGAAAAAATTATTGATCATCCAAATATTCTGATTGCTGCCAATTTCTGGGACAGTGACCGTTTTGAAGCGGCCAAAACCTGTTATCAGTTGATGAGGGCGATTGACGATATGATTGATAATTATAAATCAATAAATTGTGAAATAGCCAAAGAAGATCGTTCTCATTTTGAGCAGGAGGTCCGGCTTTGGATCAATTCGGTTACAAAAGACGGAACATCAGATCTTCAAAATAAAAAAACAAGTGCAATTTTGGAAAGGTTCAAAATCCCGATCTGGACCTTGGAAGTTTTTGCCCGTTCAATGATTTATGATATCTATCATGATGGGTTTGCGTCTCTGGAAATCTTTCTTGAATATTGCAGCGGAGCCTCCATCGCCCCTGCTTCAGTCTTTGTCCACCTCTGCGGAATCACTCCTATGCCAAGTGGAGAATACAAAGATCCGGTATTCGATGTCAGAAAAGCAGCAACACCATGCGCAGTTTTTAGTTATATTGTCCATATTATCAGGGATTTCCAGAAGGACCAACACAATAACCTCACCTATTTTGCCGATGACCAGATTGAAAAATACGGGTTAGACCGATCACAACTCAAAGCCATGGGCAACGGGGAAAAAATAAGTACCGGTTTCCGTGAGATGATCAGGACCTATTACAACCTGGCCAATGAATACCGGTTCAAAACGCTCCAGATGATCGGGGAAATCAAACCACTTGTGGCACCATGTTACCAATTGAGCCTCGAAATTATCTTCGAACTGTACCTGATGGTTTTTGAACGGATCAATCCCGATCAAGGCATCTTTACCACCATCGAACTCAATCCCACACCCCGTGAGATCAGGAATCGGGTGTATCAGACGATCATGAATTTCAAGCCAGTGGCCTAATGGCTGAACGGTTAAGTCATGAGAACAATTAAATTATCTCTTTAAAAAAAACTATCTTGTGAGGTTAAATAGTAAAAAATTAAATATGATGGCTAAAGGTATTCAGATTAAATGTGTGAATTCAAATACGATCTGCGATTCTCCACTTGGGACAACACTGGGCGAGTTTGCCCATTTATTTAAATTCGGGTTGGAACAACCCATCCTGGGGGCTTATGTCAACCATCGGCCAAAACCACTTGATTATGAATTAGTTAAACCAAGACTGGTCGAATTCTTTGACTATTCCTGCCGCGACGGACAACGGATGTACCTGAGAACCTTATCGTTTATTCTTTATGCTGCCGTTCGGAACCTTTGGCCCGAAGCCCAACTAAAAATTGACCATGCCATTTCAAAAGGTTATTACTGCGAGATCGAGGGTTTGGGCAGGACCTTAACTGAAGAGGATGTATGGCTCATCAACGATGAGATGAAATCGATTGTACTTCAGGATATTCTCATTGACCGCAAAATGATTTTTACTGATGAAGCAGTCGAACTGCTTGAGAAGAACGGGCTAAAGCGCAAAGCTGAGTTGTTCAGAAATTACGGAAGGCTATATGCCCCGATCTTTTCGATGGGCGATCATGTCAATTTTTTTTATGGGCATATGCTCAACTCAACCGGTTTGGTAAAGAATTTCGGCATTGAAAAATATTATGACGGGTTTTTGCTCAGGTTCCCTATTCTCACCAATCCGGATAAACTGGAACCGGCAATCAAACAGGACAAGCTGTTCGGCATATTCAGGGAACATAAAAACTGGGCTGAAATCCTGGGTGTTGAAGATATTCCCCGATTAAATAAAGTCAGACGGGACAACAAGCATGGCAACCTGATTAAGATTTCGGAAGCTTTGCACGAAAAGAAAATTTCAGAAATCGCCACAATGATCACTGCCAAGCGGGGAAGTGTAAATATTGTTCTGATTGCGGGTCCATCGAGTTCCGGAAAGACAACATTTAGCCGAAGGTTAGGGATCCAATTAGCGGTTAATGGACTACATGCAATTGAAGTTTCAATTGACGATTTTTTCGTTAACCGCGAGTTTACCCCTATTGATGAATTGGGATTTTACGATTTCGAAGCTTTGGAAGCGATCGACGTACCTTTTTTCAATGAATTTCTGATTAAACTGATGTCTGGTGAAGAGGTTGATGTTCCCCGCTTTGATTTTCATCTTGGGCAGCGCACCTTTAACGGGGCAAAAATGAAAATGGAAAAGAACGACATCCTGATCATTGAAGGGATTCACGGCCTTAACCCGCTACTAACGCCCCGGATCGATCCGGAAATGACATTCCGAATCTTTGTATCGGCCCTTACACAAATTTCAATCGATGAACACACCTATATTCCTACAACCGACAACAGGTTGCTGCGCAGGATTATCCGCGACAGTAAACACCGTGGATACGATGCACTCACAACAATTCAACGATGGCCAAGTGTTCGCAGGGGGGAAGAGAAACATATCTTCCCATTTCAGGAGAATGCCGATATCATGTTCAATTCGGCTCTGATTTACGAATTGGCAGTAATCAAAAAATATGCAGGCCCCCTTCTCAAACAAGTAAAGGAAAACACCCCCGAATATTCAGAGGCAGTCCGATTGTCCATCTTTATCTCCTATTTTGAATCAATTCCAGAGGATGAAATCCCACCGACATCGGTCCTCAGGGAATTCCTGGGAGGAAGCAGTTTCAGTTATTGAGGCAGTATCCAAAGTGGTTTTCAATCCGGAATTTTAAGTTAAAATTCCAATAATTGTTTAATTTATCTTAATTGTTCAGTGGTTTTGGTAGGGTAAAGTGATAGATCAACGGATAAGGTAGCATAACAGGAACAGGGCCTGAGAAAAAGTCCAACTCAATGCGATGTTGACCTTATTGGTAAAATGACCCTGAATTTTACAATTAATAAATGATTGGAAAGATGAAAAATGATCGCTTATCGCGCATGAACCTCAAAATTACGAAAACAACAAAAATTTGGAACCCGATCAGACTGATTAGGATGATTACTTTAATGATTATTGTACTGATCGGTTTTTCGCGTTGTAAACCCGATACAGGTACAAACGGCACAACAGGAGCCACCTCCCAAAATAGAACCACAAATTCTGTTCAATCCGGGCAGGTCAGAAATTATATTGCCTGAGATTTTGAAAAGAGCGAAATTGGTTGAAGAAGCTGTTTTGTTGATATAATGCTGATTACAAAACCTTATTGATCACTTCCAAAAGGGCCGCCCTCGTGATGGGTTTGGAAATAAAATCATCACAACCCAACTCAAGGATACGGTTCCGCTCTTCCGGCAAAGAATAGATGGTCTGCGCAATAATCTTGATATCCGGACATTTCAACTTGATGATTTTTGTGGCTTCATACCCTGACATGACCGGCATTCTCATATCCATCAAAATAAGGTCGTATTTATTGGTTGCCACCATCTCAACGGCCACTTTTCCATTGATGGCATGATCGATCTTTTTAGCTTTCCCTCGTAGCAGGATTTCAAGAAAACGAAAATTGATCGGTTCATCTTCTGCAATCAGAATGGTCGTGTCATTGATTGCGCGTGAGGTTGATGGCTTTGAAAATTCAGGATAAACAATTTTTTCAGGTGTCTCTAAAGGAACAGTACAATTGAATTTTGATCCATTTCCAATATTTTTCATTTTAAGCGTATTTAGTTTCAGCGAGTCGTTGTAAAAATCATATGAATAAGAATGTCGTGGTTCGCTAACCATATAATCCATTGTCAATTCTTAAATAGGAACCCTGAAATACAACAAAATATCGTTTTAACCACTTATTCTAAAAACCCAGCCGCATTATCGACGACCGAATTGATTGAAAATTTTCGGTTTAACAATTCGAATTCAATATAGTGATCATTAAATCAGATACTTAATCATTATTGTATCCTCAGGATTATTCCTAGCAAATTAATACTATTTTGTAAAACACGATTCGAAAAACCGTAATTTGTTCGGAACAGATGTAAAAAAAAATACAAATCGTTTTAGTGCGGTTCTATTACTTCTTAATCAATTTTCGTTGTACCGACCAATTAACTCCGGTCAGCCGAAGAGCATAAACCCCTTTCGACATCACATTGATATCAAGCACATTAACGTTGTCATGCAAATTTACGTGCATTATACAATCGCCAAGCAGATTGAATAATTCAAGTTTTACTTGCTGTTGCAAACCGCAATCAATATAAAACATACCAGACGTAGGATTTGGAAAAATCGGGAAACCTTGATCTGCAAAATGATCTCTTATCCCAGTCGGTAAACAGGGTATTTTTAAAGAAAACCTAAGCGAGTCGATTACAAAATTTGTACTGCCCCATTTAAACCTTAAAGTGTGAAGTCCTTCTGTAAGGTCAGCATTCATCTCAGAAGATTGCTGAAATGTAGATGTATTTCCTGTATTGGGTACAATCGCATTTTGAAGGAGATGGTTATCAAGATAAACACCCACAGATTGACCTGAACCGGACGAAGCCATACCCACTTTAATGCCGTATTGCCCTGCCTTACCCTTTGGCACAAGTATAAGATATTCATCATACCCATGCCAATCAATGGGATGCAGATAAGGATTTGTATTCCAATCGGATGGATATCCCGCATACAAACGCGCATCTATGTTTCCCGGAACAGCAAATCCTGCAGATAAAGTGGGAGGTGATCCATTAAGCGTCTCATCGATTGCCTGCAATTTTACCGAATTCTCAAACCATTCGGTCAGCGACCAGGTTCCATACTGGGTATCCCAATTCGCTGCACCTGCAGTGAACCAATTAAATAATCCCTCAGCTCCGAATGAAAACCATCTGTTAAGGTAATCCATGCAGATCGTTTTCATGCGTGGGTCTTTTGTCGCCAGCTTTTTAGACTGGATATTGTTTCCCCCAAAGGTATCCGGCCCCCCCTCATAACTAAGATATGCCAGTCCATAATAATGGGTAATTGCGGCATACTGCATCAACAGATTATTGAAAGAGCCAAAGATATTGTTAACATCAGCCTCAAGGGCATCCAGCACATCTGTTTTAGAAGCAGCATTTGTTCCCTCAACAGAGGCGGAGTTAAAATAAGGGGCGACTGCGAGTCCATAAAAATATTGATTTGGGGCACCGTAATAATTGTTGATGAATTCTATTCCACGCTGTCCAACATCGAACCACCCCAGCTGAACGGCGTAAACCACCCTTATATGATTGTTTATTTCGGAAGTACCAAAAACAGTTTTGAACAGATCACTAATCTCTTTTCCCCTTTTGGCAATCCGCCTGTAATTCCAGGTGTATTTGTCGTTGCAATTGTCAAAGTTGAGCGCGTCGCCCGGTTTAATGGCTTCGATCTGAGCCTGATCATAGTTCCAATGGGATTGCTGAAAACCCCAGTTCCACACTTCGTTGCTATACTCAATATAAACATGAATTTTCGAATCCAAGGAATTTTTTAAAAGGGTAGCCAACCGGGTTACATAATCATCAGTGGCTTTATGGGGAATATTGATCCAGATATCTTTTTTGAGCAAATTGGCAAGTTCAATGCAGTATTCCCAGGCGATTCCATGTGCACCATACACTTCACCTGCCTGCGAAGGAGAGGTGACCAGTGTCCGATCGCTCCAAAGCGAATCTGCATTGGCATTTGTACTGTGCCAGTCCATCAGGCGCAAGGTACTAAAACGGTTGATATGGTCCAGGAATTTCTGGTCAAATGTAGGTCCGTCAAAGGGGATACCCGGTTTCATGATTTTGATGTGTTTCACCCCCTTTCCGTCAACAGAATATTGTGTATTCGAAAATCCCAACATCATTTGTCCGCCATTACTGATCGCATCCGGATAAACCAGATTGGCTGTACTGATATTGGTATTGGTATCATAGGCCATATTCTGAACGGTAAACCCACTGGCTATCGGGGTGATTAGTGCTTTTCCTTCAAACCGGATTTTATATGAACCTCCCATAGTACTGTCCATCCCAACCATCACAATTACACCAAAATCCTGTGTTGGCCATCCTTGTTCATCCATTGCAGGAATCGTTCCGCTCCATGGAGCATCAGCATTGTTGCTGAACCCACGGTTCATCTTAAACACATCGTTGAAAGGACGGTCACGATCCCAGTCAGACAATGCGTTTAAATTGCACCCAAGCGTTACTTTGGAAAGTGCTTCAGGACCACATTGGGCAAGTAAATTCTGGCCAAAAAACAAACCAAAAACGATGAATACATTAAGATAAAAAATGTGCCTCACTTTTAATAAATTTCAGTTCGCATAATATTGGATCATAGGAAAAATAATGAAAATTCAACGATAAGCCGCATTCAAAGATTTATTCCTTTGAAAATCAAATCCATCTATTATCGTGAGACTAACGTTCCACAGACTGATTGTGATCTTTGCCAATCATATATTCGGCTTCACCCAACAGGATATTGGCTACATTTTTGTCATAGCCTTTTGCTCTCAATAATTTTAATCGCTTGTTATAATTGTACCCGAGTTTCTTCCAATGGTTGATCATTCTATATAATCTCTTTTTCTTACGGATCCCTGGCATTGATTTTCTTTGATAGGTAACTAATCGCTTCCAGATAAAAAAACCGATCAAAAAAACCAAAAGTACCGGACCAAAAAACAACAAAAACTCATTCATATACTATTAGTGTTAGTTAGTTAAATCATTAGAATCCTCAAAACGAAAATTTACAGAGCGATTGATTTATTTTTCTATTTTGCTCACATTATGACACAATAGAACTTGAAAATCGTCCTATATAGATAAGTCACTTTACGCAACTAATCAATATTTTTACACATAGTTATTGAAACAAATATAATTTTTTTATTCAGAATCCTACGATTTTCTGATTGAAACTTCATTATTCACCCATTAAAAACAGAAATAATTTATCAGCAAG
>TBL_comb47_HYPODRAFT_10005727_pt1 | contig 13731 bp, 27 predicted proteins | sample TroBogypolimnion_40_FD_10682 | JGI IMG/M metagenome (IMG submission 10682)
GATAGCTAACTTAGCTGTATCATCGGGACTTGAATCTGAAATAGAATCAGATAATATACTTGCTTTGATAAATTCAATAGAAGCATACATTCTTATATATTGCTTATATTGATATTCATGCACAAATTCAAATCTTGCTTTCATATTTTATATAATTTCAATCTAATGAATTGCCAAAATCAATAATAAGTGACTGTCTTTTTTTATTCCATCTTGCACCTTCTTTAGCAAACTTTTTTAAAGATTCAACATCTTTCCATTTTTTGTCAGCTACTATTTTTTTAATCAACTCATCTGTGAGTTCAACTTCATCTGTTCCAGATAATAAATCTAGGTAGTCTTTTGATTTCATTTTAGTTGTTTAATTTTTGTTATTAAATTTTTTTTATAAAAAGTATCGTAAAACCTATTCATCGTTTTAGCGTCTACAGTTAGTTCGCTTTTAGAATGGTAGTCCGTTGATAGGCTCTTTCAAATCATTTGGGTTAATGTCTTGCTTATTATTACTGCTATTTAGTAACTGAATAGAATTTACTTTAACTAATAATGATGCAGCGTTATTGCCATCTTTTGTAACGTATGCTCTAACATCAGGTATTCCATCAACATAGACTTGAGTGCCTTTTTTCAGATAATCTACAATAGTTGTTCTTTCTGACCAATAAGAACATTCAACCCATAATGTCTTAGACTGCTTTTCTCCTGACTTGTCTTTGTAGTTTTCTGTGTGTGCTACTGTGAAGTTGATTACATTCTTGTCATTTACGATGTTGACAATAGCATCTTTACCGAGATTACCGATTAATTGAATTTTTAGCATGGTTTGTTTATTTATTATTTAGATGAGTATATAAATTAAAATAATTACCAACTTTCGAGGCTGTGTTCTTACTGTTTATCTTCGGCATTGGTAATTATTGTTATCGGACCTGGATTCGAACCAAGACGGACAGTACCAAAAACTGTAGTGCTACCTTTACACAATCCGACAAGTTAAAAATAATCGCCCAACGTAGAAACGTAGGCGAGATAATGCAAATACTTTAAAAATTCTCACTGCAAAGCTAAAACAAAAAAAATTTTAAAAAAAAATTTGTTTAATTCAAATACAATATTTAATTTGCGTTAAAATTTAAAACAAACAAATATGAACTTCGAATTTGAAATCTACCTAAAAGAGGGCTACATTACGATAGTTCCTTACTCCGAAAGTGAAACAGAGTTAGACCCCGAAAACTTTAATATTATCATTGATTCCTTCTGGAAATTCGTTCAAAAAGAAGAATTAAACTCATTTGTAGAAGATTTTTACGATTCTAAAGAACCTGACGGTCATGGTCAGATAAGCGGTGAATTATCTAAAGATGAGTATTTTTCTAAATTCTCAACTGAAACGATAAAAAAAGATTTGCGTAAATTTTTAATTGATAAAAACTTAATCTAATGAAAAATATTATGGAAAACATGGAGTTAATCGACTTCATTTTTGAAAGAGTAAAAGAAGTAGATGCTTCATTAACAATTATTCATTCAATGCTTTCTGAAGAAGTAAAGAATGATTTTGAAAATAAAATTACAAGTTCAGTAGAAAAACTTGATTTGATTACTGCTGCCGATTTATTACATGAAGCTAATAGTTATGTTAATCAAAATAGAGAACGGTATTTCCAGCTAAAAGGTCAATTAATAAGCTATTGCGCAATTTTAGAAAAACTTGGGATTGACATACCAAAAGAATACAAAGAACTACTTAACGACTAATATGAAAGATATACTTACAATAGTCATTCCTTGTAAAAATGAAGGTTGGCTAATATATGATAGCTTAGCCTTAATTAACAATCAAAAGTACATATACGGTACTAAAGTAATCATAGCAGATAGTTCTGATGAATTTGGCTCTCTTAATATAATCAATTCGCTTAAAAGCTGCTTTTCAAACATAGATATTGAGATTATTGATGGCGGTTTACCAGCTAAAGCAAGGCTCGAAGGTTCTAAATTAGTCAAAACACCGTATTTATTGTTCTTAGATGCTGATATGTTTATTCGTGATAGAGAATTGATTTATAAAATATATAGAAGCACAAATGTCTATTTGTATTCAATGGATTTACTAACAGTTACTTACAAAACTGACTTTAAATGGGATTGGTGTTATCGTATATTTGATATTGTGCAGTGGTTGAGCCGTAAACTAAATTGTTGTTTCGCCATAGGCGGTTTTCAATTCTGGCGTACACAAGCATATTGGAATTGTGGTGGCTACAACCCTGACGAAATGTTTGCAGAGGACTTTTCTCTCTCTCAAAAAGTTAGCCCTAAGAATTTTTTAGTGTATCGTACTAATAAAGTTTACACGCCATCAAGAAGATTAGAAAAGAAAGGTATATGGTATATGATGCGATTAATGTTCAAATCATATAAAAATCGTAATAACCCAGAATTTTTTAAACAACATCATGATTATTGGATTTAATTCAAATTAAAATCACTTACAAATGTTTAAAGTTTTTGGTTACTATAAAGAATATTATATAAACGGAAAATTCATCGGTTTTATTAAATCTGAAAAAGATAGAGAAATATTTGGATTCTATGGTCAGCGAAAAGAAATAGTTTTAGATACTATCATTTTGGATAATAAACGTAAAATAAAAAAAGATACAGAAGTTGTTACTCAATTATTTCCATTAAACGGTCGAATTGAAAATTAAAAATATGCAACTAAAAAGAAAGTTAGTCAAAGATAAAATTGATTTAAAAATCATTACTAATGAAGAAGGTAAAGTAATTGACTATAAAGTAATTCCTCGTTATGAGAATGTTTTAGAAGATTCTTACATTAAAAAAGTATGTTTTAAATCATTAATCCCATTTTCTTTGATTATGTTATTTATTTCAATATTGTTATTGATAGATGCTAAAACAAAATTATTAATTATAGTTATGACATCTTTATGCTTTATTTGTTTCAATATAATTATGGGTGAAATTTATAGAATATTTATAAAAGAAAAGTAATTTATTAAAATGGCAGCAATAACTACTCAAGAAGCAAAAAAAAGAAAGGCTTTCATTCGAGAAAACTATGTTACTATGACTTTAAAAGAAATGGCTAATGTATTAGGCGTTCAAATAAACTGTGTAGCACAATGGATGAAAGTGATGGGTTTAAAAAAATACAATAAATAAATATTTAAAAAAATGGTGAACAGCATTATCTGAACAACTAAAATGATGGCAAAAGCTAAAACAACAAAAACAAAGAAAGCAACAAAGAAAGTAGAAACTAATAAATATACTGAAATTAAAACTCGTCAACCTAAAGGTTTTGTATTACAAATCGTTGGGTCTAATTCAGGTGATGTTATTTTGAATATTTTTGGCGACAAAATAGATATTCGTGCTGCTCTTTACAAAAGTTTAGTTCAATCTGAAATATTTAGAGAGTATATTTTAGACGCAGTTGAATATTATATTACTAAACATAAAGATTAAAATAAAAAACATGAATACACTTTTTGATACTGATGATATGATTAGTTGGAAAAATGATTGGAAAGGTATGCCCGATTTCACACAAGAAGATTTACAACCAATACAACAAATAATTGTATCATTTAAAACAAGAGAAGATGTCCGTAAGTTTGGTGAATTAATTAATAAAAAATTAACACCTCAAACAAAATCGGTTTGGTTCCCTGAAAATGATAGAGAAAGTCCTTCAAAATATGTTTGGACAGGAAGTAAAATTCTGCCTAAATACCCTATTTATATAATATCTAAAGGAAGATGGGACACAAGATTGACATCGAAGGCGCTGGATAGTATGAATGTGCCATATAAGATATGTGTCGAACCTTCTGAATATGATAATTACGCAGCAGTAATTGATGAAAATAAAATATTAAAACTACCGGAAGATTTTAGTAAAAGAAGTCAAGGTGGAATACCTGTTAGAAATTGGGTTTGGGAACATTCAATTCAAGAAGGCGCTAAAAGACATTGGATTTTGGATGATAATATTGATGGATTTATTCGATTGACGAATAATATGAAAATTAAAGTCGATAACGCAGCCACTTTTAGGGCTATTGAAGATTATTGTGATAGATATGAAAATGTTATGATGGCTGGTATGGACTATAGGTATTTTGCTAATCAAGATGCTGTAAAAACACCTTATACTTTAAATACAAGGATTTATTCATGTATTTTATTGAGTAATGAAATACCACATAGATGGAGAGGTAGATACAACGAAGATACAGATTTGAGTATTAGAATTTTAAAAGATGGCTTTTGTACTATTTTATTCAAAACTTTTCTATGTAATAAAATTACAACCATGTCCATGTCAGGTGGAAATACAGATACTATTTACAATACAGGAGATAATAGGCTCAAATTTGCAGAATCTTTAGTTGAACAACATCCAGATATTGCAAAAGTTGTTTGGAGATATGATAGATGGCATCATGAAGTAGATTATTCATATTTTATGAAATACAATAAACTTAAACTCAAAAAAGATATTTTGATTGAAACAGAAATAAATAATTATGGATTGCTTTTAAAAAGAATTGAATATTAAAACAGTAATTTTATGAAAATTAACTATTATAGATTAATTGTCTGGTGTACAATTTTAATTGGTACAGTAGCAATTTGGTATTTATTTATTAAATTCTTAGCATCATTATAAATATATGGATAAAACATTATTCACTCTCGTTTTTCTTTTTTTAATATTTCTTTGTATAACAATTTACAAATTTGTTAGAAACGAAGAACGTAAACAATCTATTGAAGATAAAAAATATAAAAAAAAACACAATGAAAGCAACACTTGAATTTGATTTAGATGATACAGATGATAGCATGGCTCACAAAAGATGCGTTAAATCTTTAGATATGGCAGTATCTATATTCGAGATTAAATATAATGTTAGAGGTCTTTGTAATAAGTATTTATATGCAAACCCGAATGCAACAGTAGATGATTTATTGGAAAAGGTTTTTGATTGTATAAATAATGAGTTTGATATAAGAAACATAAATATAGATGAACTAATAAATTAATACTTATGGCAGATATTACAATGTGTAAAAACACAGAATGCGAATTAAAAGATACTTGTTATCGTTTTTTAGCAAAAGCAAATGAATATTGGCAGTCTTATGCAAAATTTGAGCCTGTTTATAATATAAAGCTACATAAACATGAATGTGAGCATTATTGGGAAATAAATAATGATAATGATAAAAACTTAAAATAAAACAAATGGGAAAACTTGAAACAATCTTATTAGAGAAAGGATATACACAGTCAGACCTTCAGAAACTAATTTACGCTAAAAGTGGCTTTGTAATGTCTAAAAGCCATATTAGCAGAATTGCTAACGGTCATCTTAAAAACATAAAACTTGAAACAATTACATTAATAGCTGAAGCATTAAATGTAAAAGTCGATGATTTAAACGAATTAAAAAATATAAGAAAGACGAATGTATGAGGAGTTACATAATTCCCGAAACATTTTTTAAAGCCCTCCCTACAATGCCTAAGCTGTATAGCAGAGTATGGTTCTTTTGGTTGAGTAGTTATGCTGATGAGTTATTAGAACCAGACTTTGAAGAAAGATTAGAAGAAATAATGCCTAAAAGTAAAGTGTACACGATAGAACAAATAAAAGAAATATATACATACGGTGCAGCATTATTAAGGGAGGGTAATTTTAACATATTCGATTCAGATAACCCTAAAAAGAAGAAAAAAGAGAATTTTACAAAACAAGAACAATTAATAGCAGAAAAAGTAATTGATTATCTTAATAGTAAAATAGGCTCAACTTTCTCAACTAAGGTTAATTCTAACTTTACACTTATCGTATATCTATTAAGAGCAGGTTATACATACCCTGACTTTGTAAAAGTAATAGATATTAAAACAGAAGAATGGCTCAATAGTGATATGAGTAAATATCTTAGACCTGTAACATTATTCAATAAAACAAAATTTGATACTTATTTAAACGGAGTTACAAATGGAAGTACAAAAGCACCAACAAAATTCGATAACCTCTTACAAGCCATCAGTGAGGCAAAAAGAGATAATGTCATTGGCTAACACAGATGAAGAAAGAAACCTTATATCTTTCTCATTTAATAAGTTAATAAGAAACTTTGATACAAATGATAGAAACAATTTAATTAATCTAATTGGTAAATGGGCTACTGCTTTAGGTGTTGCAAAAGATATTACAATAGATATTAAAATGATTTCTACATTTATTACTAATCAATTTGGTAATTTATCTTTAGAAGAAATAGAATATGCTGTTAGTTTATCTCTGGCAAATAAATTAAATTGTGATGCTCAATTATATGGTAAAGGCTTAAATGTCGCTTACGTTGGTAATATATTATCTGCATATATACAATATAAAAGGGTAAACTTGGCTGATGTTAATTATAAGCTACAAAACAAGCCAATAGAAAAGAATGTAATAACCCCTGAACAAAAGATGAATATATGTAAAGAAACATTAGTTATATGTTATAGAGATTGGCAAGAAAATGGTAATAATATTGGCATTTTACATTCTTTATATAATGACTTCAAACGTATTGGTTTATTTAAAGGCTGTATTACACAAGAAGATATTAATAAATCAGTTGAATACGGCAAAGCTGCATCATTTGACTTTATTTCTAAATATAAAGCAATAGGCGATACTTCTAATAAACAAGATTCGATAGTTGTTCAGCAAAGATTTGCAAGAAACTATATAATTGCTATTTATTTTAGTAAAAATTCACTAAATTCGATTTTAGAAAAATTGACAATAGATAAATTTAGTTAAATGGATATTACAGGCAGAATATATACTATTCACAATATTAGCGATACACAGGCTCAAATAGTCTTAAAAAAGACGAATGGGGGTAAGCAAGTATTATTGGCTATTGATATATTCGGAAGCTGGAAAAAGTCTATTGACGAAATGAAGCTAAAGAAAAACGATAAGATTACGGGTAAATTGTACTTCAAGTCAGAACTATACAATAATAAGTTTAGAAACAATCTTTATTTTCTTAGAATTGAAAAGATTGAGAATAAGCCTAAAAATACATTCGTGCAAGAAGGTGCAGTAAAACCCAAAGAACTATTTGACGATGATATATCTTTTACTGATGAAGAAGATTCTCACATAATTGACGAAGAAACAGGCGAAATTCTTTTGTAATTTGAATTAAACCATTTAACTTTGTTTAAACTTTTAAATTAACAAAATATGAAAGAACAAAAATTTAGTTGGGTTGTCAAAATTATAGAAAGCTGCACAGACACATTTCACTTTGAATGCGTTGATAGATTGATAGACTTATTCTACGAACAAGAGAAAGATGAATCGTTAGCAGACGATTTGAGATTGCTAAAAGTTCAAAAATTCAATGAAATACATTTAATACTACGGTAATGGATAACAAGTTTGCGATTGGCATACCTACACTTAATAGATGGGATTTATTACAACCTGCACTATTATTTTACTTTACTGATTTTCCAAATACTAAGATTTACATAGTCGATAATGGGAAGCAAGGTATCAATAGTAAAATAAAGAATGCTAACTTGAAAATATTTGAACAATCAAATAATTTAGGAGTATCTGGTTCTTGGAATTATTTATGTGATACTATTTTTGAAGAAAATGATTATGCAGTTATTTTAAACGATGACATTTATTTAGGTCGTAGAGAGCATGAATTAGATAATCTGCTAACTAATCATAAAAAAGACTTCTATACAAGTACGCAAGATTGGTGTTCATTTATTCTACCTAAATCGACTTATACGAAAGTTGGCAAATTTGACATAGATTTCTACCCCGCATATTTTGAAGATAACGATTATATGTATAGAATGCAATTAGCTGGTCTTAAATCAATATTCAAAATACCATTTTTAAGCCCATTTTTGTATAAAGCAAGTATGACTTTAGAGAAAGACCCAAGCATTAGAAACGGCTACATTAATAATGCAAGGCTATATGAAGAAAAGTGGGGTGGCAGACCAAATGAAGAAAAATTCAAAACACCTTATAACAAATAGTATTTAATTTCGTTTAAAGCGTTAATTTTGAATTAAACCATTTAACACAAATTAAAATGGAAAAGAAAGTAAGAACAAAAAAAATATACCCTGCTACTTTAATCATCGAATTATATTATGAGCATAAATACGAAATTGATACAATAAAATATACTATTCGAAACAAACACGAATTATCTCAAAATCTATACAAAGCAATTCATAGATACGGGCTTTATCAAAAAAACTATAAAGCATTTGTAATCTTTCATCATTCAAAAGTCAACGAAGCAATACTTAAATTATAACTATGCAAGAAAATTACATCATCAACGAAGAACAATTTGGCGAAAATCACACTCAATACAATGAAGAAATAGGTTTGATACAATCTGTATTTCTTAAAGATAATACAAATTTTATTCATCCTACTGCTATCATAGGTTCAAATGTAACTATGGGTAAAGGTAACTATATAGGTGCTAATTGTTACATCGTAGGCAATACTCAAATAGGGGATAATAACCACTTTGAAGCATTTTGTTCAATAGGTACTTTTCCAGAACACAAAGAGTTTTTTAATAAAAAAGAAATCAAAGGTGTAAAAATTGGAAATAATAATGTTTTTAGAGAATTTATAACAATCAATTCAGGCTGTACAAAAAACACAACAATAGGTGATAATTGTTGGTTACTTCGTAATTCTCACGTTGGTCACGATAGTTACATTAACGATAACGCTACGCTAAGTTGTAATGTCTTAATTGGTGGCTATTCGATATTAGGTCTTGATGTCAATTTTGGTCTTGGCTCTATTTGTCATCAATTTTCTGTCATAGGCTCTTACTCAATGATAGGTATGGGGTGTATCATTACTAAACAATCTAATGTTATGCCTTTAGGCGTTTATGTTGGCAACCCTGCAAGATTTCTCAAAACAAACGAATACAAAACAAAAAATTTGACAAGTGAGCAAATATTATTTGCGTCAGATTTATATTCTAAAAATTTGAAAAATGTACATGAAGCCTAAAATTACGATTAGCGTACCATGCTATAAAAGACCTCAAAGAACAGTAAGAGCAATCGAATGTATAGCAAATCAAAACATCGATGGCTGGGAAGCACTCATAGGCGGTGATGGCTGTCCTATTCTTGGCGATTTAATTCTTAAAGGAGAATTTGATAAATTAATTAAAGAATGTAAAAACAGAGGAAATAATTTAGATATTGTGAACTATGAAGGTAATAAAGGCGGGTGCGGTTATTCAATAACAAATATTAATATTCAAAGAGCAAGAGGCGAATACTTTGTTTTTTTTGCAAATGACGATGTGATACTACCAAATCATTTTGAAAACTATTTAAGTGCAATAGAAGGAACTGATTATGACTTTGTTTATTTTGATAGTTATGTTGAACCTTATAAAAGTGATAGAGTAAGCGAATTAAGATACGGTGGTATAGGTCATAGTGAATTAATCATTAAAACATCGTTTTTAAAGAAAATGCCTCTGCATAGTCCTGATTATGGTCACGATTGGAGATTAATTGAAAATATGATGAATGCAGGTGCTAAGTACATGAAAGCGATTAGTAAACCACAAACATATAACGTTAAAAGCGTACCCAATAATATAGAACAAGGAATAGACTAAAATAAATTTTAAAATTAATAATTATGTTAATATTATTTCATGTGACTTTATTTTTATTGTTATTGTTTCAGTATATATGTATAGCTGCACTAATTTTAAATGAAGATGAAATGACAAGTTCAAAGCGTGAAGTATTACTTTTAATGTTTCCACTTGTGCCTGTTATTTTTTTTACATTTTATGGTCTGTATGCTTTAATTTTTAATAATGCAGTTAGAGATGACTTTTATAAAAAATTGAAAAAAATAAAATAACTTTTAATTCACTCACCCCTAAACAATAAAGTATGGAATGGATAAATAAAGATAAAGAAAATATTGAATTTATTACAGTTGAAGATTTACAAGACTTTGCAAAAGTTATAGGGCAAAAGCTAACTAAGAAAACAAAAAGCTGCTGGCATCCTTTTAAATCACATTTTGGATTAACTAAAAAAGTATAATTAGATGAAAATATTAAATAAAAAACCATTGCAATTATTAGATGAATTTCTAATCGATTATAGCCAGCTTTTTAGTATTGATATTAATGAGGCTAAGGCTATGATTAAGAATAATTTTAATTTTTATGATGGTAAATCAAGTTTATCCGTTTCTTCTGAAATGGAAGATAATTGGTATAAATCATTAGAAAACAACTTGCCTGATTATTCTGTTTACGATAATGATAATTACTTTATTGATTTATGGTGCTGCTGGAAAATGTATAGCAGGGAGTATGTAAAAATATTGGCAGCTAAGGGAACGCTGGTTAAATATTTTATTAATCATTCTATTGTTGATTTACTGGTAAATTCAAGCAATACAGTAATTGATTTAGGGTGCGGTATTGGGTATTCAACCGCATCTTTAAAAGACATATTCCCTATGTGTACCGTTTACGGATTTAATATTGCAGGTAGCAAACAGTTTAAGTTTTGTCAGTTTATTTCTAAAAAGTATGATATTAATATTATTGGAGAATATGAAAGTATTGGGAATGTTGATATAGTATTTGCATCAGAATATTTTGAACACTTTGAAAGACCAATAGAACATTTGGAGGATGTAGTATCAAGACTTAACCCGAAGCATATTATTATCGCAAACTCATTTAACACAAAATCAATAGGACATTTTATTGACTATAAAAACCACAATGAAGTTATTAATCAAAAAGATATTTCAAGGCGCTTTAACAAAGCTGTATTAAACTTGGGATATAGTAAACTTAAAACAAAAATATTTAACAGTAAGCCAAACATATATTCAATAAATAAAGCCTAAATATCTTGTTTATATTATTTCTAAAGGTAGGACAAATAGCTGACGAATTAAATAATTAAAACTAAAAACCATGACACAAGCAAAAGAAAAAGCAAGGGAGCTGGTAGATAAGTTTATGCCATTATGTGATGGTGGTATTGGCGAAGTGGGGGAATTTAACCCACAAAAGCCGATTAGAATTACTAATGTTTAATAACAGATAAAAGATGATAGAAAGCAGTCAGCCCCCATTTTGCCAAACCGATGTTGTGTGCAGTACGGGTAGTTACTTGGATTTTCTCAAAACAAAACAAAAAACACATATCCTATCTGGATTTGATGTTGATGAAAAACAGTTAAACAGTAATATGTTTGACTTTCAAAAGTTCATTGTAAAACGAGCTTTAAAAGCTGGTAAGTATGCAATTTTTGCCGATTGTGGTTTAGGTAAAACTTTGATGCAATTAGAATGGGCAAATCAAGTAAATAAGCAAACAAATAAGCCTGTATTGATTTTAGCACCTTTGGCTGTTGCAGGTCAAACTGTAAAAGAAGGTGCAAAATTTCACATTGATATTTGCAAATATGATGGCAGCAATGCACCAATACAAGTAAGCAACTATGAGCAATTAGAAAACATTGATTGTAGTATTTTTTCTGGTATTGTTTTGGATGAAAGCAGCATATTAAAAAACTTTGAAGGTGCAACTAAAAAACTGATTTTAGATTTGTTTGCAAATACTCCTTACAAACTTGCTTGCACTGCAACACCTTCACCAAACGACCCAATGGAATTAGGCAACCATAGCGAATTTTTAGATGTTATGAGCCGAAATGAAATGCTTGCAATGTATTTTGTTCATGATGGTGGCGAAACTGCTAAATGGCGTTTAAAAGGGCATGCCACAAAACTATTTTATCAGTTTATTGGTACATGGGCAATAATGCTAAATAAACCTGCTGATATTGGTTTTGAAATGATTGGTTATGATTTGCCAACATTAAATTTAATTGAGAAACAAATAACAACGCCTAAACGTGATAATGGTTCTTTATTTAATGATGCCATTATTTCAGCAACTAATTTCAATGCTGAATTAAGACTAACTAAAAAAGAAAGATTAGATGAAGTTGTAAGAATTGTAAACAGCCGACCTGATGAAAATTTTATTATTTGGATAAAGCAAAATGAGGAAGGTGAAATGCTAAAAAAACTTTTACCAGAAGCAATAGAAGTAAAAGGTTCTGATAGTAACGAATGGAAAGAAAAGCATTTATTAGGATTTGCAAACAATGATTTTAGAATATTGATAAGCAAAACAAAAATTGCATCTTTTGGTATGAATTACCAGAATTGTAGAAATCAAATATTTGCTTCATTAGATTTTAGCTTTGAGGGATTGTATCAAGCCATAAGACGTTCTTATCGTTTTGGGCAAAAAAACGAAGTAAACATTTATTTGATTACTACTGATACAATGGCTAACGTAAAACAATCAATTGATAACAAACAAAAACAATTTAAAATTATGCAAGACGAAATGAGCATGGCAATCAATGCCAACTTAAATAACCAACTTATGCAAACTGCTAACTATGATACTGAAGAAGTAAACAATGAATGGTATAAAATAAAACGTGGTGATTGTGTTCAGTTAATTTCGGAACTTGAAAATGAAAGCATTGGATTAAGCGTTTTTAGCCCTCCATTTGCTGAACTGTACACATATAGCAGCCACTTAGAAGATATGGGAAATTCAAATGACTACAACGAATTTTTAAAGCAATTTAGTTTTCTTATTAGAGAATTGTATAGAGTAATGATGCAGGGTAGAAATGTTGCTGTACATTGTATGGATTTACCCATTCAGAAAGGCAAAGAAGGATTTATTGGGCTTCGTGATTTTAGCGGAATGATATTAAAGGCTTTTGAAGATGCAGGTTTTGTTTATGCAAGTAGGGTAACTATTTGGAAAGACCCTGTAATTGAAATGCAAAGAACTAAAGCATTGGGATTACTTCATAAGCAAGTTAAAAAGGATAGCACTATGAGCCGTGTTGGTATTCCTGATTATGTAATGATTTTTAGAAAAGATGGCGAAAGAAATAACCCTGTAACCAATAAGGATTTAAGTGTTGATTTATGGCAAAAATACGCATCTCCAGTATGGATGGATATTAACTACTCAAACACATTACAAGGTTTTAGAAATGGCAGAGAAGAAAATGATGAAAAGCATATTTGCCCTTTACAACTTGATACCATTGAAAGATTGATACACTTATACTCAAACAAAGGCGATACTGTTTTAACTCCATTTATGGGTATTGGTAGCGAAGTTTATCAAGCTGTAAAAATGGGTCGAAAGGGGATAGGATTTGAGTTAAAAGAAAGCTATTTTGATTTAGCTAAGGCAAATTTAAAAGCAGTAGTTTCTCAAAAGAACCAAGTCAGCTTGTTTGATGCAGTTCAGTAGTATTGCACACAACACAACGATTGATGTAATAAAATGATACAAATTATTGAAAAACAGCAAGGTAAATTCTGCATGATAATAAATAGCAAAAAAACATTACTCACCCCTAAACAATAAAGTATGGAAACAATATATTTTCAACCACCCGATATTAATCCAAAATATTGTGAAGCTGGTATGATACATGAAAGCGACACTGAATACATTTGGTATTTAGATGAGCCATGTAAAGTATTAATTAGTGATGTGAAA
>TBL_comb47_HYPODRAFT_10005731_pt1 | contig 13720 bp, 13 predicted proteins | sample TroBogypolimnion_40_FD_10682 | JGI IMG/M metagenome (IMG submission 10682)
GGCGAGATCGTCGCCCTCATCGGCGCCAACGGCGCCGGCAAGACCACCACCCTGCGCTCCATCTCCGGCCTGCTGCACCCCCGCAAGGGCAAGGTGCTGCTGGAAGGCAAGGAAGTGGGCCATCTGCCCGCGCACATCGTGGCCAGGCACGGCCTGAGCATGGTCCCGGAGGGCCGGGGCATCTTCCCCGGGCTCACCGTCACCGAGAACCTGGAGATGGGCGCCTACATGCTGAACGACAGCGCCGTGATCGAAAGCAACATCGACAACGCCTTCAGCCTGTTCCCCCGGCTGAAGGAGCGGGCCCAGCAGAAGGGCGGGACCCTGTCCGGCGGCGAGCAGCAGATGCTCGCCACCGCCCGGGGGCTCATGAACAACCCCAAGATCCTGCTCATGGACGAACCGTCCATGGGGCTGGCGCCGGTGCTGGTGGACCAGATCTTCGACATCATCAAGGAGCTGAACGCCCGCGGGACCACCATCCTGCTGGTGGAGCAGAACGCCCTGATGGCCCTGTCCATCGCCCACCGGGGCTACGTGCTGCAGACCGGCCACATCGTGCTCACCGACACCGGCCCGAACCTCAAGGCCAACGACATGGTGCGCAAGGCCTACCTGGGAATCTAGATCACCGGCGCGGCGGGCAGCTCGAACCAGAACTCGCAGCCCGAACCGAAGGTGCTTTCCGCGCCGATGACGCCCTCCATCAGCTCGACCAGCCGCTTGGCCACCACCAGGCCGATGCCGCTGCCCTCCTCCGGGCCGGCCTCCTGTCCCAGCCGGTTGAACGGCTGGAACAGCTGGGCGAGCTGGTCGGGCCGCAGGCCTTCGCCGAAGTCGCGGATGGCCACGCGGACGCGCCCCGGCGTGTTCTCGAAACAGCGCACCGCCACCGTCCCCTGCGCGGCGTTGTACTTCACCGCATTGGAGAGCAGGTTGAGCAGGACCTGCTTCACCCGGGTGCGGTCGCCCATGACGGAGGAGAGCAGGCCGGGCGCGGGGAAGAGCAGGGTGATGCCGCGGTCGCCGGCCTGGTGCTCGATCATGCCCCGGCATTCGGCCAGGACCTCCGCCAGCGCCACCGGCTCCATCGCCAGGGCGGTCTGGCCGGATTCGATCTTGGAGAGGTCGAGGATCTCGTTGATCAGGGAGAGCAGGTGCCATCCCGCCTTGAGGATGTGGTCGATGCTGCCTTTCTGGCCGGGCCGGGGGGGGGGCGTGTCGGATTCCAGCAGCTGGGCGAACCCGAGAATGGCGTTGAGCGGGGTGCGCAGCTCATGGCTCATGCTGGAGAGGAAGTTCGACTTGGCCAGGTTGGCCGCTTCCGCCGCCAGCAGGGCCGACTGGAGTTCCCGTTCCGCCATGCCGCGCCGGGTCAGGTTCTCCTGCAGGGTGGCGTTGGCCAGCTTCAGCTCCCGGTTCAGTTCCGTTTCGCGGTCGAGCAGTTGCCTGGTTTCGAGCAGTACCAGGTTCCGGACCCGCCGCTGGGCTTCCCGGTAGAACAGGGTGGCGAACAGGAGCGCCAGCGTCAAGGTCAGTACGCTGGTGGCGCAGATGAGCCCGAGCATGGTGCGCAGCCGCGACTGGTAGGCGGCGACGCGCTGGGCCAGCTCGGCCTCCTCGATCCGGGTGAAGGCCTTCAGCTCGGCCCGGATCAGGTCCATCCACCGCTTGCCCTGGACGATGGCGACCTCCATGTCGGCCGGCGCAAAGGCCCTCCGGCGGCGCAGGCCGATGCTCTGCTCCATGCCGGCCAGCCTGGTCGCCATCAGGGGCACGATCTGGTCCAGGTGCTCCCGGGCCGCCGGGCTCAGATCGGTCCGGCGCAGGGCCTGCAGGCTGGGCTGGAGGGTGTCGCGGGCCATCAGGTAGGGCTGGAGGAAGGCCTCGTCCCGGGTCAGCAGGTAGCCGCGGTAGCCGGTTTCGGCGTCCTTGAGCCCCGAGAGGAGATCGTTCGCGCCGATCAGTCCAAGGTAGGACTGCTGCCGGACCGCGCCGGCCCGCTCGATCTGGCCGAAGGCCCGGAGCAGCAGCGCGACCCCCACCAGGACGATCAGGACCGTTCCAGCCAGGCTGACCAGGATCTTGCCATTCGCCTTCATGAACGCCACCCCTCAGGCGAGAGGTGAACCTCTCCCAGGAGGAAGGTCTCGTGTCTCTCATCAGACCACCTTTCCCTGGAATCCGCTGGTTTATTCGCGTTCCGGGAAAACCATGGCCGGGATGTCGCCTTCCGCGATCAGCCGCGGCTGGGTGACCGCCTGGACGTCTTCCACGGTCACGCCCGGCGCCAGCTCCACCAGCCGCAGGCCGTCCGGGGTGACGTCCATGACCGCGTAGTCGGTGATGATGCGGTGCACGCAGGCCACCCCGGTCAGGGGCAGGGTGCAGGCGTCCAGGATCTTCGGCTCGCCCTTGCGGGTGACGTGCTCCATGATCACCACCAGCCGCCGGCTGCCGGCCGCCAGGTCCATGGCGCCGCCCATGCCCTTGACCATGGAGCCGGGGATCATCCAGTTGGCCAGGTCGCCCCGGGCCGACACCTGCATGGCGCCGAGGATGGAGAGGTCGATCTTGCCGGCGCGGATCATGGCGAACGAATCGGCCGAGGAGAAGTAGGCCGCGCCGGGCAGGACGGTCACGGTCTGCTTGCCGGCGTTGATGAGGTCCGGATCCACCTGATCCTCGGCTGGAAACGGGCCGAGCCCGAGGATGCCGTTCTCCGACTGCAGCACCACCTCGATCCCGGGGGGGATGACGTTGGCCACCAGGGTGGGCAGGCCGATCCCCAGGTTCACGTAGGTGCCGTCCCGCAGCTCCTGGGCGGCGCGCAGCACGATCTGGTCGCGGGTGAGCGGCATGGGTCACTCCTGGCTGACGGTGCGCTTCTCGATGCGCTTGGCGCGCGGGGCCACCACGATCCGGTGCACGAACACCCCGGGGGTGTGGATCTGGTCCGGATCCAGCTCGCCCGGCTCCACCAGCTGCTCCACCTCGGCGATGCAGATCCGGCCGGCGCCGGCGGCGAGGGGGTTGAAGTTGCGGGCGGCCTTGCGGAACACCAGGTTGCCCATCCGGTCCGCCTTCCAGGCCGCCACCAGCGAGAAGTCGCCGACGATGGCCCGCTCCAGCAGGTAGGGGCGGCCCTCGAACTCCCGGATCTCCTTGCCCTCGGCCACGGGCGTGCCGCATCCGGCCGGAGTGAAGAAGGCCGGGATCCCCGCGCCCCCGGCCCGCATGCGCTCGGCCAGGGTGCCCTGGGGCGCGAACTCCACCTCCAGCTCCCCGGCCAGGTACTGCCGCTCGAACTCGGCGTTCTCGCCCACGTAGGAGGCGATCATCTTGCGGATCTGCCGGTTGCGGAGCAGCAGCCCCAGCCCCCAGTCGTCCACGCCGGCGTTGTTGGAGGCGCAGGTGAGGCCCTTCACCCCCTTGCGCACCAGGGCCGCGATGAGGTTCTCCGGGATCCCGCAGAGGCCGAAGCCGCCCACCACCAGGGTTGCCCGGTCGGGAATGTCCCGGACGGCGTCATCGGCCGAAGCCACCACCTTGTTGATCACCGTGCCGTCCTCCAGCGCCCTTGGGCAAGTCAGGATGGCACGGATATTACCAAGGGTCGACCAGCGGGATCAAGGGTTGCCCTTGAATATGGCCTGGTACTGCTTGATCGCGACCGGGTCCCCTTCGCGCTGGATGGGCCCCAGGAAATCGTCGACGTTGGCCTCGGCGAACTCGCCGCCCTTGGCCATGTTGCCCATGATGTAGGCCATGAACTCCTCCTGCCGGCGCTGGATGTACTTCCGGAACGGGCGGGTCAGGGCCCCCAGCAGGGCGCTGTCCAGGGTGGTCCAGGTCTGCAGGTGGCTCTGGAAGCCCTTGGGGGTCTCGGAATACTTGTAGATCACCACCATCTTGGCGCCCACCGGAAACGGGTTGCCCATGCGCCACTTCTCGACCCGGCCTTCGATCAGGTAGACCCGGGTGCCCGGTTCCCGGTAGGCCAGGGTCATGGTGCCCCGCAGGCCGTTGGCATCGTCCACGATCAGCCCCCGGGCCGGCAGGGCGAAGGCGTAGAGCTTGGGCACGAACTGGCATTCCCGCCACATGGCCGCGGCCAGCCGCGGGTGGTCGAACAGCTTCTCCATCGTGGCCATCCGGACCCGCGCCGGCTGGGTGGTGGTCTGGAAGGTGAAGTCAGGGCGGCGGATGATCTCCCCGGCCATGATCCGGTTCGGAAGCGCCATCCTGTCCAGGGGAACCTGCCCCCGCAGCATCTGGGGGAAAGCGAGGAACAACAGGATCCAGGGCCGGCACGAAACGTCCATACCTCAACCCTAGCCCAGGACCAGGGCCGATGCTACTGCGGATAGGGCGCGTCTCCCCAGACCTTGGACAGCGTCTCCAGGGCGTTCTCGAAATCGTCGAACACCTGGTTGGCGGTCTCTTCGGGGATGTCCTGGAACGTGGAGGCCCGGTACAGCCTCACCACATCGGCGGCTGCCACCAGGCGGGGATCGGTGTCTTTTTTCGCTGGCTTCATGGTCTGCCCCCAGGGTCAGGTCAAGGATACTCCACCGGAGGTGGGCGGTGGGAGATCCACTCAGGCCGCGCCGGGCCGGGACGATCTGCCAGAATGGTGCAATCCCCAATTCCATCGGCTGACCGGCCAGGAGCCTATCCATGACGAACCAATGGCGTTCCCATCTGCTTCCCTCCGCCGTCGAGGCCATCGGCCAGACCCCGCTGGTGGAGCTGTCCAGGTTCATGGCCGGCACCGGACTTCCGGGGCGCCTGCTGGCCAAGCTGGAATACCTCAATCCTGGCTTTTCCAAGAAGGACCGGGTCGGCCGGCAGATGATCGAGGACGCCGAGGACCAGGGCCTGCTGCGGCCGGGCCAGACCGTGGTGGAGCTGACCAGCGGCAACACCGGCACCGGCCTCGCCATCGTCTGCGCGGTGAAGGGCTACCGCTTCGTGGCGGTGATGTCCCGGGGCAACTCGGTGGAGCGGGCACGGATGATGGCCGCCCTGGGCGCCGAGGTGGTGCTGGTGGACCAGCTGCCGGAATCCAGGCCCGGCGAAGTGTCCGGCGGCGACCTGGCCCTGGTCGAGCAGGAGGCGCAGCGCCTCGTGCGCGAGCGTTCGGCCTTCCGCGCCGACCAGTTCCGGCTGGCGGGGAACTTCCGCGCCCACTACCTGCACACCGGCCCGGAGATCCTGGCCCAGGCCGGCTGCGGGATCGACGGCTTCTGCGACTTCGCCGGCACCGGCGGCAGCTACGGGGGCTGCGCCGCAGCGTTTAAGGAGCGCGACCCCGCCACCCGCTGCTACGTGGTGGAGCCCGCCGGGGCCGCGGTGCTGGCCGGCGAAGCCGTCACCCGCCCGAACCACCCCATCCAGGGCGGCGGCTACGCCATCCCCGAGCTGGGTTTCCTGGACCCGGGCCGGATCGACGGCTACCTCCAGGTCACCGGCGAGGAGGCCACCGCCACCACCCGGAAGCTGGCCCGGACCGAAGGCATCTTCGCCGGGTTTTCCTCCGGCGCCAACGTCGCCGCCGCCGTGCAGCTGCTGGCCGGGGAGCTGCGGGGGAAGACCGTCGTGGTGCTGCTCAACGATTCGGGCCTGAAATACCTGAGCACGGATCTATGGTCCGCCTAGGGCGTCCTGCCCCACGCCGTCGTTCAGGTCCCGGAGGAAGCCGTCGATGTCTTTCACGAGCTTGAGTTCCAGCAACCTGCCGACCGTGCCCGGAAAGGCGCCGGCACAGCTGAAGAGCGAGACCCCATGGAGTACGCACCAGGCGATGGCGCCCGGCATCTTCATGAGTTCCTCCACTTGGGTCTCGCGCGTGACCATGCCGGCTCCCGCTGACTAGTACAGCCCGATCTTGGCTTCGCTGAGGCTGATGAAGATGTTCTTCTTCTGGGTCAGGTGCTCGAGGATCATCTTGTGGGTCTCGCGGCCGATGCCGGACTTCTTGTAGCCGCCGAAGGGCGCGTGGGCCGGCAGGTTGTTGTAGTTGTTCACCCACATGCGGCCGGTCTCCACCGCGTTGGCCACCCGCATGGCCCGGTTGATGTCCTTGGTCCAGACCGCGCCGCCCAGGCCGTACTCGCTGTCGTTGGCCATGGCGACCACTTCCGCCTCGGTCCTGAACTTGATGAAGGTGGCCACGGGCCCGAAGATCTCCTCCTGGGCCACCCGCATCCGGTTGTCCACCCCGGCCAGGATCGTGGGCTGCATGAAGAAGCCCTTGTCCAGCCCGCCGGCCGTGATCCGCTTGCCGCCGCAGGCCACCTTGGCCCCCTCCTTCATGCCCACTTCGACGTAGGCCAGGATCTTCTGCAGCTGGTCGCCGTTGACGATGGCGCCCATCTGGGTGTCCTTCTCCCAGGGCAGGCCCACCTTCACCTGGTTGAACATGGCCACGCACTCGGCGAGGAACTTGTCGTAGATGTCGGCGTGGACGAACACCCGGGACCCGGCGCAGCACACCTGCCCCTGGTTGAACAGGATGCCCACCAGCACGCCCTCGACGGCCTTCTCCCAGGGCGCGTCCGGGAAGAAGATGTTGGCGGACTTGCCGCCCAGCTCCAGGGTGGCCGGGATCAGTTTCTTGGCCGCGGCGTCGGCGATGGTGTAGCCCACTTCGGTGGAACCGGTGAAGCCCAGCTTGCGGAAGCCGGGATGCTCCAGGATGTGGTTGCCGGCCGCCGAACCCCGGCCGGTGATCACGTTGACCACGCCCGGAGGCAGCACCTGGTTCATCAGCTTGGCCAGCTCCAGCAGGCTCAGCGAGGTGGTGGAAGAAGGCTTGATCACCACGGTGTCGCCCGCGGCCAGCGCCGGCGCCATCTTCCAGGCGCCCATCAGCAGCGGGAAGTTCCACGGGATGATCTGGCCCACCACCCCGATCGGCTCATGCAGGATCAGGCTCAGGGTGTCCTGGTCGATCATCACCGCCTGCCCTTCCTCGGTCCGCACCGCCGCCGCGAAGTAGCGGAAATGGTCGGAACTGAGCGGCACGTCGATGCCCAGGGTCTCCCGGATCGGCTTGCCGTTGTCCAGGGTCTCGATCATGGCCAGCCGCTCGGCGTTGGCGTCGATCAGGTCGGCGATCTTCAGCAGCATGCGGGACCGTTCCTGGGGGCTCACGTGCTTCCAGGTCTCGAACGCCTTCCAGGCGGCGGAGACCGCCAGGTCGACGTCCTCCTTGCCCGCGTCCACGCAGGTGGCCAGGGTTTCGCCGTTGGCCGGGTTGGCGGCCTTGAAGGTCTTGCCCTCCTTGCCGTCGACCCACTGGCCGTCGATGAAGAGTTTGTAATTGCTGTCGGGCTTCACCATGACGAGTTCCTCCCTTGGAAATGGGGTGTAAAGGTGGAAACACCCGCGCGACGCCGCCCGGGTGGCAATACTGCACAAGGGCCGCCGGTGGGGGCCTGTGGCTGCAGTGGGTCTGCCCATGAATATCAAAGGCCATGCCAAAACCAGACCACCCGGCCAGGCGCTATATCTGGCCGGAAACAGGGGGCCTGCGCCTGGGACCGGAAACCGGCCGTCCAGGGTTGTGCCGGAGGTGTAACATGGATGCAACTCCCTTGCAGCCCATCCACGACAGATCTGTAACAGGTCGAGTGACCATGGCCCCATCCCTCCAGCCCTCCCCATTCGCAGCCTGGGAACGGTTCATTCAGACCGGCAACCTCGACGCCGGTTCGCTCCGCCCGGAGATCGCCCAGGCCTGGCTGCGCTGCCGGGAAGCCGGCATCGACCCGTTCCAGGGCCGCAGCACCCGGCTCCTGGCCGGCCCGGAACTGGACCGGCTGCTGGACAAGCGGAAGGGCCTGATCGACGTGGCGCGCCCGTTCATGGGCAACCTCTACCAGTTCGTCGCCAGTTCCAGCTTCGTCGTGCTGCTCTGCGACGAGCGCGGCTACATCCTGGAGACGGCGGGCGACCCGGAGGTGATCCGGAACGCCCCCGACCTGAACTTCGACCGGGGCGCCCTGTGGACCGAGGCCGAGATCGGCAACAACGGCGCCGGGACCTCGCTCCTCCTGCAGCGGCCGTTCCAGGTCTCGGGCGGCGAGCACTACTGCCTGAAGCACCACCCCTGGACCTGCTCGGGGGCTCCCATCTTCGACGAGGGCGACCGGATGATCGGGGTGCTGGAGATGTCGGGCCCGGTGGAAGCCACCCACCAGCACACCCTGGGCATGGTCGTCGCCGCGGCCGAGGCGATCCGCCAGCAGCTCCGGGTCCAGCTCAAGAACCGGGAGCTGACGCTGCTCAACGGCCACCTGAGCAACCTGTTCCTGACCGTCTCGGACGGCGTGGTGGTGGTCGACGCCGGCGGGCTGATCCAGCAGGTCAATCCGGTGGCCGAAACCATCTTCAAGGCCAGGGCGGAGACCCTGGTCGGCACCCCTTTCGCCCAGTACGTGGACAAGCGCGAACCGGTCGCCACCCTGCTGCAGGCGGGGCGGGCGTTCAGCGACCTGGAACTCAACCTGGGCGCCCGGCCGGAATCAGCGGCCTGCCTGGCCTCCGGCAAGCCGATCAAGGACGACCAGGGCGCCATCACCAGCGCCGTGATCTTCCTCAACCCGATCCACCGGATCAACAAGCTGATCAACCGGTTCAGCGGCGCCCACGCCGCCTTCACCTTCGACGACATCATCGGCAGCGGACAGGCCCTGGCCAGGGCGGTCCAGCAGGGCATCCAGGCGGCGGGCAGCGAAAGCAATGTGCTGCTCCGGGGCGAAAGCGGCACCGGCAAGGAGATGTTCGCCCAGGCCATCCACAACCGCAGCGCGCGCCGCCCGGGCCCCTTCATCGCCATCAACTGCGGCGCCATTCCCCGGGAACTGATCGGCAGCGAACTGTTCGGCTACGTGGAAGGGGCCTTCACCGGCGCGCACAAGCGGGGCCGGCCGGGCAAGTTCGAGCTGGCCGCGGGCGGGACCCTGTTCCTGGACGAGATCGGCGACATGCCGCTGGAGCAGCAGGTCTCCCTGCTGCGGGTGCTCCAGGACCGGGCCATCACCCGCATCGGGGGCGACAAGGTCATGCTGGTGGACGTCAGGATCATCTGCGCCACCAACAAGGATCTCCTGCAGGAGATCGCCAAGGGCAACTTCAGGCAGGACCTCTACTACCGGCTGAACGTCATCTCCATCCTGCTCCCGCCCCTGCGGGAGCAGCGGGACGACATCCCCATGCTGTTCGGGATCTTCCACGAGCGCATCTGCCGCAAGCTCGGGGTGGAACCCCACCTGGTGGACCCTGAAGTGATCACCCGCCTGCAGCAGCACGACTGGCCCGGCAACATGCGGGAATTCCAGAACGCGGTGGAGAAGCTGGTGAACATCCCCAGCCGGCACCCCATCGAAGTGGCCAGCCTGCCCGAGGAGATCCTGGCCCGGCCGGAGCGGGACGCCCGCGGAAGGTCCGGCGCCGCCACCATCCGGGACCACCGGGCCCGCATCAAGCAGACCCTGGCGGACCAGGAGCGGGAACAGATCCTCGAGCAGCTGGCCGGGCACGGCGGCAACCTCAGCCTGACCGCCAGGGCCATGGGCCTGTCCCGCACTTCGCTGTACCGGAAGCTCGCTAAAGCAGCGTCAGCATGTGGCCCAGCTTGAGCTTCTTGGTGCGCAGGTAGCGGCGGTTGCCCAGCCCCGACTGGATCTCGATCGGCACCCGCTCCGCCACCTTCAGCCCGAACCCTTCCAGGCCGATGATCTTCTTGGGATTGTTGGTGAGCAGGCGCATCTCCCGGACCCCAAGCTCGCGCAGGATCTGGGCGCCGATGCCGTAGTCGCGCAGATCGGCCTTGAAGCCCAGCGCCTCGTTGGCCTCCACCGTGTCCATGCCGCTGTCCTGGAGCTCGTAGGCCCGGATCTTGTTGCCCAGGCCGATGCCCCGGCCCTCCTGGCGCATGTAGAGCAGGATGCCGGAGCCTTCCGCCTCGATCCGGCGCAGGGCCGCCTGCAGCTGGTCGCCGCAGTCGCAGCGCAGGGAGCCGAACGCGTCGCCGGTGAGGCACTCGCTGTGGACCCGCACCAGCACGGGCTTTTCCGGGTCGATCACGCCCTTGACCAGGGCGATGTGGGTCTCCCGGGTGAGGTTGTCCTGGAAGGCCACGGCCCGGAAGGTCCCGCCGGCCTTCAGCGGCATGCTGGTGTTGCCGATCCGGGTGACCAGCCGCTCGTAGCGGATCCGGTAGGCGATGAGGTCCTTCACCGATACGATCTTCAGGCCGTGCTCCAGGGCGAACAGCTCCAGGTCCGGCATCCGGGCCATCCGGCCGTCCACCTTCATGATCTCGCAGATGACCCCCGCCGGCTCGCACCCGGCCAGCCGGGCCAGGTCCACCGAGCCTTCGGTCTGGCCGGTCCGGCTCAGCACCCCGCCCTCCTTGGCGATCAGCGGGAAGACGTGGCCCGGGTGCACCAGGTCCTCGGGCCTGGCCTGGGCCGCCATGGCGGTGCGGATGGTGTGGGCCCGGTCGAAGGCCGAGATCCCGGTGGTGACGCCCTTGCGGGCTTCGATCGAGACGGTGAAGGCGGTCCCCAGCGGCGCGGTGTTCTCCCGCACCATGGGCGCCAGGTTCAACTGCGCGGCCCGGGCCCCGGTCACGGTGAGGCAGATGAGGCCCCGGCCGTAGCGGGCCATGAAGTTGATCGCCTCGGGCGTGACGTGCTCGGCGGCCATGGTGAGATCGCCCTCGTTCTCCCGGTCCTCGTCGTCCACCAGGATGATCATCCTGCCCGCGCGGAGGTCTTCGATGGCTTCTTCGATCCTGGCTAGCGGCATACGTCCTCGCTTCGAAGGGACCGGCCGGCCTGCTCAGACCAGCAGGGGCGCGATCCGCGGTAGGACCGGCGCCGTGGGGATGGCGCCAGTCTTCATCTTGAATTTCTTATTATATAGCTTGGGGCCGGTCTTGTCAGGGGTGCCGGCGCCTACGCCAGCTTCCGGCCCAGGGCCCGCGCCCGGGCCATGGCCTTCGCGGACAGTCGCTGGTGCGGAGCACCGGCGGAGAAGCCGATCCAGAGGTTGCCCACGGACCTGGCCCCCATGACCTTGGCGGCGAGCTTCAGGGCGCGGGGCGCGCCGGTGGCGAACGGCAGCAGGAAGCCCGGCGCGGCCAGGGAGGAGACCAGCACGGCCTTCTTCGCCGGACGCTGCGTCCGGAAGGCCGGCCCCGGCCTGCCCCAGGGCCAGTAGGCGTATCCCGCCAGCCGTTCCAGGAAGCGCCGGAAGACCGCCGTGACGTTGAAGAAGTTCACCGGGGCGCCGAGCACGATGGCGTCCGCGGCTTCCACCTCGGCGAGGATGGCCGCCAGGTCGTCCTGCTGCGGGCAGGCGCCGCGCCGGTCCCCCGCCTCCTGGGTGCAGGCCCGGCAGTTGGTGCAGAACTCGATGTGCCGGTCCAGCAGCCGGATGGTGCTGGTTTCGGCGCCGCCTTCGCGCGCCCCCGCCAGGACCGCCTCCACCGCCGATTCCGTGATCCCCCCCGCCCGGTAGCTTCCGGTGATCGCGACGATCCTTGTGGCCATGTCCCCGTCCTTTTCCGCCGTATGACATCCTCCAGTGTAGACCCGGCGGAACGCCGGAAGGCTGATACGCTGGGAGCCAGCCAGACAGCCCCTTGCCTTCTAGGAAAAGCCACCAGCAGCCATAGCGAGGCTCCCATGCAGCGGAAGTCACGGTTCCGGCCCATCCTGTTCGCCAGCGGCCTCGGCGTCCTCTGCTTCGTGGCTTCCCAATACATGACGGGCGTGCTCGGCATCTCCGCCCGGAACTGGGAGCGGGACCTCCGGGACGCCAAGGCGGCCCTGGCCACCCGGCAGGACACCTACCACCGTTTCGCCACCCTCGCCGCGGCGGAATTGCCGGCCTACGAATGCAAGGACTACGGCTTCGCCCGGGCCTGCGCCAACGAGGCGCTGGCGCTCGCCCCCCAGTTCAGGCATGACTGGAACTACGGAAACGCCGTCCACGACGGCCATGTGGTCCTGGGCCGGCTGGCCTTGAAGCAGGGCGACCTGGCGGCCGCCCGGAACGAGCTGCTGCTGGCCGGAAAGACCCCCGGGTCCCCGCAACTGGATTCCTTCGGGCCGAACATGTCCCTGGCCAGGGACCTGCTGCGGCGCGGGCAGCGGGACGTCGTGCTCCAGTACTTCGACGAATGCCATGTGTTCTGGCGCAATGATTACGGGGCCCTGGCCAAGTGGCGCTTCCTGGTCACCATCCACCTTCCCCCGGACTTCGGGGCGAACCTTCTGCGGTGATCCGTCCGGGCGCGCTTGCGCCCCCCCGGGCCAGGGACTACCGTTAACCAATCATGAAGGCGGCCTCCCCCCAATCCCGGCTCCAGTGGGCCTTTCCCGCGCTGTTCCACAGGAATTTCAGGCTGTTCTGGACCGGGCAATGTGTATCGCTCATCGGCACCTGGATGCAGAACATCGGCCAGGCCTGGCTGGTCCTGCAGATCACCGGCAGCCCGTTCAAGCTGGGCGTCGTCAATGCGATGCAGTGGCTGCCGGTGATGCTGCTGTCCTTCGCCGCCGGGCCGCTGGTGGACCGCTACCCCAAACGGCGGATCCTGCTGGTGACCCAGACCGCGCTGATGCTGCTGGCCCTGGTGCTTTCCGCCCTGGTGTATTCCGGGAAGGTCCAGTACTGGCACGTGCTGGTCCTGGCCCTCCTGCTGGGCTGCGTCAACACCGTCGACAACCCCACCCGCCAGGCCTTCGTCATCGAACTGGCCGGGCGCGACGACCTCATGAACGCCATCTCGCTCAACTCCACGGTGTTCAACCTCGCCCGCATCCTCGGCCCGGCGGTGGCGGGGCTGCTCATCGGCGCGGTGGGCATCGCCCCCTGCTTCCTGCTCAACGGCATCAGCTACCTCGCGGCCATCTGGGCCCTGGCCAGCCTGGACCTGGCCGCCGGGGCCGGGGACAGCAGCGCCCTGCACCTTCGCGAATTCACCGCGAGCATCAGCGCCGGGTTCCGCTACCTGGGGTCCAACCCCATCCTGCTCTGGCCGATCGTGCTGGTCGGACTGCTGAGCGGGTTCGTCATGAACTACAACGTGGTCATCCCCATCTTCGCCCGCGGCAACCTGCACGGGGACGCCCGGACCTTCGGCTTCCTCATGACCGCGCTCGGGATCGGCTCGACCCTGGGCGCGCTGACCCTGGCCGCCCGCAGCAAGGAAGGGCCCAAGCTGCACCTGCTGCTGTTCGGCGCGCTGGGCATGTCCGCGTTCAGCCTCATGGTGGGCCTCCAGCACTGGTTCATCCTGTCCTGCGCCCTGCTGGCGCTCACCGGGTTCTGCCAGATCACCTGCACCGCCCAGATCAACGCCACGCTCCAGATCCACTCCAGCGACGCCATGCGCGGCCGGGTGATGAGCGTGTTCAACCTGTCGTTCGGGGGCATCTCGCCGCTGGGCAGCCTGTATGCCGGTTCCCTGGTCAGCGGCGCCGGCGCGGCGGCCGACCTGGTGGTGAGCGGCGCCCTGGGCATCGCGTCCACGGCGGTCTGCGCCTTCGCCCTGTTCCGGAAGCGGTGAGTGGTCAGCCACTGTCGCCGCCCAGGGCCCAATCTTGGACCATGACGACCAATGCCCTCTCCCCGCTGTTCGCCCTGCACCTCGAAACCACCGGCCCGGACCCCCGCCTCGACCGGGTCCTGGAGGCCG
>TBL_comb47_HYPODRAFT_10005732_pt1 | contig 13720 bp, 8 predicted proteins | sample TroBogypolimnion_40_FD_10682 | JGI IMG/M metagenome (IMG submission 10682)
CGCCTGGAGGGTTCTGCTGACGCCTGCGCTCATCATGGCCTTTATTGGCACCGTACAAAACATCACCATGGGCCAAGCCCTGGCGGCCCGGCAGCGTGAGCGGCTGGAGCCCAACCGCGAACTGTTGGGCCTGGGTGCGGCCAATGTGGTGGCGGCCTTTTACAGCGGCATGCCGGTGGGCGGTGGCCTGTCGCGCTCGGCCATCAATCTGGCCGCCGGTGCCCGCACACCTATGGCCAGCCTGGCATCGGCACTGAGCATGCTGCTGATTGTGCTGNCCGGCACCCATTGGCTGGCCCGTCTGCCGCTGGCGGTGCTGGCGGCCAGCATTGTGGTGGCGGCCATCAGCATGATCGACGTGAAGGCCTTCCGCCAGGCCTGGGCTTATGACCGTGCCGATGCGCTAGCCCTGTTGGGCGCCGCCGCAGGCGTATTGCTGCTGGGGCTGGAGCTGGGCATTGCCACCGGCATTTTGCTGTCTCTGATGACCCTGTTGGTGCGCGCCAGCACGCCGCATATCGCAGTCATCGGGCGCATTGCGGGCACCGAGCATTTTCGCAACGTGGAGCGCCACGGGGTTGAGACCATACCCGGCGTGCTGTTCCTGCGCATTGATGAAAGCCTGTTCTTTGGCAACCTCAACGCCATTGAGGCGCGGCTGGGGGCTGAACTGGAGAAGGCCCCGCGCACGGAGGATCTGGTGCTGATCCTGAGCGCGGTGAATCGGGTGGACACCACCGCCATGGAGGTGCTGTGCGACCTGAACCGCGACCTGCTGGCGCGCGGCATCCGCCTGCATCTGGCCGAGGTCAAGGGGCCGGTGCAGGATAGGCTGCTGCATTCGCCCTTGTGGCAGACGCTTTCGGGCCAGGTTCACCTTTCGGTCAACAGTGCCTTCGAGACGCTGGCGGCCCAGCGCACGGTCGACAACGGTCTCTACGTCATTTAGTTTTTTGCGGTGGACTTGGGCGCTGCACCGCCATGTTTCTGGAGCGCACCCTGTACGACGTCAAAGCTTTGTAAGCCTCGCAGAGCGTAATAACGCAGTTTTTCGCTCACGATATAAAACCATGACCATACAAGCTCAATACCAGGAAAAGCTCGGCTCGGCCGAGCAGGCCGCCGCACTGATCCAATCCGGCGACAAGGTTTTTATGGGCGAGTTCGCCCAAAATGTGGAGGCCGTGGACGCTGCGCTGGCGCTGCGCAGCAAAGAGCTCAAGGACGTCATCATCGTCACCACCACCCGCGCCCGTCCCTTGAAGTGCGTGGAAGCCGATCCCAAGGGCGAGGCCTTTCTGTGGAATGACTGGCATTTCTCCGGCCTGGGCCGCAAGTACGGCGAATTGGGCCTGGCCGGCTATATCCCGCTGTGCTACCACCAGGGTCCCCAAAACGTGGAGCTGTACGAGGAGCCCGATGTGGCCGTGGTGCAGGTCACGTCCATGGATGCCAATGGTTTCTTCAACTTTTCCACCAGCTGCTCCATGACCCCGGCCTACTGCCGCAAGGCCAAAAAAGTCGTCGTGGAGGTGAACACGCAGACGCCGCGCTGCCTGGGCGGTCTGGATGAAACCATCCACATCTCCAAGGTGTCCATGGTGGTGGAGGGCCCCAACAGCCCGCTGCTGCAACTGCCAGCGACCCTGGGCAGTGATGCCGATCGCATGATCGCAGGCCACGTGATGGCGCTGCTGGAAGACGGCTCCACCATCCAGCTCGGCATTGGCGCGCTGCCCAATATCGTGGGCTCCATGATTGCCCAAAGCGACCTCAAAGACCTGGGCGTGCATACCGAGATGCTGGCCGATTCCTATGTGGACATGTACGAGGCCGGGCGCATCACCGGCGCGCGCAAGGCGATCGACCGCTACAAGATGGTCTATACGTTTGCCATGGGCACGCAAAAGCTCTACGACTTTCTGGACAACAACCCGGTGGCCGCGATCTTCCCGGCTTCCTACACCAACGACCCCGCCACCATCGGCCGCAACCCCAAGGTGGTGGCGATCAACAATGCCATCGAGATCGACCTGTTCACCCAGGTGGCCAGCGAATCGGCCGGACCGCGCCAGATTTCAGGCACCGGCGGTCAGCTCGACTTCATCATGGGCGCCTACAAATCCGAGGGCGGCAAGGGTCTGATCTGCCTGAATTCCACCTATAAGAAAAAGGACGGCACGGTGGGCTCGCGCATCGTACCCACGCTGTCCCCCGGCACCATCGTCACCTGCCCGCGCTCGGTGGTGCACTATGTGGTGACCGAATACGGCGTGGCGCAGATGAAGGCCAAATCGGCCTGGCAGCGGGCAGAAGCCTTGATCAACATCGCGCACCCGGACTTCCGCGAGGACTTGGTCAAGCAAGCCGAGGCCTTTGGCATCTGGCGCCGTTCCAACAAGCTCGTTTAAGGCACGACCCGATACCATCCTGCCCATCTGCGGTCTGCAAGGGACGCAGATGGGCACGCTTCCAAACAACCGCTGCCGCTGCCTTGTAGCGGCAGCGTAGTCCATCTGTCCTGATGAAATTTTGATCACCAACAGGGCTTGGCTGTATCATAAGAGGATAGAGCTAGGGCCTGCATTTTTCACGGCAAGCTCCGACAATAGACATTTTTCTATGCAAAGCCAGTATCTAAGACCCCTGCTTTGCCGGGCCATCAGACTTGGTTTTTTCTGCGCATGGTGCATTGCCAGCGCATGCATGACCAGTGCCTGGGCAGACGAACCCAGTTCGAGTTCTGTTCGCACCTTGGTGGTTGCCTTTGATGACAACTACCCACCTTATGTGTTTAGAGACGCCACAGGCGCTCTAACCGGATATCTGGTTGACTACTGGAAGCTGTGGGAACAAAAGACCGGTGTTCCTGTGGATTTGCTGGGCAGCGACTGGGGACTGGCCCAGGCACGCATGGGGTCACACCAAGCGGACGTGATTGACACGATTTTCGAAACACCCGAGCGCCAGAAAACGCTGGACTTCACCGCATCGTATGCCACGATTCCTGTGTCCATCTACGCCCATGTGGGCATTGGTGGCATCAGCGATCTGCAGCATCTCAAGGGCTTTGTGGTTGGCGCCAAGGCAGGAGACGCGTGCATAGACAACTTGAAAAGCGGTGGTGTGACAACCGTCCAACCCTATGCGAATTATGAGAGTCTGGTACAGGCGGCCATAGCCGGTCAGGTTCGCATTATTTGTCTGGATGAGCCGCCCGCCAATTACCTCATGTACCGAGAACATGCCGAGGACGATTTCAAAAAGGCATTTCAAATGGATGCGGGGGAGCTTCATCGCGGAGTACACAAGGGCGACACCCGGACCATGGCCTTGTTGCAGAGCGGTTTTGCGGCCATTTCGGAACAAGAAGACCAGGCGCTACGCAACAAGTGGATGGGTACAAGGCTCTTGAGTTCGACCAACATTCGCTATGTGACCTACGGGATAATCGTCGCCTTGCTAGTGGGCGCAGCCCTGCTCATGTGGGGGACCATGCTGAGGCGCAAGGTGGGCAAAAAAACGGCCGATCTGGATGCCGAGCGCGCCCGCTTGCAAGCGCTGCTGCAGGCTATTCCGGATCTGGTCTGGATGAAGGACATGAACGGTGTTTACCGATTCTGCAACCCCGCTTTTGAGCGTTTTTTTGGCGCCAAGGAGGCGGCCATTGTGGGCAAGACCGACTACGACTTTGTGGAAAAGGAGCTGGCCGATTTTTTTCGTGCAAACGACCAACTGGCCATTCATGCCGATAGGCCAACCATCAACGAAGAGTGGATCACATTTGCTGACGATGGCCACCGGGCCTTTTTGGAAACCACCAAGACGCCCATGCGCAGCGGCAATGGTCAACTTGATGGTGTATTGGGCATCTCACGGGACATCACTGAACGCAAGGCGATCGAAGCCAAACTGCAAATGCATCAAGAGGATCTGCAAGAACTGGTCGATGAACGCACCAAGGAACTGAATCTCACCAAACAGGCGGCCGAGTCAGCCAACATGGCCAAGAGTACCTTTCTTGCCAACATGAGCCATGAACTGCGCACCCCCTTGGGAGGTGTCATGGGCATGATCGATTTGGCCATGGGGCGAGCCAGCGACCCCCAGCAGATTGACTGGCTCAAGAAGAGCAAACGGTCCGCGCAGTACCTGCTGTCTGTCATCAATGACATACTGGATATTTCCAAGATCGAGGCGGACCGGCTGACGTTGGAGGAGAGGAATTTTTCGGTATCCCAGGTCGTGGATGACGCCATGGTCATGCTGGACGACGCGGCACTTGGCAAGCACCTGAACCTGACACTTGAATTGGACCCGGCTGTGCCCGATATGCTGTGCGGCGATGCCATTCGACTCAAGCAGATCGTTCTCAACTACCTCAGCAACGCGATCAAGTTCAGCGAGCGTGGCAATGTCAAGCTGCGAACCCATTTGGTCGAGCAGGACGAAACCGGCGTCATGCTCCGCATCGAAGTCAGCGACCAGGGCATGGGCATCAGCGCAGAGCAGCAGGCCCGGCTGTTCCAGTCCTTTACACAGGCAGACAATTCCACAACGCGCAAGTTCGGTGGGTCTGGCTTGGGGCTGTTTATCTCCAAACGCCTTGCCTGCCTCATGGGCGGTGATACCGGCGTCCTGAGCCAAGAGGGCCAAGGCAGCACATTCTGGGCCATGGTACGGTTGCGCCACGCGCAGGACAATCGGCAAACCGACGAACGCACGCAAGCGTTCTCACCGCGGGAGTTGCTGGAGCAGCATTGCAGCGGACAGCGCGTATTGCTGGTGGAAGACGACGAGGTCAACCAGGAGGTGGGGCTATTGATGCTGGAGGCTGTGGGCTTGGTAGTAGAGCTCGCGGTCAACGGCCGCGAGGCCGTGGAAAAGGCGAGCTCGGGCACTTATGCGCTGATCCTGATGGATGTGCAGATGCCGGAAATGAACGGCCTTGAAGCCACCCGCGCAATCCGCATGCTGCCGGGCCTGCAACACACTCCTATTGTGGCGATGAGCGCGAACGCCTTCACCGAGGACCGCGAGCGCAGCCTTGATGCAGGCATGAACGACCATATCGGAAAGCCGGTACTCCCGGAGATGCTTTATTCAACGCTGTTGCGCTGGATGCCGTAGTGCGCGGCGAGAGCTTGCCCTCACGTTCTCCAACTGTAGAACGGTAGCCTCGTCTCCCAGTACCTGGCTGAAGTACCCCGCCTGCGGTGTCTTGCGGAAACACCGCGCAGTCAGGACCACTCCACCACCGCAGAAAACATATAGCCCGATCCGTACACGGTCTTGATCACTTTGGGCTGCTGCGGATCGGCCTCCAGCTTGCGCCGCAGGCGTGAAATGCGCACGTCGATGCTGCGGTCCAGCGGGGAGATGTCGCGCTGGCCGAAGAGCTGCTCGCGCGTCAGGATCTGGTTGGGCCGCTCCAGAAAGGCGCGCAGCACCTGCGCCTCGGCCGTGCCCAGCACATGGTCCTCGCCATCGGGTGCGCGCAACTGGTTGGCAGCGCAATCCAGCGTCCAGCCCAGAAAGTGGGCGAAGCGCTGCTGCCGGACCGCGCCGCCGCCGCCGGTGGCAGCCCGGCGCCGCAGAATGCTGCGCACCCGTGCCACCAGTTCGCGCGGTTCGAAGGGTTTGACGACATAGTCATCCGCACCCAGCTCCAGGCCCATGACGCGGTCTATGGTGTGGCCGCGCCCGGTCACCACCAGCAGGCCGCAGCTGCTCAGGCGCGCGATGTGGGACATCAGCTCAATGCCATCCATATCGGGCAGGCCCAGGTCGACGATGCACAGATCCGGGCGCTCGCTTTGCAGGCGCCGGATCACGGCCGCCGCCGTGCCGAAGACTTCCACATGGAAGTCGAATTCAGTCAGGATGCGCTGCAGGATTTGCGCCACGCTGCTGTCGTCTTCCACCACATAGATCAGCGGCTTCTGCGCCATGCGTGCGGTGGAGGAGGACGCGGGAGAAGAAATAGACATCAGCGCTGCTCCGCTTGTTGCAGGGCCGCGGCCAGTTCGGCCTTGGTAAAGGGTTTGGCCAGCAGGGGCACGGGCAGCGGCTGGCCGGTCTCCGGCGCAAAGCCGCTCATCAACACGACCCTGCGGATATCGCCGCGCGCCAGCGCCTGGCGCGCCACTTCGCGGCCATCCACACCGCCGGGCATGGCAATGTCGGACACCAGGGCAACGATGTCCGGCACCCGCAGCAGCATGTCCAGCGCCTCGACACCGTTCTCGGCTTCGATCACCGCATAGCCCAGCGCCAGCAGATGCCTGCGTACCAGCTGGCGCACGCCGGCATCGTCTTCCACCAGCAGGCACAAGCCCTGGCTGGCGGGCGCCTGCGCCGATGCGTTATCGACGGGGGCAGTGGTTGGCGCAAGCGCGTCCATAGCGGGCAGCAACATGCTGAAGCAACTGCCCTGGCCGGGCGCGCTGGCGATGTCGATGGCACCGGCCGACTGGCGCACAAAGCCATACACCATGGACAGCCCCAGGCCGCTGCCTTGGCCCAAGGGCTTGGTGGTGAAGAAGGGCTCGAAGGCGCGCGAGCGCGTGGTCTCGTCCATGCCACTGCCAAAGTCGCGCACCTGCACCCGCACGTAGTTTCCGACCGGCAGATGCCAGGGCAGCGCCTCGGCCTGGTTCAAGGCCTGCGCCTGGCAGTCCACCACGATGCGGCCTTGCGCATTGCTGGCGTCGCGGGCATTCAGGATCAGGTTGAGCAGCGCGTTCTGGAACTGGTTGGGGTTCATGCGCACCAGCAGCGGCGTCGCCCCGGTTTGCATGTCCAGGCTCAGCGTGCTGGGCAAGGTTTTGCTCACCAGCCGCTCCACATGGTGCAGCTGGGTGTTGACGTTCACCACCTCGGCCTCGGTCGGCTGCTTGCGCGAAAAGCGCAGCAGGCCATTGATCAGCTCCGAGCCGCGCCGGGCCGCATCCATGGCCGGCGCAATGTATTCGTCAAACAGCGGCTCCATGCCGGCCTGCTCGGACAGCGCCGTCAGGTTGCCCAGAATCACGGTGAGGATGTTGTTGAAGTCATGCGCCAGCCCGCCGGTGAGCTGGCCCACCGCCTCCATCTTCTGGGCCTGGGCCAAGAGCTGGTGCGAGCGGCGCTCATCGCTGATGTCAAAGGTGAGCTCGAAGCAGCCCACCACATGGCCATCGCCCTGCAGCTCCGGGATCAGCGTGGTGCGGGCCACCTTGGTGCTGCCATCCACCGCGTGCACATCGTATTCAAAGGTCACTGCCGCACCGGCCAGGGCCCGGCCGATGTTGGGCTTGATCTGCGCATAGGTGGCGTTGCCCAGGAACTCCCTGGCACTGATGCGCTCGGGCCGCGTGGTGTCCAGCCCGAACCAGTCGTGGTAGCCACGGTTGACGTAGTGGTAGTTGCGGTCGATGTCGAAGTAGGCAATCAGCGCGGGGATGGAGTCGGTGATCAGGCGCATGCGGGCTTCGCTCTGGCGCAGCGAGCGCGCCATGGCTTCCTTCTCGGCCAGCGTCTGGCGCAGTTCCTGGTTGCTCGCACTCAAGGCCAGCGTGCGCTCCTGCACCCGCGCCTCCAGCTGAAGAGTCTGGTCGTGCAGCAGGCGCTGTTGGCGGTGCTGCGCGGTGGTGTCCGAATACAGGGTCACAAAGCCATGGCCGGGAACCGGCACGCCGTAGACGCGCAACACGACTCCGTTGGGGCGGACACGTTCAAAGTCATGCGGCGTGAACGCACGCGCCATGCCCATGCGTTCGCGGATCAGGTCTTCGACTTGGCCTTCGCCGTATTCACCGCGCTCGGCGTTGAAGCGCATGAAGTTCTCAAACGGCGCACCGACATAGGCCATGGACGCAGGGAAGTCCAGCAGGTCCAGAAACGGTTGGTTCCAGGCGACGATGCGCAGTTGTTCGTCGATCAGGGTGAAGCCCTGGTCGATTAGGTCCAGGCTCGCGCGCAGCGATTCCAGCCGTTGGTTCAGTGACGCGGTGCTGCTGTCGTGTGCATGAATCATGAGAGGGTCGCTGAGGCTGGTGTGGTGGTCATTCTAGGCTTCGTCATTTCTTGTCAGTCACTTCTGACGCAGGCAAAAAGTCACGTCGGACTCAGGCTGGCGTGGCACTCAGTCGGCGGACACTTCGGACGCAGGACGGTTTGGCACTCCGCTTCGTCCGTGTCCCCCGCCCTGCGGGCTCCTCCTTTACCTACCGAAGCGGAGCGCCACACCGTCCTGCGTCTGCCTGCATGGTTGGTGCGCAGGGTGTTCAGACGTTTCACTCCGCGCTGAATGTCGGTACTCAGGCTACGTTGGTTAACGGGCGTGATGTTGTGTTTGTGGCTGTTGGCTGTTGGCTGTTGGCTGTTGGCTGTTGGCTGTTGGCTGTTGGCTGTTGAGCCGTGGCGCGCCAACAGTGCAGGTTGCCGATGACAGTGGGGTGGATGGTTCCGGTAGGTAAAGGAGGAGCCCGCTTAAGCGGGCGGGGGACACGGACGGAACCATCTACCCCGCTGGCAGCGGCGTACACCAACCCGCAGAAGCAAAGTGGCATGAACGAACAAACTCACCCCGGTGACAGCGGCGTACACAAACACAAAAGCCCCCACCACTCTCACAAGTGACAGGGGCCCGAAGCAAGGCAACTACTTAATGGTCGCTGGCTTGCGCTGCACCCAAACCGGTTTGCGAACGCACAAACTGCGCATCAAACTTGGCGCGCTCGGCATTGCCACGCTCACTGTTGTCCAACTTCGAGAAGATGAAGGCAAACAGGAACGCACAAGGCATGGAGAACAGGGCAGGGTGGTCGTACGGGAAGATGGCGACCGGATTACCCAGCACCAGCTTCCACACGGCCGGCGACAAAATCACCAGACCGACCGACGACACCAAGCCAGCCACGCCACCGGCCAACGCGCCACGCGTGGTCAGGCCGCGCCAGTACATCGACAGCAGCAGGATGGGGAAGTTCGAAGAGGCCGCAATGCCAAACGCCAGCGCCACCAGGAACGCAATGTTCTGGCCCTTGAACAAAATGCCCAGACCAATGGCCACGGCACCAATGCACAGGGTGGCAATCTTGGAGACACGCATCTCGGACGCTTCCGTGGTGCGGCCCTTGCGCCAGACATTGGCATACAGGTCATGCGACACCGCAGCGGCACCGGCCAGCGCCAGACCCGACACGACAGCCAGAATCGTGGCAAACGCCACCGCCGACAAAAAGCCCAGCAGCAGATTACCGCCCATGGCCTTGGCCAGGTGCAGGGCCACCATGTTGTTGCCGCCTATGAGCTTGCCGCCCAACTGGCCGTCCACAAAGTACTGCGGATCGGTGCCGACGATGGCCACACCACCCAGACCCAGAATACAGATCAGCAGAAAGAAGTAGCCGACAAAACCGCTGGCCACAAACACGCTGGTGCGTGCTGCCTTGGCATTGGGCACGGTGAAGAAACGCATCAGAATGTGGGGCAGGCCCAGCAGACCAAACACGGCGCCCAGCGACAGCGACAGCGTGGAGATGGGGTCGGCAAACAGCGTGCCGGGGCCCATGATCTTGGCGCCCGATTTGTGCACCGACACGGCTTTCGCTGCCAGCGCGCCAAAGTTGAAGTCGAAATGTGACATGGTCAAAAAGGCCACGACGGTGCCGCCCAGCAAGAGCAGCGAGGCCTTGATGATCTGCACCCAGGTGGTGGCAATCATGCCGCCAAAGGTCACATACACCATCATCAGCACACCCACCACCACCACGGCCACGTTGTACTCCAGACCGAACAGCAGCTGGATCAGCTCACCGGCACCGACCATCTGCACGATCAGGTAGAAGAACACCACCATCAGGCCACCCACGGCCGCCATGCTGCGCATCAGCGTCGGGTCCAGGCGGTAGGAAATGATGTCGGCAAAGGTGAATCGGCCCAGGTTGCGCAGGCGCTCGGCCATCAGGAACAAGAGAATGGGCCAGCCCAGGAAGAAGCTGATGGCATACAGAAAGCCGTCATAGCCGCGCACATAGACCAGGCTGGTAATGCCCAGCAGGGTGGCCGCCGACATGTAGTCGCCGGCTACGGCCAGACCATTCTGGAAGCCGGTGATGCCGCCACCGGCGGTGTAAAACGAACTGGCCGATCGCGAGCGGCGTGCCGCCCAGTAGGTGATCACCAGCGTGCTCATGACGAACACAAAGAACATGGCAATCGCCGTGATGTTCAGCGGCTGCTTGGTGCCGGCCTCCATCGCGGGGGTGGCCAGGGCGCACAGGGGCGAGGCCAAAAGGGCCAGCAGGCCGGTGCCGCGTGTCAGGGAGGAAAGGGATGCGTGCTTCATTACTTCAGGTCCTTCAGGATGGCGTCGTTCAAGGGCTCCAACTCGGTGTTGGCCTTGCGGATGTAGAGGCCTGTGAGCAGCCAGGAGATCACGATCACGGCGGCGCCCAGGGGCCAGCCGATGGTCACCACCGATTCGGGGTTGATGAGGGTGCGCAGGGCTTCCGGAAAGAAGGCCACGGTGCCCATCAGCAGGTAGTACAGGGTGATGACAATGAAGAACATGGTCCAGGAAATGCGGCTGCGCTTGCGCACCAGCTCCTGGAATTTCGGGTTGGCGACTATGCGTTCAACGACCTCGTTGCTGGACATGGGATGGTCTCCTTTATTTTGGGCAGGGTGATGGAAGCTGCGGATTCTGTACGCTCATGGAGAAGCGCGATAGCCTTGCAATCATTCGATACATTTGCTCCGAAATCTTTCCACATTCCACTGCTATCGTTGCCACCATAAATTTGCTACGCAGGCATTTCACGCCTGCAGATAGTCAAAAAATACAACGGAGACAAAGCCATGAATGACATGAACGGTTACGACATCGAAGACCTGCGCGTGGGTATGAGCGCCACCTTTTCCAAGACCATCACCGAGGCCGACATCGTGCTGTTTGCCGGCGTGTCCGGTGACACCAATGCCATCCACATCAACGAGGAATACGCCGCCACCACGGCCTTTGGTGGCCGCATTGCGCACGGCTTTCTGTCGGCCAGCGTGATCTCGGCCGCAGTGGCCACGCGCCTGCCTGGGCCCGGCTCGATTTACATGGACCAGCACCTGAAGTTTCTGGCGCCCGTGCGCCCCGGCGATACCGTACATGCCACCGTGCAGGTGCGCGAACTGGTGGCCGAGCGCGGCCGCGTGGTGCTGCAGACCAGCTGCACCGTGCGCGGCGTGACGGTGATAGACGGTGAGGCCCTGATCAAGGTGGACTCGTCGGTGCGGCGTGCTGCCAAGGCGGCAGCAGCGACGGCAACGGCCTAGACCTAGACCTAGTCCGCCCCCCAGGCCGCAGCCTGAACCCCCTTCTTCCCTATTTTCGAAAGCACCCCATGAGTTACCAAGCCCCCCTCAAAGACATGTTGTTTGCCATGCAGGAGCTCGCCGGTCTGAGCACCGTCACCGCCCTGCCCGGCATGGAAGACTATGGCCTGGACACCGCGCAAGCCGTGCTGGAAGAGTCGGCCAAGTTTTGCGAAGGCGTGGTCGCACCGCTGAACTGGGAAGGCGACAAGACCCCCAGCAGCTGGGCCGATGGTGTGGTCACCACCACGCCCGGCTTCAAGGAGGCTTTTGCCCAGTTTGCCGAAGGCGGCTGGCAGGGCGTGATCCACCCCACCGAATTCGGCGGCCAGGGTTTCCCCAAACTGGTGGCCACGCCCTGCGCCGAGATGCTGCACGCCGCCAGCCTGTCGTTTGCCCTGTGCCCCATGCTGACCGACGGCGCGATCGAAGCCCTGCTGGTGGCCGGCAGCGATGCGCTCAAGGCCAAGTTTGCCGCCAAGCTCATCAGCGGCGAATGGACCGGCACCATGAACCTGACCGAGCCGCAGGCCGGCTCCGACCTGGCAGCGGTGCGTGCGCGTGCCGAGCCGCAGGGTGACGGCAGCTACAAGGTATTCGGCACCAAGATCTTCATCACCTATGGTGAGCACGACATGACGGAGAACATCGTGCACCTGGTGCTGGCCCGGGTGCCCGGCGCGCCCGAGGGCGTCAAGGGCATCAGCCTGTTTGTGGTGCCCAAATTCATGGTGCATGACGACGGCAGCCTGGGTGCGCGCAACGACGCCTGGTGTGTCTCGATTGAGCACAAGCTGGGCATCAAGGCCAGCCCCACCGCCGTGCTGCAGTTTGGCGACCACGGTGGCGCAGTGGGCTATGTGGTGGGCGAGGAAAACCGCGGCCTGGAGTACATGTTCATCATGATGAATGCGGCGCGCTTTGCCGTGGGCATGCAGGGCATCGCCGTGGCCGACAGGGCCTACCAAAAAGCCGTGGGCTTTGCGCGCGACCGCCTGCAAAGCCGCGACCTGGCCGGCTCCGACGGCCCGGTGGCCATCATCCACCACCCCGATGTGAAACGCATGCTGCTGACCATGCGCGCCCATGTGGAAGGCGCACGCGCCCTGGCCTATGTGGCAGCAGGCATCAGCGATGTGGCCCACCACAGTGCGGATGCGGCCGAGCGCGCTAATAGCCAGGCGCTGTATGAATTTCTGGTGCCGGTCATCAAGGGCTTCTCCACCGAGATGTCGATCGAGATGGCCAGCCTGGGCGTGCAGATCCATGGCGGCATGGGCTTTATTGAAGAGACCGGTGCGGCCCAGCATTACCGCGACGCCCGCATCCTCACCATCTACGAAGGCACCACCGCCATCCAGGCCAACGACATCGTGGGCCGCAAGACCCTGCGCGACAAGGGCGCTGTGGCCCGCGCACTGTGCGCCCGCATCGCCATGACCGAGCAGGACCTGGCCGCGCACAACGACGAGGACTGCAGCGCCATGCGTCTGGCCCTGGGCCAGGGCCGTGCCGCGCTGGAAACGTCGATTGACTTCATCCTGGCCCACGGCAAGAGTGACCCCAAGGCGGTGTACGCCGGTGCGGTCAACTACCTCAAGCTCGCCGGTGTGGTGCTGTGCGGCTGGCAAATGGCCCGCGCCATGATGGTGGCGCAAGACCAGATGGACAGCGACCCGGCCTTCTTCAAGGCCAAGCTGATCACCGCCCGCTTTTACGCCGACGCTGTGCTGCCGCAGGCCGCAGCCCTGGCGCAAAGCATTCTGCAAGCCGGCGCCAGCACCAACCGCATGCCGGTTGAATTGTTCTGATCCGCAGCACATATCCCAGGAGCACTGAACCATGAAAATCCTTGTCGCAGTCAAGCGTGTGGTGGACTACAACGTCAAAGTCCGGGTCAAGTCGGATGGCACGGGTGTGGAAACCGCCAACATCAAAATGAGCATGAACCCCTTTGATGAAATTGCCATCGAAGAGGGCGTGCGCCTGAAAGAAAAAGGCCTGGCCACGGAAATCATTGCGGTGTCCTGCGGCGTGACCCAGTGCCAGGAAACCCTGCGCACGGCCATGGCCATTGGTGCGGACCGCGCCATCCTGGTCGAATGCACCGACGAACTGCAACCCCTGGCCGTGGCCAAGCTGCTGGCCGCGCTGGTGAAGCGCGAACAACCCGGCCTGGTGATTCTGGGCAAGCAGGCGATTGACGACGATTGCAACCAGACCGGCCAGATGCTGGCCGCCTTGGCGGGCCTGCCCCAGGTCACCTTTGCCAGCAAGCTCGACATTGCTGATGGCATGGCCACCGTGGCGCGCGAAGTGGACGGCGGCAGCGAGACCCTGCAGGTCACCCTGCCGGCGGTGGTGACTG
>TBL_comb47_HYPODRAFT_10005733_pt1 | contig 13718 bp, 4 predicted proteins | sample TroBogypolimnion_40_FD_10682 | JGI IMG/M metagenome (IMG submission 10682)
TGGGTTTGACCAATTGCCGGAGGAATCACGACAATGATGAGGATTAATAGTTTTAAAAATTTCATTTCCTTTTTTAAAAGTGATTATAGCTTCATCCGCGTTAGCAAATATATTGAACAATGATTCTGGAACACAGGGGCCAGCAAGAATTGTACCCTCACATTCAAATTTCTGCATACAAAGTTAGGCAATAAAAGGAGACAATGCCCGGACAGGGAGTAATTATTCCAGCAGAATGGAAAATCCGTACAACTTTTATCTGCCAGGCAGCCAGATGGAATAATTAGTCAACTCCCAAATTGTTGATAAATGCCAGATTCGGATTTCCAAAAGGACAATCCACCAAATTCTACTGGAAATTGATGGTTGTAAGTGTGTGTTCATATCTATTATCCGGTAGCTTGATAAATGCTTTCTGATGTTGTACCTTTAACTGTTATTTTCTTCACAAACGCTGCTGCCTCAAAAAGTCTGACCTATCCGGGTAAGATTTAACTTCTGAACGAATCATTGAATTTAAACAAGTAAAGGAATTATTTATGAAACGGTTCATCATTATTTTAGTGATCCTTGGATCATCCATGCAATGCATGGTTGCCTAGAACAACCTTGACCTTCTGGGATTGCCTTCAACACAGGCACAGGTAGCTTACAGTCTGCGGAAATTAAGCACAGCATATTCCGGGTTTGCGATCAAAGTGCGGCGTTCATCGGATAATGCAGAGGCGAACGTATCTTTCGATGCCAATGCAGTGAAATCAACCAGTTCGGTGACATTTACTCCGGGGGTTTCTGTCGGGACTTCCCTGGGATCAACAAAAACAGGGACAATTTCAACCGGAGTCGCAAAGACCGGAACCGTTTCAATTGTTGTAAACAAGACCGGCACCATAACCATCAATGTCAATTCCCAGACAGTGACCGGAACCGGGACAACGTTCATAACCGAGCTTGCTGTGGGAGATCAGTTATTCAATGCGACAAACAGTTTTATCGGGGTGGTCAAGTCCATTGAATCTGCCACTTCTCTCACTCTCACTAATTACTCAACAATCACTTCAACAACCATTCCGTTCAGAACAAGGTTTGCCACTGTAACAGGGTTATCAACATTATTCAGTAGTGAACTTGCGGCCGGAGACAGGATTTTCAGCGCGGCAAATTCTTATCTTGGAACAATTGCTTCCATAGCATCAAATACATCCATGACATTGAATTCAAAAGATGCAGTTGTTTCCTCTGGTATTACATTTAAAGGAACATCAGCAACAGTGAGCGGAAGCGGGACATCTTTTTTATCTGAAATTTCAACCGGGGATCTGCTCATCAGCAATAATGTTACAATTGGGATTGTTGCTTCCGTTGTTAACGATGCATCTCTCACTCTTGCTGACAAAGCCGGTGCTGCTGTATCCGGCCTGGTCTTTAAATCGACTGCCGGTTCAATTCCTTTCAGCAGCTTCTATTCCGGGACCTCTGTCTATGTGAACACCTGGTATGATCAGAGCGGGAATGGGAGGGATGTTTTTCAGCCTGCTACACTCACAAACCAGCCCAGGATCGTCAATGCAGGAACACTCCTGACCGTTAACGGAAAAACATCCATGGAGTTCTCCACAGCATTGTCTTCCTCCCTTCAGACAACGGCAACAGCTTCGTGGCTGAACAATACTTTATATTCATTCAACAACGTGGCTGCGCCTACAAGTATAACCAACAACACAAATTTCCAGATCCCAATGAGTACAACCGGCGGAAATGGTCCCGGTAATACGATATCTCATTTCGGATACCGTTCATCCTCCGTATATACCATTGCCCAATATGGAAATGACCAGAATTTTGTAGCGACGCCAACCACTTCCCTGGAAATCATGACTGGGGTTAAAATTTCCATTTCAACAAGTCAGCTTTATAAAAACGGCACAAACCTCGGTACCATGAGTTCAGGAGCTGCTTCGCATTTATCTAACCTGGGATTGACAAGCATCGGGTTGTATCTTTCAACCAGTACATATTACAATGGTTCAATATCGGAAATAACCGGTTTTTCTTCTGCGCTTTCCTCGGGTGACATCGCAAATATGCATGATAACCAGATCAGTTATTATAATGTCCCGGTCAACAAATGGACCGGTGCTATTGATACTGACTGGTCAAAGACAGGTAATTGGTCAGGTGGTGCTGTTCCTACTTCAACTCTTCCGGAAATTGTGGAGATTCCCAATGTGACAAACAAGCCTGTTATCAGTGGAACCGCTCCTGCTGCAAGTATTAATATCCTTACCGGCTCATCGCTGACTGTGTCCGGAACGTTGCAGTTAGCAGGTTCTCTCACCGGCTCCTCTACCGCGACTTCAGGAACTGTTGAATTTACTGGCCCTGTCAATCAGACAGTAGCAGCAGGAAACTTTTCATCCGGTACCATTCAGAATGTGATTGTTCATACTACCAACAGTTCAAATGTCTCCCTCAGTACAGACCTCATAGTTAGCGGTAATCTTACGTTTACAAGCGGAAAAATAACGATTAACTCTGCAATCCTGACTTTAAAGGGAAACATCATCAACCCCGGAACAAATATTATCGGCGGATCAAATGCAAGCATTGTTATCAACGGTACTGTAAGCCCTACGCTGGGCATTGACCAGGGCACACCCGGAACCACCAACTTACTGAGGAACCTGACGATCAACAGCAGCGGGCAGACTGTTACACTGGGCAGTGCCCTTATCATGAACGGAAATGGAACGCTGACACTGACTGCCGGGAAATTTGCCATTGGCAGCAATACACTTACATTGCGAGGAGCCGTTGTAAACACAGTGAATGAAGGACTCACCGGAAGTGCCGGCAGCAATCTCGTTGTGGATGGAATTCTGAGTCCTACGCTGAGCCTGGACCAGACAACACCGGGGACTACTAATGCTCTCAGCAGCCTGACGATCAATAATGCACTGGCAACCGTTACCTTGAACCGGCCGATCACTTCCGCTACGGTTGCGCTTACCGCAGGCAGCCTTGTCGATAATGGTAACCAGGTCAACTCAACCGGAACGATGGCGTTTGCCGCAGGGTTGTTTAAGCTTGGTTCTGCAACTGCGGCAACAACCTGGCCGGGGTTTACAACAAATACTATTTCTGCAGGGACGACTGTGGAATATGCTTCAGGAGTAGTACAAACTGTTTCCGGAACTCCTGCTTATTCCAACCTCACCCTCTCGGGGGCGGGAAATTAATCCGCTTCAGGTAACATTACTGTGAATGCAACGCTCACCAACCCGAACCTTTTCGATCTGGGAGTAAATTCACTGGGAGGCACTCTGTCAGGGATTGCAAATACCGGAACCATAAAAACAGCATGTCCCGCTTCACTCCCTATCCCTGCTGGAAAAACGTGGGGAGGAACCGTAGAGTATTCGGGTTCTTCGGCTCAGACAGCCGTAGGCGGTACATTCAATAACCTTACATTCAGCGGGTCAGGCGGTGCTGAGGCAAACAGTCCGATCACCGTGAACGGAACATTAAATCTTACCGGTAACCTTGCCATGGCTGATCCGAACACTCTTTTAATGGGAGGGGCAGCTACTACCCTTGGAACAGGTGATGTTACCGGAATTGTAACGCGGAACAGCTTCAGCCCGAATGTTGCTTATTCCTTCGGAAACCAGTTTACAACGGTTACCTTATCAAACAGTTCACAACTTCCCGCTTCCCTTAGTTTTAAGATCTCTATAGGGACAGCACCTTCCTGGAAGACCGATGCGATACTCCGTTGGTATGATATTATCCGTACCGGTACACCAAACGGCACCGTGACTCTGAATCTTCATTATAAGGACGGAGAACTTAACGGGAACACGCCTGAAACGAGCCTGGTATTATGGGATATGCATGTTGACCAGGGAAACAAAGTCGAAGAACATGGAAAATCAAACCAGAGCACAACTGATAAATGGGTAGGTCTGTCAAATCTGAATGCGTCCTATTTTGGAACCGTATATGACCATCATACCTGGACACTTGCGAAATCCGCGCAGGTCGCCTGTATCTGGCTCGGACAAAGCACGGACTGGACTTCAACGATGAACTGGTCGTGCGGGCATGTTCCACTCTCAACGGAAGATGTGGATATACCTGATGCTTCCACGACAGCCTTCGATCCGTTATTGCCTGCATCCACTTCGATTAAATCCATGACTATTGAAAGCGGAGGGATCCTCAATGACGGAGGCAGCTCTGTTCTGACGATTACAGGCAGCTCGGGCGCATGGCTTAACCTTGGAACATTCTATCCGGGGACAAGCACCGTGATTTTTACGAATGCAAAAGCCACGATGGCTGATCCCACCGATTTCTATAATGTTACGATAGCTGCTGGTGCAGGACTCACTCCAGGGACCGGTAACGTTATGCGGATCGCGGGGGCGCTTGTCAACAGCGGGACACTGAATGCTGCCTTGCTTGACAACACGATTGAATACAATGGAACGAGCCAGTCAGTCATCAATCCCAATGGATCCACTCCCGGGTACAGCAAACTGGTGCTCAGCGGAAGCGGAGTTAAAACGATGCCACTGACTCCCTTGTCAGTTGGCGGAGACTTTTCAATCTCTGGCACAGCAACAGTAAATGCAGGAGAAGCTATCTCGGTGGGAGGGAATGTTACCTTGTCCTCCGGTACTATTTTCAATGCGGGTTCATTTACGCATAACATAGCAGGAAACTGGACCAATAATGGAGGAACATTCAATTTCTCTTCCGGTATTCTCAATTTTAATGGTTCTTCGCTGCAGACCATAACATCCGGCAGCGGGTTTACTTTAAACAACCTCACCATCAGCAATACCAGTGCAGCCGTAGTCCTGGGTAGTTCGACGAATTGCTCCATCGGAGGGAACCTGGCTGTCAACTCAAATGCATTGTTTGACCTGGGATTAAATCAACTGATAACCATCGCCGGGAGTATAACTAATTCAGGAACCCTCCGGACGGAAAATACTTCTGTTACTCCTGTTCCTTCCGGGAAAGCCTGGGGCGGAACTTTTGAATATGCAGGTAACTCTGCTCAATCTGCTGTTACAGGAACTTATACCAACCTGCTTCTCAGTGGAACCGGCGGAGCAACGGCCACCGGGGATATGACTGTGAATGGTGTTCTGGAACTCTCCGTGCAAAATCCCTCTGCCACGAAAGGGATACTGGATATGGATTTGCATACACTGACGATGGGAGGAGTGGCAACCACAACTGGCCCCGGTGATCTGACGGGCATTGTAAGGAGAACCACAATTCTGCCAAACACAACATATTCATTGGGCAATGAATTTACTTCAATTACATTTCCCAATGTGGGGACTTTACCTTCTGAAATGAGCCTGAAGATCACGATTGGAACTACACCGGCATGGAGGGCTGGTGCCATCCAGCGAACCTACGATTTTATTCAGACGGGAGGCAGTGGAACACAAGCTGTCATTAATGCTCATTACCTGGATTCAGAGTTGAACGGAAATGTAGAAAATAAACTGGTTGACTGGTCATACCGGTATTCGGGACCCGTCCTTACGGAACACGGAAGATCGAACTTCAACACCATTGATAACTGGGTTGCCCTGGCAAATGCAAATGTGGCATTTTTCAGCAGTTCATTTGGAGCCGTGGAGTTGTCGCTTGATGAATCTGAACTCACGTCCCTTACCTGGAACGGTTCTGTCAGTACTTCCTGGACTACTGCAGAAAACTGGACTCCAAACGGAGGTCCTTCCGACAATACTGTGATCATCATCCCGGATGCAGCAACAACACCCAACGATCCTTCTTTGCCTTCAATTGCGACCTGCGGAACACTGACCATCGAGAGCGGAGGCATTTTAAACACCGATCCAGATGCCCAGCTAACAGTGAACGGTTCCAGTGGTGCCTGGAGTAACCAGGGGGGTACGTTTAATCAAGGTACCGGCACCGTTAAATTTTCAAACCCGAATGCAACGATAAATGGAGCAACGAATTTTTATAACCTGACATTGCTGAGTGGATCAGGGCTGACGATGACGACCAATTCCCTCACGAAGATATCGGGAACATTCACGAATAATGGAACGCTGAATGCCGCACTATTCGACAATACGATTGAATTTAACGGGGGCAGCCAGTCCATTATCAATCCGAACGGGTTAACTCAGGGATATCATAATCTCACATTGAGCGGTACAGGGATGAAATCCCTGCCTGCTTCATCTTTAGCCGTTTATGGAGACCTTTCCCTGAATTCTGATTTTTCAGCGAATGGAGGCACCTTAGCATTTGCCGGATCAGCAGCTCAAACAATAGTGGGGACGACAACTCCGGATTTTAATAACTTCACTGTCACGAACAGCAACGGAGTTTCTTTGAATGTAAATTCAATCGTGAGTGGTGATCTTTCAGTAACTGATGGCTGGCTGGTACTTAACCCGGGTGTTGATCTGACTGTTACCGGGACAACCAATCTCAACCCTGGGCAAAGGTTAACCCTTGAATCTGATGCTGTCAGTACTGCTTCATTTATTGATCATGGAATAACAGGCGGAGGAACAGGAACCGTTGAAAGGTATCTCACGAATTCAGGTACCGGTAGTGAATGGCACCTGGTTTCTTCCCCGATCGAAGGTGGTGAATCAGGAATATTTTTATCCGAATATCTTATGCAGTATACCGAGCCTTTGCATACGTACCAGTATATTACCCCGATTGACAGCCTCCTGCATCCCATGAGAGGTTATGCTGTTTGGGTCAACAATACATCCATTAAACGGTTTACAGGATTGCTGAATACAGGCGACAAGAATTTCACTGTTACCAGGACCTGGATGGCTGATTCAATTCCACCAGAGTATGATGGCTGGAACCTCATTGGAAACCCTTATCCTTCAGGATTGGATGCTTCTCTTTTGACTTACTCCGGTGTGGAACCGGCAGCCTGGTTCTGGGATCTGAGCGGTTCGGGCAATTATAAAGTATGGGTTCCCGGGGGAGGAGAGACACATTCAAAATACATTCCATCCATGCAGGGTTTCTTTGTTCATTGTAACAATGCCACGCTTTCATCTCCACTCCAGAACACTGGTTTCATTGGCTTCTCCAATACTGCCCGGACGCATACGATGTCAGAACCTTTCTGGAAAGAAGGCGACTCAGTTCCTGACCTGCTTAGGATAAGAGTCACAGGAAGTGTCAATAGATATTCAGATGAGCTATCGGTCTATTTCAACCCGGAACGATCCCAGCAGTATGAGCCCGGATTTGATGCACGTAAACTATCAGGAAATCCTGATGCCCCGCAGATCTATACCAAGATGCATGACACTCTTTTATCTGTAAATGCACTTACTTTTACGGCAAGCACGTGTGTTGTTCCCCTTGGATTTTACGTCAGCACACCGGGAATATACAAACTCAGTGCCACTGGTACAGTTAGTTTTCCGGACAATGTTACCATCAACCTGGAAGACGTAAAACTCAATGTAATAAGGGATCTAAGGACAACTCCTGAATACAGTTTTACGTATGATAACACAGATAATCCCGACAGATTCCTCCTCCATTTCTATAACCCCGCCTTTGGGATGAATGCCAGCCAAAAGCAAGGCTCTTTAAGAATCTACGCCTATGAAGATGGTATCTATATCCAGCCACTGAACGGAAAAATGTTGACCGGGGATGTGTTTGTTTATGATTTGACCGGTAGGGAGATGCTGAAAATAAATGTCAATACAGACCGGATGCTTACTTTAAAACCCTTGCTAAATAAGGGGACGTATATCGTGAAGGTAATTTCAGGAGAGGATGTATATACGCAAAAAGTTTGCCTCATTGGCTACTGATATATATCAGCAAAATATTTTTTGCGGATAAAGAATATTTTGAGGTAAGTGAAGTTTGTTATTTGAATAAACAGGATTCAGGGTAAACAAAAGCAAATGTATGGGAAAGAATATACTCCCTGTCAATGTTGGCGGGCTTAATTTCAAAATAAAACAATGATGAAAAAGATCCTGATCATTCTGATCTGCCTGACAAGCGCCCTGGGTGTTTTTGCCCAGGATTCACAACCATCAAACACAACGAATAGTTCAAATGAAATCCATACTCTTTTCCACAAAGGGGATGGAACCTGCAAAATTCCACTGGGTTATTTTATCGAGTTAAACGGTGGATACACGCACTTCGGACATAAAAGCGTTTTTCTTCCGGGGATTAGCATGGGCGTCATTCTTGATCACCACTGGACAGTTGGCATGCAGGGAAACTTCATTGTTGCCCCGCAAAGCTACCATCATCATGCATCCAATGACTCTGTCGGTACGCGGGAACACAGTAACGGATTGTCCGGAGGGTATGGAGGGCTTCTCCTGGAATATACTCTCTTTCCACAGTCCAAAGTTCATGTGAGCTTTCCTCTGCTGATAGGATGCGGAGCAATATCTTCATACCATCATCCAAATGCCAATGACTCCATTAATGTACAAAATGATGCTTTTCACAATCATTTCTCTCACATGGAGCATTTCTTCGTTTTAGAACCTGGCGTAAAGCTTGAGTTCAATGTTATCAGCAAGCTTCGCATTGGTCTTGGGATCAGCTATCGTTATTCACCGGGTCGTGATCACCTTTATACTTCACCCGATATGCTTAACCAGCTTACGGGGAAGATCAGTATCCGGTTTGGTAAGTTCTGAAGTGATTGCTGAATATTCAGGGGATTTTGAACCCGGGTCATCCTTGTTGATCCGGGTTTATTTTTTCCGGAGGATTAAAAAGAAAAGTCCAGCGACACGAAGACACCGAATTTCGGCACATTGGAATTCTGCTGATCATAGAGATGCGTCAGCCGCCATACCGCATCCACCCGGATGAATCGCAGGATGTTCTCAATCCCGGCGCCTGCTTCTACATAGGGGGCCTTTCCGAATGTACGGAGCTGGTCAGGAAACTCAGAATAATTCTGGTTTTTTGTGGTGAGTGATCCATAGACAGCCCGCGCCTGAATAACTTCTCTCCATTTTAATTTCCGGAACAGCGGGATCTTATTAAACAACAGTCCGTCGAAATGATGTGTGTACGACAGGCTGACAAACTGGTCACTGACAAACTCATAATAGTTCATGAGGTTAGCAGCATATTCATCATAGAGGAATGTCTGGTTGCCATCATGAATCTTCAGCAGCGGATAAGGCAAAGTTCCCCAGATCTTTCCGGCCTCAAAGATATATTTCGACCAGCCAATCGTTTTGAAGTTGAACCATTGGGTTATGCCAAGGTTCAGTTTATGATATTCGTAATCGCTTTTAAAGAGATGCGGAATGCCATAGCTGTAACTCAGGAGAAGGATCGGGTATGTTGAGCTGACGGTATACCGGTATATCTGTCCGTTCACAAATTTCTCCCTGAAAGAGAGCCGGGTATCGATCCTGATTTCGCTGGTGTAGATGGATTTCAATGGCAGGGCAGGAACTTCATTCCCTGGGTTGACAATGAATTCGGTTGAACCCAGGGGAAATACCTCTCGGTGAAGAAATTGAATTGTGTTGATCAGTCCGTTAAACCATTCATGTTCATATGCAGCCTTGTATTCATGCACCATCGTCAGCTTGTTGTTGGGGCCCTTGTTAAACAAAGAAGTCAGGATGTTGTCAGAAGCCAGTGCATAAGGGCTTTTCCCAAGCTGTTCAACATCCCATTTAACAGATGCAGTTATGTCGCGCCGGGGATTTTTTCCAAACAAGTAGATAAAATCACCTCCGAATTTATAGGTCTGGTCTTTTGTTCCATACGCAGCATAACCTTCCAATTGCAGCTTCTTGCTGAAAGAGTTGGATGTGCGCAAACCCAGCCTGAACCGGCTTCCTTCGATCCCGTTAAAGCTGTATAATTTGAAATAAGGGCCAAGTTCAACTTTTCTCCAACTCAGGTAACCCGTGGTAATTCCGTAAACAATATCGACATAGGTTTTAAAGATGGGTATTTGCTTCACGGAATCAACCATCTTGTAGATCCCGCTTTCAGTTTCCGACAGCTTCTCGGGCCTTATCGTATCCCACTGCCGGTCAGTCTTATCTTCCGAATGGGGTGTCTCGATCACATTGGTTGCAACCAACATGAACTTCTTCGGTTCTTCGACATCAAACTTAAAGTCGCTGTACAGGGTTGTTTTATGACCGTAGAAACCGATCGTTTTTTTTGAATTTACGAGGATGTTGAAGTCTATGACAATGTAATCCCTCGTTTTCATCCAGAATTTATTCTCAGTCCACTGGTACTCCTGTCGGACATTCATGTCGTTAATAAAATTGATATTGGCGTCCGGCGCCATACGCATTTCAATTTTACGGATTGCCCACGTCGTATCATTCACCCAGAAGTTCCCTGAAAATGTCAGTTCCTCTTTGTGCCGTGGTTTAAACATAATGTGATAGCACCATTTGTTTCCGAACCAGGCACTGTCGACCAGGAAATATTTATAATATGCAATTCCGGAAGAGGAGAGCGGGGAAACGAAGTTCTTTTCAAAAAGCGGAATGTAATCCTTGTAAATATTTACTTCCTGCGATAAATTCCCGAGGAACTGGCCAATGCTTATATTCTCAAGACCGGATACTTTTGATGCAGCAATGATCTCTTTCCGTGCATGTGGCTCCTTCCTGTAAAACACTTCGGATGATGTCTCTGTAAGAAATACCGGAAGGTAAGATTTTCCATTTACCGTAGATGTATCAATATATTGCTGGACAAATTCGAAGGGTTTGAACAACTTCAGTTTCCTGAGTTTATCAGTAATGTTGTTGGCATCGAATTCTATTTTGGTATAAGCATTATACTGGTAGGTCTGAAAATCGTACATGCTGTTTTTCTCCCTGTTCCTGATGATCTTCTTAAGCATGACTTCGGCATGATTCCCGGTGAAATGGATGGTGACTTCAGGCAGGATGATGCTGGCCCTGGTCATCCGGACATCCAGTGTCTGGAACTGGCTCCTGAGTACAATTCGGGTGACAGGTTTATACCCCATGAGGGAAAACCGGATGGAGTCGCCATGCTCTTTTAATTCAAAAGAGTACCGGCCGTTGAAATCTGTCAACGTGCCTTCTTCAGTACCTTTAACGATGATATTGACAAACGGAAGTGCCTCATTTGTGACGGAGTCTCTGACTGTCCCGAGGATCTTGGTAACCTGCGCAGCAACGGTTCCGGAAAAGGAAAGCAGCAAAATAAAAAGGCAAAGAATACGAAACAATTTCCTTTCTGTACGGGAGAATCCCCTTCTGTCTGTGATGCTTGTTTCTGGTCTTTGCATTGATTGAAAAAAACGCAGTATTTGAAAGAATATTATAATCAAAGGAGATTAAATCAGGCTGATTCAATTCCCACTGTGATATAACCCGAATGGAATAACCAATCCAAGTGTGATCCTGCGCCCCATGTTGTAAATACCAACATCTTTCAGCCTGCTGAGGTGATCGTAATATTTTGTATCCAGAAGATTTGTTCCGTTTACGTACATGGTCCAGGTCTGGTTCTGAACCTTTAGCTTTGTTCCGACATTGAAATTCAGCAGAACATACCCGGGTGAATCAGTTTCAAACACATCGATCCTTTCCTGGTTGAAGTGGGTTTCAATCTCAAGCTGGATATAGGGATTACTTAAGTGGCTGCTTTTTTTGGTTTTAAAGGTCCATTTCACCTGGTCGGTCAGGTGAAGTGCCGGAATATAGGGGAGGGGGACGCCGGTCGAGAGATTTCCGCCCCACACATAATCCAGGTTATTGTCAAGATGGAGCGATTCTACCGGGTGGATGTCCAGTTCGATCTCGAACCCTTTAAGCAGCGAATTTCCCTGGGTATAACGGTAAACGGGATACCAGGTTCCGTCCACCTTTTTTTTCTCACCGTCGATGTTCCTGTAGTAAATAAAATCGTTGATGATGTTGTAAAACCCGTTAAATGAAAAGCTCAGGAATTTATTATCCCAGGAAATTTCCCCGTCGATCTGCAGGCTGGTCTCGGGATTCAGGTAAGGGTTTCCGATCTCATACCTGAATGTGCCTTCATGAAGGCCATTGGCGCTGAGTTCTGAAATATTCGGCGCACGGAATCCTCTTCCGACATTGAATTTGAAGTTGATCGCCTTGTTCAGCCTGAAGGTCATCCCGGTGGAACCGGTAAAGGCAGAGAAGTCCGTGCTGAATGCATGGAACAGGGTATCCCCGGAAGGAGCAGGCACACCCAGTGTATCTGTATATAAAGCATATACTTTAACATGCCTGTAATCATACCGGATACCCAGGTTAAAAGTAAACCGTTCCCAGGTTTTTTTTACATAAGCAAATCCGCCCCAATCCTGCTGGTCATAATCCGGGATCAGGAATTCGGTGCCACGGTTCCGGTTGATTTGTGTCATCCCGGAAATACCACCGACAAGTTCAACGGATTTTCCCAGAAGCCGCGTATAACGGAGATCATACGTCCAGGAATCGAGGTGGAAAAACAAACCGGGTGCTTCCTTCGTTTCCCCGTATTCCTTCCGCTGGTTGCTCTGGTAACCGATACAGATCCTGAGCTGGTTGTCATTGAAGAGGAAATTCGTAATGGACGAGATCTTATTGTGGTTCACAAGCTGGAAGGGAACATCGATCGCATAACTTTTTGCACGCTCTTCCGACACGAGGTTTCCCTGGTAATCGATGAACTGGTTTGTGATAGAATCCCGGGTACCATCGACCATCCCGATCTTAGCATTGAATGAGCTGAAATGCAGGTGTGAGTAACCCCATTTCTTTACCACGCCGGCCATCAGGGAGATGTTCTTTTCGTTAAAGCCGGAATTGTAAACCCATTCTGCCGGAGTATGATACGATGCTGCGGTTTTGTAAGTTCCTCGAACCCGCCAGATCCAGCCATCCTGGTTTCCCTGCACCATGGCTGAATTGCTGAACAGCCGGTTGTTTGATGAAAACTGTGAGATCCATTCACCATCCACAGAACCCAGCTTTGCGGGAGTCTGTTCCAGGATGTTGATAACTCCGCCCATTGCATCGGATCCGTAAAAAAGGCTGGCCGGTCCTTTCAGAACTTCAATNCGGTCAGCTGAGAACTGGTCGATCTCTATTCCATGTTCGTCCCCCCATTGATTTCCTTCCTGCCGGACCCCTTCGTTGAGCGTGACAATGCTATTGTATCCCAGTCCCCGGATCACTGGTTTCGAGATTTCACCACCCGTGGTGATTTCGGAAACACCCGGAACTGTTGCAATGGAATTGATCAGGTTGGTGGAAGGCAAGGAAAGCAGTTTCTCTTTATTGATGGGTATGATCGAGAAGCTGCTGCGGTCGTTGTCGGATGATAAAGCATTCCCCGTGACAACAACTTCTTTCGCTTCGATGGCTGAAGGGCTGAGCTGAAAATCCCGTGAATGGATTTTTGCAAGATCAAGAATAGCGACTTCGGCTTTATAACCGACAAAGCTTACCTGGACAACAATTGATGATCCCGGGAGATTGGTTAATTTATATAATCCACCTTTATCTGAAGATGTACCGGTTTTAAGGTCAGGTAAAAAGATCGTGGCTCCCGGCAAGGTTTCTCCGGTCTCTTTGTCGGTAACGAGACCTGATAATGTATTTTGTCCATGAATAAAACGGGGGTAAATGAAAGTAGAAATCAGGATGACAAGAACAAGC
>TBL_comb47_HYPODRAFT_10005734_pt1 | contig 13716 bp, 8 predicted proteins | sample TroBogypolimnion_40_FD_10682 | JGI IMG/M metagenome (IMG submission 10682)
TATTCGTCTATTTATGGGAGAAAAGAGGTGTTATCGATATGGATTCCTCCGTTAAATCCTATTTGCTCAGAGCCGCCCGGAACAAATATCTGAATCACCTTCGGAATGAGAAAAGCCAGCAATCTATCAAGCTAAAAGTAATGGCAAACAGTGAAACCACAGAAATCCCCAATTACAATTTATTGGACGTTAGCCGAATAGAGGGCTTTATCAATGAATCTATAAAAAAACTCCCCCCCCGGTGCCGCGAGATCTACCTGCTTCATAAATATGAAAATCTATCTTACCGGCAGATTGCTTCACAAATGGCTATTTCTGAAAAAACGGTTGAAAACCAAATGACAATCGCTATTCGGAAACTCAGGGAACAACTAACACCATTTTATAAGGAGATCTTTATACTGTTGCTGGCCGGATTAATCCTTAAATGAATTAAAGGCAAATCGGATATGGGCTAATACGATTGGGTAGGCAATCTATCGTGATTTAATATTAGGTTCACAGGTTATCTCCTCCCGGGAATATAATTCATACCTCCGGATAAAAGTTTTCAATCGATTATTTTTAATAATTTCTCCGGTTGGTTTGGGGGATTTGATTCGACTAGGTGCCTTATCTATATACAGAACCCCATCAAAATGTCTGAAGAATTTTATAAATCTCTTATATTTAAAGAATTAAAAGGCGAAACTTCAAATGAGGAATCGCAGCAGTTAGACCAATGGATTAATGATAATCCGGAGAATCAGAAAATATATACTGAGTTATGGTCAGCATTTGCCTTGTCTTCTCCAGATATTGATCCTTTCAATCCGGACAAGGAGGCTGCCTGGTCGAAAATCATGAGAAAAATTATCCGATCTTCAGAACGTAATTCCAGGATTACTCAATTTTTAAGAATTGCCGCAGCTGCAGTTGTCTTCCTTGTGGTGGGGATTGCCGTTGAATATTTGTGGACAGAAAAACATCGGACAGATCTTGCTGATCAATATTCAACTATTATTGTTCCTGAGGGCCAGAAATCGATGGTTGTTTTGCCGGATAGTTCCAATGTCTGGCTCAACTCAGGCACCTCCCTGAAATACAAAACCAGCTTTAACTCTAAAATACGTGAGGTCGAGTTGGAGGGGGAGGCCTTTTTTGAGGTCAGGAAGGATAAATCGAAAATGTTTAAGGTTACTGCTGGTTCCGTAAATGTTGAAGTTTATGGAACTGCATTTAATGTTAAGAATTACAGGGAAGAGAAAAAATTGGAGGTCACTGTCGAGAATGGCAATGTTGGAATCATACGGGATGGAGTCCGTGTGGCAGAGCTTGTTAAAGGGAAACAAGTCAGTATCAATGAAGAAAATAATACTATGCTGTTGAGTGATGCAAATGTAGATGTTGTTAAGGCCTGGAAAAACAACGAACTAATCTTTGATGGCACCTCATTTGAAGAGGTAATCAGGTATCTCGAAAGATGGTATGGGGTGAAAATCACCATTGAAGAAAAGATGAGAAAGAGGCATAACTATACCTTTAAGATTAAAACCGAATCGCTTACGGAGTTACTTAAATTATTACAGGTTATCACTCCTCTGCAATATAAGATTGATGGTAAAAACGTAACCATCAGATATGCTAACTAAAAATAATAAACCCAAAATGATGTGCCGCCTATGAAATAAAGAACAACCATTCTAAAAAAATACAGGTCTGCCATAGTGGCAAACCTGTACGACTAATTTTATTAATCTATTATTCATCAGCATCTTTTAATGCATTTATTGGCGTTTATGCATTATATAAAAGATGCTACAAAAACGTTTATAAAAATATGAAAAATAATTATCAATGTGAGGGTTGGCATTTTTTGAAGCACCCGATCATGAAAATCTTTCTAATTATGAAACTAATCATTGTAATGATCTGCTTTACTGGTCTTTTGAGTAGTATTGGAGCCAATAGCTACGCCCAAAACACCAAACTGAACATGAATCTAAAGAATGTCACTGTAAAAGAGGTCCTTCAGCAAATTGAAAGTCAATCGGAATTTTCTTTTATGTTCGACAACAATAAAATTAACGTAAACAGAAAAGTCGATGTATTGGCTGAGGGCCAGACTATTGGTTCTATTCTGGATCAACTGTTTTCGAATAATGACGTGAGCTATGAGGTTATAGATCGTCATATTGTTTTGATACCTAATGAATCTGCAGCAATGACAGGTCAGCAGGTAAAGAAAGTCTCGGGTAAAGTAACTGATCAAAATGGAGAAACCCTTCCAGGAGTATCTGTTGTTGTAAAAGGGACTACTTCCGGCACAGTTACAGATACAAATGGAAATTTTTCACTTTCAGGAATTCCGGAAAATGCGATATTGCAATTTACCTTTATCGGAATGAAACCCATTGAGATCAATCGGGGAACCAAAACAAACATAGATATTTCAATGCAGGTGGCGACAGTTGAAGTGGCTGATGTCGTGGTCACAGCATTAGGAATTAAACGCGAGAAAAAAGCACTCGGTTACTCGGTAGGCGAAGTTAAAGGAGAGGTTCTGACTGAAACACCTCAGAGCAATATCCTGAATGCCCTTCAGGGTAAAGTGACCGGGGTTCGGATTTCGCAGATGGATGGGACAGTGGGATCATCGGTAAATATAATCATAAGAGGGGCAAAGTCCTTGAGTAATGACAACCAGCCTCTGTTTGTAATTGACGGGGTACCTGTGGCTAATCAGATGAATAATTACTACCAGGGGGCAGATATGGGTAACGCTATTTCGGATTTAAACCCTGATGATGTTGAGACCGTTTCTGTATTAAAAGGGGCAAGTGCTGCCGCTTTATATGGCTCACGTGCCGGCAACGGGGTGATATTGATTACTACGAAATCAAGTGCCAAAGGGAAGGGTATTGGAGTTTCTGTCAATTCTTCCATGATCTATGATGTTCCTTACGATATTTATCCCTATCAAACAAAATTTGCGACCGGGAAAGGTGGCGCAGCGCTGTTCAGTGAAGGAGATAATGAGTCTTGGGGGCCTCAGCTCGATGTTGGAAATAAATGGGTTCAGTGGAATACAAATGGTGTTGCTCAGCCTCTGGTCTCCTACAAAAACAGGATTAAGGACTTTATGAGAACCGGTTCTACGGTAACGAATAATGTTTCCCTTAACGGGAATTCCGATAAAGGATTTTTCAGATTATCGCTTGGTGACATGAGAAATACCGGTATGATACCAAATACCGATATGAGCCGGAGTACTATAAATCTGAATACCATGCATAAACTTTCAAATAAACTTTCGGTTACGTTTAACATTAACTGGAACGAGTCGGGTTCCGGAAACCGTCCAAGTGTAAATGGAGATGATCGTAGCGATGTGATCAGGAGCCTTTATGAAAAGGGAGCCCAGGTTGATATCAGAGCTCTCAAAAAATACTGGATGCCTGGAATGGACGGGCTTCAGCAGCTTACAAATGCTCCAAAGCAGAATAATGCGTACTTCGTTGCTTACGAGAATACTAATGCGTTTAAACGTGACAGGCTGATCAGCAAAGTTCAGTTAGACTGGAAGTTGACAAAGGAATTAAGCCTGATGGGTCGCTTTACAAGAGATGCCTATACCGAAGGAAGAGAATCAAAGAAAGGCTTTAGCACTTACAGCCAGGTAACAGGAGGATATGATCTTGTGAACATGTACCGTAAGGAGACAAATTTTGAACTAACTCTCTCCTATCAGAAGAAAATTAATTCAGATTGGACCGTTAATGGTCTTCTCGGCGCCAACCGAATGTATACCTATAACAGATCTCAGGACAATACAGCGGCGGGGCTTGTTATCCCGAACCTGTACACCATCTCCAATGGAATTCCGGGTCAGGTAACCTATACCAGTTCATGGGCTCAGAAAGCTATTTACAGTGTTTACGGAATGGGTTCCATCGATTATAAAGGGATGGCCTACGTTGATGTAACCGCCCGGAATGACTGGTCAAGCACCCTGCCTGCCGCAAACAGGTCTTATTTCTATCCTTCGGTTTCCTTGAGCCTTCTTCCATCAGTGATGTTTACTATGCCTGGCTGGATTACCTATTCTAAAGTTCGCGCAGGGGTTGCTCAGGTTGGTAGTGATACCAGTCCTTACGCTTTAAACCAGGTTTATTCTGTAGGCAATAACTGGGGTTCCTCAATGCAAATGTATATGGGTGGCGGACTTCAGAATCCCACATTAAAACCTGAACAGGCCATTTCCAAAGAAATCGGGACCGAATTTAAATTTTTCAATAACCGCCTTGGATTTGACGCAACCTATTACGATGTTCAAAACAAAAATCAGGTGCTCAGTATTTCGACTCCTGTTGAATCGGGTGCTACGAGTAAATTAATCAATACAGGTCTCATCGAGAGCAAAGGGTGGGAAATTGGTTTGACAACAACGCCGATTATTGCCGGAGATTTCAAATGGGACATGAATTTCAATTTTACCAGAACCCTTACTTATTTGCAAAAACTTGCTCCGGGACTAACCAATGTTGATTTCTTTGACGTTCAGGGAGGAAGTCTCCGAACCTATCAAGGTGGTAAAATCGGTGATATCTGGGAAAATCCTATGCTAAAAGTAACAGATAAGACTTCTCCGTATTATAAATATCCTATTATTTCTGCAGCCGGAAAATACCAGAATGATAACACCCCTGCAAACATGGTCAAAGTTGGAAACTCTAATCAGGATTTTATTCTGGCTTTTCAACCAACCTTTACCTATAAGGCCTTTTCATTATATGCCAATATCGAATGGGATCAGGGTGGTCAGTTTTATTCAGAGACCAGGATGTTTATGAATAATAACGGCGTTAACTGGGACACTATGGGTGGTGCAACTTATGATAAGGGCTCAGATATCGTTGCCCAGATCAAAGCTAATCCAAATCATTTCTTTGGAAATTGGGTTGGAGGCCGTCTTCCTGAATTAGGTGGATTTAATGCCTGGCCAACAGGGAGTCCCCGTTTGGCAGATGCCAGTTTTAACCCCGGAGTGATTCAGAGTGTCGTAAACGGAGTAACAACTTATAAAGAGAATTTAGGCGCCCTGGCTTCAACGGTTTGGTTGGATCCTTTCAATGCCAATCAGGCTGCGAACAGGTATTTTGCCGACAGATCAATTTACAGTTCAACGTTTGTTAAACTGCGGGAATTGGCCTTTACCTACCACCTACCCAGAAAGTTGATGCAGAAAGTCAGTATTCAGAAGGCTTCTGTTTCAGTTGTTGCGACAAACATCTTTGAATGGACCAGAGCTGGCGTTCATGTTGATCCCGAAAGAGCCTACAAAGCTAACAACGGTGCATGGACACAAGGTGTTGAATATTACAATATGATGCCTTGGACTGGTTCATTAGGATTTAAGTTAAACTTTGATTTTTAAAAGTAGATTTATCATGAAAACAATCAAAATAAAAATAATCATTGCATTAACCTTAATATTTCAGATGACATCATGTCAGAAACTTACTGAGCTTAATGTGAACCCCAACAGCCCTGTAAATGTCTCTTCCAATTATATTCTGACATACGTACTGGTTCAAACAGGAAAAACATATGCCGCTTTAGGAGATGTTGGTTCAGATGTTTCAGCAGCCATGCAGTATAATCAGGTCGGTACCAATCAGGGTGCCGGAGAGGTAAACCAGATGCAGTGGAACCCTTCATCATGGTCAGCAGAGTACGACGCTCTCAGAAATATCCAAATTATCCATAGCAATGCAATAGCCAGCGGAAATAAGCTTTTTGAAGCTATATCCCTGATATTAAAATCATTTAATTATGGTATGGTAACCGATCTTTTTGGAGATGCCCCTTATTCCCAAAGTTTGATGGCTTCAAGTGGTACCTATTTTCCTGTGTACGACGATCAAAAGACGATCTACAAAGGGATCCTGGCTGATTTAAAAACTGCAGATGCCATTTTAGCTGATCCGGGAATATCGGCCTTTGGAATCAGTGCAACTGCCGACTTATTGTATAAAGGTAGTGCTGCAGGCTGGCGTAAATTTGCCAATTCACTTCGGATGCGCTATGCAATGAGGTTAATCAACAAAACAGCCGATATGACTGCAATTTCGGTGGACGTTATTGGTGAATTTAATGCGGCTGCTCCCAATGCCTTTACAAGTGTTGCCGACGAGGCTTTCATTCCCTATCTTGGGACTTCAGCACCTACCTCCTATGTTGGTGGCCTTTTGAATACCGCTAATCCAAACTTCCTGACTAAGCCCTGCAAGACAATAGTCGACACCCTGAAATCAAGAAACGATCCGCGTTTGTATCGATGGACTCTTCCAGTGAATCAAAAATGGGATGGTCATGTTGCCACCACTACCACTAAAAATTTCACTAATCTTTTTGGTGAGACACAGGCTGTCATCTACACACCCACCACAAATTTTGCACTCGACACCTCACTTTTTGTGGGATTACCACAGAATCTGGCCATTGTTAATCTGACGACTTATAACCTTGGCACAGCGCCGGTTCCGCTAAATCCGGAAAAAAGTCCCTGGATCTCTTTCCTCCATGGGAGATATCGCCTGAATAGTGATCCTTATATCAGAATGGATTTAATGACCGATAGTGAGGTTGAATTCCTTCTGGCTGAGGCAGCACAACGGGGCGGTTTTGCAACTTCTGATCCGGAGACTCATTACAAAAACGGCATTACGGCTTCCCTGAAAAGATGGGGTATCACCGATGGAGCCAACGGGTTTAGTTTTACGAACTACTACAACAGTTCAAAGGTAAGTTATACAAGCGCTTCCAATAAGCTCGAACGGATCATCGGACAGAAATGGGTGGCTCTATGGTTAAATGTGGAGTCGTGGTTTGATTGGCGCAGAACAGGTTTTCCTGTTCTTAAGACAGGTCCTGTTACTCAATATGGGCCAGCAACGCCATTGCGTTTTATGTACCCCTCGCCAAATTTAGATCCTAAATATCTGGTTAATTATAATGCAGCCGTTGCCAAACTTCAGGCAACCGTATACGTCCCTGTCGGCCAGAGTGCAGACCATAACTATTCAAAAATGTGGCTTCTGCAAGGTACAGGTTTACCTTACTAAACGATGCGGGTTTTTAAAATGGAGCATGCTTTGAGACCTTCTATTTCATAGTTAGTTTCAGTAATGAGGAGGATTACCCGAAAGGGGATCCTCCTCTCTGCTTGAAAAGGCTAATCCTCCGGAAATAAAATTAAAGTGTTATCATTAAACACCTGTCTTCTTATCCCACAATACAATATGTTCTCTTGTTGAATAACGGACATTTTCGCGGATTGCTATGTCGAGTACCAATTCCCTGTATTTCTCCAATTCTGACCTGGAAGCACCAAGTGGCATCAAAACAATTTGTCTTTCGGTGATCAGATGGGTATCCAGAAAATCCTTCTTTATCTCCTTCCAATCCTCCTCACAGGATATCACAAACTTAAACCAGGAATTATTTAAAGAGGCAAGTTTCTTCAGAATATCGGGCTGGTAACGAAAATTTCTGGGGTTATAGGAGTTTTTGAGTTTGGGGGAGTTATTCCAGCAATCGATCAGGGCAATCAATTCATCCTTAGGCATCAGGGTCGCCTCGTTTTCTATCTCGATATAGGGCTTAAACCCATACTTACTGATTAACTCGGTTAAAAAGAGAATCAGCTGATCCTGCTGCTGAACCGGAGAGCCTCCCGTTAGAACCAACCGCTGTCCCTTCCTAAACTTGCGCTGAAGATCTGCCTGATCCATCAAATCAAACAATTCATCAAATGAATATGGATTCCCATGTCTCCATATTTCAGTAGTGTCGCAAAAAATACAGGATTGGGTACAATGCTGAACCCGCAGAAAAGTAGCCGGCCAACCAATAAAATTCTCACCCTGAATGGTATCACAAAAAAATTCAGCAATTTCCAGGGTCCGGCCCGGATCGGTTACCCCCTTTTTGAACTTTGGATTACCCTCAATTAATTGTCTGCTCATCCTAACGATATTTCAGTTCTACCTTCGGATTAATAAATAATTCCCCTCGCTTTAACTTTTCGTACATCTGTGGATCCTTCCATTCTGAAACTACTTTGTCAGAGAAAATAATATCATTTAAGTCAAAATCCCAATAATTCAGATCTTCCGGAAACGATTCGGCGTATCCTGTAGCCGTTTCATGCACCCTGACCGAATGAAGTTTAACCTGTTGCTCCCCATTATTGAACACCGTTTGTGAAATGATTTTATCAATAACAAAGAAAAACATAAGGGAATACATTTCAGCCGAAGGGGATACCGGCATCTCTACCCATCGTTCACTCTGATTTCTAATGAATTCTTTAAATTCCTTTTCCTCTTTGCTCCACAGCGAATAAGCGTGATCAAACGAATCGATAAAGTTTTTAATCGGCCCTTTCATCAAACCAAAATCCATGACCATACCCCCATTATCCAATCCTGCTGAAGTAATAAATATCTCTGCAACATAGGAGTGCCCATGAATGCTATGTCTACAACGATCTGAACTGCAGTCCCTTACTATATGTGCTCCTTCAAAACTAAATTTCTTCCGTATTATCATTTATTCAATTATCAATTGCAAACTTCCTGAAAGTTGCAAGGGTATTATAATATTAAAATCATGCATTCATTTCGATCCGATCCAGGTCAGGATTTCAGTCCCTTCTTGTCCTGCCTCACTAAAGGGAACAAAGATGACNGCTGCAGATTTTTGAGGCGTCTTCAGTCGAAATGAATAAGCCTGTTTCCATCCCCACTCCGCAGGTAAAATCTTGCGGGCATCTGTCAACGTTATGTTGTCTTTCCCACAAATTAAATCTCTTAAAGGACCGGCATCCTTATTCAGATACTGATCAACGGCTAAAACCTGTGGTCCACGTTTCAAGGCAACCCTTCCCGGATATGATTTGCCTCCGGACAGCACTTCAACAGGTATTCCGAATGAAATGTTCACGACCTCCCGTGTATTCCATTTCCGCTCTATTTTCAGAAACTTACCGGGAACTCCGCGATAAATTTGCTTTCCAACAGCAGCTGTATATTTTTTTGCCCACTCGGGAACCCTAAAATTAAGTGCAAATATCTTAGACACAGAAGGTTTGATGGTATAGCTTACATTTCCTTCCAATGGGAATTTGGTTGAAGACTCGATTTTCAGCGCAATTCTCGAATTATCCTGCGCCACAATTGTATCGGTCACGACTCCCGATTCAACCATCAGAATTGAAAAGACCCCGTTAATTTTCCCCCATACCAGGTCCGGAATCAGAGAGATCCCCCTGGGAATACTTGAAAGGCAGCAGGAATAACCCTGGTCACATTTATAAGGTTTTACCCCCTGAAGAGCCGTGTAATAACTTACACAGCCGGTCTGTGGATTTTCAGCTGCCAAAAGATGGTTATATACAGTGCGTTCCAATTCTTCCGAATATTTCTGATCTCCCGTTATTTGCAACAATTGAAGATTAAACTGCAACCAGGTAGTTGTCACACACCCCTCTCCCATTTTATTTTTATTTTCAGCCGACATGACGCCGTCTTCCTGGAAACATTCATTGATGCTGGAAGTGCCTGTAATATATAAACGATGTTCACGGATGTCGGCCCAGGCTGTTTCCAGTAATTTCAGGTATCTGGCCTCTCCAGTAATTTTATAATACTTCAAAATTCCCAGAAAGCAGGATAACATTTCATAGGCTTTTGCATCGCCAACCTTGGTCACTTTCCCGTACTTTTCCAATCCGCTGATAATTTTAGGGCCATTTGAATGTTCAAATGCTCTGAGGATATATTCGCAAAATTCAAGGTATTGCTTATCAGCAGTATATCGATAAAGGTCGACCATTGGCTCAAGAATACTACCTGGAGCCAGGCCAACATGATCACCGGCCAGGATTATATCCCGTTTTCCGGGTTCATCTCCAAATGTCCTGCACATCAGGTCACCAACCCTTTTTGCAGCCGTCAGAGCCGCTTGATTGCCAGTTATGGAATAATAGTTCAGTAAGCCGATAATCGCATATTTATGTGCCCAGACATCCCATTCGGTCCAGTAATCTTTAGGCAGGTATGTACCAAGGTAGCCGTCGGGTAACTGGCAGGCTATGTATTGCTTTACAATTCCGTCAGTCAGTTTTTTTAATCTGACATCCCTGCAATATTTGTAGGTATTTGAGGCTGAGAACAAAAACTTGCCGACATGTTCACCCAGCCAAACCTGTGATCCGGGTCGTTTCCGGAACCCTGACAAAATAGTGGTGGAGTCGATCTGCAACAGTCGTTTTTCCAGATTAACATCCATCCGATACCCTAAAAATCCTGAAATCTCCTGCAAACTGGCCGGCATAAATTTATCGCCAATTTTGTTGGGAACAATTGGTTCATAAAGTTTTATCTTACCCGGGTTAGCAGCCTGGGTTACGACCGCATACAGGATTAATGCGAAAGTCAGGATATTTTTCATCTCTAGTATGTTTTACAGATCAACTATCCACCTTTGAACACTCCCTGAATCTCCCAATATGAGATTGGAATGAAGAATTAAGTTTTAGAAACAAGCAAGTACAACCCCTTGGTTGAGAGAAAATATCCGGATTGATTATCTACCAGGGATCCCTGCTGGATTAAATCACGTCCTGACCACGAGCTTTCTGCTTTCTGAGCTCACTGTGTTTGGTTCCATAGAAAAAGTAAATCAACATTCCAATCGCCATCCAGATTATCAATCGGAGCCATGTATCCAATGGAAGGGAGTACATCTGAATTATACAGATTAGTGCACCAAGAATAGGCACAAGCGGGACAAATGGAGTTTTAAAAGGTCTTTTAAGATCTGGTCTTTTAACTCTTAAAAAAATGATCCCGATACAAACAATGGCAAATGCAAGAAGTGTGCCGATCGAAACCAATTCTCCGAGAATATTGATCGGGAGGATACCGGCAAAAATAAAGGCGACCGAACCTGTCACTATCGTACTGTAATAAGGAGTCTTAAAACGGGGATGAATTCGTGCGAAGCGGGAAGGGAGTAATCCATCTTTAGCCATGGCATAAAAAATACGTGGCTGACCAAGCATCATCACCAGTATAACTGAGCTAAGACCAGCAATGGCTGCAATCTTGATAATTGGGCGCAGCCAGAAAAGCCCCTTTCCCATAGCATCTACACCCACAGCAATCGGATCAGCAACATTCAGAAAAGTATAACTCACGATTCCTGTTAAAACGATAGCAACCAAAATGTAAAGGATGGTTGAAATCCCTAGTGATCCCAGAATACCGATCGGCATATCGCGCTGCGGATTTTTTGCTTCCTGAGCCGCTGTCGAAACGGCATCAAAGCCGATATAAGCAAAAAAGATTACCGCTGAACCTCTGAGTACCCCGCTCCAGCCAAAATGGCCCCAGACCCCAGTATTTGGAGGGATAAAGGGATGCCAGTTTGCTTTATTGATAAAGAAAAATCCAATACCTATAAATAGGATAATCACAAATACCTTGATCATCACCATCACGTTATTGAAGCTGGCAGATTCTTTAATGCCGATCACCAGTAAAATCGTAATAGCAGCCACTATAAACATAGCAGGCAGATTTAATATAGCGGTGATATGTGGTAAATGTTCAACGATAACGCCGGTAGATGTAAGATTTGCGGCAAGCTGATCTGTAAGCGGTTTCCATCCGATATTCGGGATGTCAACAAGGACGGTGTGCCAAGCTGCCGTAAATTGGGGAGGGATAAAAATTCCGAAATCTTTCAGAAAGCTTACCACATATCCGGACCATCCTACTGATACCGTGGATGCTGCAAATAAATATTCCAAAATCAGATCCCATCCAATAATCCATGCCACAAATTCGCCAAGGGTGGAATAAGCATAGGTATAGGCACTGCCGGAAATGGGGATCATTGATGCGAATTCAGCATAACATAGCCCGGCAAACAAACAGGCAAAACCGGAAATGATAAATGAAATAACAATGGCAGGTCCTGCATACTGGGCAGCAGCCTGCCCAGTCAGAACAAAAATTCCTGCTCCAATTATTGCTCCAATCCCCAATGTTGTGAGATTGGTGGCACTAAGCGCTCTTTTCATGCCGGACTCTTCCTGAGCACTGCGCATCAGGTGATCTAAAGGCTTAGTAATGAATAAATTGAAAATTCTCATTTGGGGATTTTGGAGAATGGGATAAGGTGTTACTTGATGCTTTATTTAACTGTTGTGTTCAATGGAATCAGCCTTCTGATAGGTTTCGGGTTTACTGGCCCATTTACCATTTTTTGATTCTCCAAGAATAATGACCTCTTTCGATTTCTCATATTCCTTAATGGCCTGCATCATCTCATCTTTACTTTTCCGGATAATCTTTATCCCGGTCAAAGATCCTTTATTGCGAACTTCAATATAAAAGCCATCCCGGTATTCTTTTGCTCTGGTTGGTGGTCTGCCCATAATTTAAATTTTATTGATCGTTGATTTTAAGCCCAGGAAATCAGACCAATTAGCCGATTTTGTCCCCCTGAGATTATGAAAACTCCCAAAAGAACAAAGGTTTTTGTGCTTAATGAAGTCATTGGCTATAAATTATACAGTTCCAATCGAAGTAGATTCAATTGGAACTGCATAATTTGGTGCCGGCCAAATATAGAAAAAAAATCCTGTTAAAAAAAATTGGAGTGACAAATTCTTAGTAATTGAAGGAATTGGGGGTTTCTTCAAATAGCTAAACGTACCCAATTAAAACACAAAAGCACTATAAGGGATACCCAACAGTGCCTTTGTGATTCATTAAGTCATTAAATATAATTAATTTAGAGTTCTTTTTCGGTGAACTCTCCAATTTTGACATATTTGAGATATATCTCAGCGTACTTCTCAACATTGGTCGGATTGGGGAAATAGGTAGTTTCAAATCCCTTGCCCATTCCCTTTTGCGCCTCCTCAACCGTTGGATAAATGTCTGCAACAACCGAGGCAAACATAGCGGCTCCAAAAGCACAAGTCTGTTCGGTGCTGGCAATTTTAATCGGCATATTTAACACATCTGCAAGAGTTTGCATTACAAACGGCGATTTTTTGGCGACGCCCCCCAAACCAATAATCTCCTTGATCTCGACCCCTTCGCTTTTAATGCGATCGACAATAGCTTTTGATCCAAAGGCTGTTGCCTCAACCAGAGCCCGGAATATTCTGGGGGCGGAGGAACCGAGTTTTAATCCGGTGATTGAACCAGCTACTTCCTGATTGGCATCAGGTGTTCTCCTGCCATTCATCCAGTCAACAGCAATAATAGACGACTCTTCGATGGGGATTAACATCGCTTCTTTGGATAGTTCAGGGATAATCCGATCCATCGTTTCTGCGATTAGTTTTTCACGCGTAGCAGAATCTATAAGCGTTGATTTAGCCAGAATCTGCTCGATTGGCCAGGCTACTACCCTCTTAAACCATGCATAAATATCCCCGAAGGCCGATTGGCCGGCTTCTATACCAATATAACCGGGAATTACTGACCCGTCAACCTGTCCGCAAATTCCGGGAATTAATTTATCACCCATCTGATCGTAGGATGAGACCATAATATCGCAGGTGGAAGTTCCAATCGCACGCGCCAAAACGTTAGGTGTGACTTCACCACCTACAGCCCCAAAGTGACAATCAAAACCGCCAACGCCTAC
>TBL_comb47_HYPODRAFT_10005736_pt1 | contig 13715 bp, 12 predicted proteins | sample TroBogypolimnion_40_FD_10682 | JGI IMG/M metagenome (IMG submission 10682)
GATGAGGCCGGCCTGCAGCTTGCCCCAGGGCTCGACGCCGTGCGCGCCGAGCTCGCGTGCCGCGGGCCACGCGGCGGTGTCGAGGTCGCGCTTGTGCCAGTTCGCGCCGGGCTTGTCGAGCGACTTCCACGAGGCGTCGGTGAAGTGCGTGAACGTGCGGCCGTCGGTGGCCGTCACGGTGATTTTCGCGATCAGGCCCGCCGGGCTGGGCTTCGAGTTCGTCACCTCGCAGCGCAACGAATTCTTGCCCGGCTTGACGCGGTTACGGATGTCCACGATCTGCGCGGGCTTGAAGCCGTTGACGCTCACGACCTGCGCGGAGTTGACGACGAACTTGGCGGTGTCGTCGGCCGCGATGACGAGCTCGGCCTTGTCCACGACGACATTTTCCGGCAGCACAAAATCGCTGACGAACAGGCGCTGACACGCGGGTACCGATTTCGGATCGGCGGCGTGCCAGATCCATTTCGCTTCACCGAGCTGCGCCTCGGGCAGCTCGCTCGCTCGCGGCTTGTCGAAGCCGATCCACTCCGCCTTCCAGTCCGTGGGCTTGAGCAAGCCCATCGTCCACAGCGCCGGCTTGCTCCAGCCGGACACTTTGCCGTCGCGATCCCACACCTGTACTTTCCAGAAACACGGCTGGCCGGTGGTGAGCGGCTTGCCGCGGTAGACGATCGCTGTTGTGTCGTCGTCCTTGACCACGCCGGAATTCCAGAGGTCGCCGGTGTCGGCTTTCAATAATTTTTCGCTGCTGGCGACGAGCACCTGGTACGCGGTTTGCAGTTGGCCGCGCTCGCCGGATTTCAGCAGCCAGCTCAAGCGCGGCTGCGTCACGTCAAGGCCGAGCGGATCGGTCCGATATTCGCAGCGCAGACTATCCACCTCCAACGACGCGGCGCGCGCCACGGCTGCGCCGACCATCACCGCCATCAACAGGGCTATTTTCATTGCGTATTCCTTTCGCCAACACGACCGGTTTCCAAACCTTGGAAAACGGACACCACAAATTTTCCAGACCTTGGAAAAATTTCCGCCGGTTTTTCCAAGCCTTGGAAAAACCGGCTGTTCCCTTTTCCAATGCTTGGAAAAGTGGCGTGTCCGCCGTTCCAAGCCTTGGAAACTCACCGCGTCACGAACCGTCTTCGTCGTCGCTCTTGCCGCGCTCATCGGCGTCCTCGTCGTCGAGGACCTTGCCGCGTTTGCCGACGTCGTCGAAATCTTCGTCGAGCGTGGCCTCCTCGGCGCAATCGGCGCAGACGACCGAGCGCGGGAAGCAGAGCGCGCAGAACTCGGCGCCGCACGCGTTGCATTCCATCATGCGCTCGCTGCCGTGTTCCGCGCAACCTTCTTCCATGCCGAATACGTTGGTTTCCTCGTCCATGTCCCGTGGCATGGTGTGTTCTCCTCTGTGAATTATTCGCTGCCGAGCTCGACGTTCCAATAGGCGAGGTCGAGAAAATGACGCCAGCTATGATCGGTGGCCACCGCGAATTGGAACTCGATGAACGGGCGCCAGCGCGGCTTCTTGGGCTTGCGGATCAGGCGCATGCCCGACTCTTCCGGCGTGCGGCTGCCCTTGCGGCGGTTGCATGCGACGCAACTGCACACGATGTTCGTCCAGTTCGTCAGCCCACCGCGCATCCGCGGCACGATGTGGTCAATGTTGAGATCCTTACGGTCGAATTTTTTCCCGCAGTACTGACAGGTGTTGCGGTCGCGCTCGAAGATGTTGTGACGCGTGAACTTCACTTCCTTGTTCGGGAAGCGGTCGAAGAAGATCAGCAGGATGATCCGCGGGATGCGGATGCGCAGCGAGATGGTGCGGACGATTTCGTTCTCCGGCGCGGCGTCGGCGGCGTCGGTGCAGTCGCACCATTCGCGGAAGGAAAACGTGCGGTATTCGCCATCGTTGGTGGCCACGACGACCTGTGCGTGGCCGGCGCAGAGCAGCGTCAGGGCGCGCTCGACGGTACAGACATGCACCGCCTGCCACAGCCGGTTGAGCACCAGCACGGAATTTTGCAACGCCGCACTCATCGTCTCACGCACCGCAGAGATTGCCGCAGAAAGTAACGGATTGCCGCGCGGGTGTCCAGCGGCTTGCGGCTGCGGATGCCAACGTGTGCGGCAACGGCGTAAAAAAAATAGACAAACACAGGCTGCAACGATAATATTTTCGCAAGTTATTTTGGGCTGGGTTGCAGAGCACATGTGGAGCGGGGCAGAAAACGAAAGGGCTATGATGAACGAAGAACTGTTTCGGACAAGTCTGGCGGGCATTCTCAAGGTCGCACCTGAAAGCATCACCATGGAAGTTCGTCTGGACAAAATGGCGGCGTGGGATTCCATGGCGGTGGTAACCTTCCTGGCCATGGCGGGCTCCAAATTCGGCGTGCGGCTTTCGCCGCCGAAGGTGATCAATTGCAAGACCGTGGGTGAACTCGCGAAGCTGTTGCAGCCGCGCTAAACCGCGCAAAGGGGGATGGCATGAGCGACTTCCTCGCAACGATCCAAGCTTGTCGCGAACAAGCAGCGCAAGGCTCATTAGCCTCTGCGTTCGAAACCTTGCGTGCAAAGTTGCGGGCCGGGCCGTGGGATCCCTTCGATTGCGATCTCGCGGGTCAATGGCTGGCAGAAGTGGCGCCCAGCGCGTCCACGCAATCCGCCTTCCCCCTCGTGCGCGTCGCGCTTCTTGCGGATCATACAGCCACGCCGTTGGCGCACGCCGTGCGTTGCGCTTTCCTTTATGAGGGCTCGGTGGCGGTGATCTATGAGTCGCTCTTCGATACGGTCTTCCAGGAAATCTTCAATGCCGAGAGCGGACTGTATCGTGAGCCGCGTGACCTGGTGCTGATCGCCCTGCTCCAGCAGCATGTGGGTATTCCCGAACAACCGTTGAGCGCGCCGACAGCAGTCGAGGTTGCGGCAAACACGGTGGTGGGACGATGGGAGGCCGCGTGGGCGGCGTTGCGACAGAAATTATCGTGCCCTGTATTGCAGCATACCATTGTGCCGCCCGGCTTGGCTTGGCTCGGCGCAGCCGAACGCGGGCTGCCGGCCTCGCCGGATGAATTCGTCGGGCTCCTCAACAAACTGGCCCGCGCCAAGGCGCCTGGCTTTGTGTATTGGGTGGAGACAGCGGCGCTCGCGCAACGCGTCGGCCTGCGTAACTGGCATGATCCGGAAATGTTTTATTACGGCAAGTTCGGCTTCAACAGCGCGCATGTCGGCGATTACATCCACACCTTTCTCGGTGCCTATCGTGCGGCCACGGGGCGCAGTCGCAAATGCTTGGTCACGGATCTCGACAACACGCTCTGGGGCGGCGTGGTCGGAGATGTGGGTTACGCCGATGTGAAGCTGGGGCCGGGAACACCGGAAGGCGAAGCCTTTGCGGATTTTTGCCGCTACCTGAAAGGCCTGCGGGCGCGTGGCATCATGCTGGCCATTTGCAGCAAGAATAACCTGGCCACTGCGCAGGAGGCTATCGAACGGCATCCGCACATGCCTTTGCGACTCGCCGATTTTTCCGCCGTCTGTTGCAACTGGGACGACAAGGCCGGCAACCTGCGGCAGCTTGCGAAGCAACTGAACATTGATCTGTCGCACATGGCTTTCGTGGATGACAACCCGGCGGAGCGCGCCTTGATCCGGCACGAGTTGCCCATGGTCGCGGTGGTGGAACTGCCCGAGGAACCTGCGGGGTATATCGCCGCCCTCGATAAACTTCATCTCTTCGACGCCGTGCAGCTTTCGCAGGAAGACCAGTTGCGCACCGAGTCCTATAGGGCCCGCGAGGCGGCTGAGGAAATCAAACGGACGGCCGCGAATCTCGACGACTATTACGCGGAACTGTCCATGGTCGGTCAGTGCTATCGGGCCAAGCGCGAAACCGATGTGGCGCGGCTGGCGCAGATGGAACTTAAGACAAACCAGTTCAATCTGACCACCCGCCGTTATGCCGCCGACCAGCTTCAGGCGTTCCTGGCCGATCCCAAGATGGCGGTGTTTGCCTGCTCGCTTGCCGACCGGTTTGCCGATCACGGCATCGTGTCCTCGGTGGTCGCGCGGATGGATGGGACCGATCTCGTGCTCGACAGCTGGCTGATGAGTTGCCGCGTTTTTTCGCGCACGCTGGAGCAATTCATCCTCGGCAAGCTGATCGGGTTCGCGCGCGCCAACGGACTCACGCGCATCGTCGGCGAATATCTGCCGACGCCCAAAAATGCCGTCGTCAAGGATCTGTTCCCGCGCCTGGATTTCCAGCCGCTGGAACTGGCGGGCCGGTCGTGCTGGGCGCTGGCGATCCTGCCGGATGCTCCGTTGCCCAAAACGTTCGTGCGCGATGACGCTGCGCAGCCAGCACAAAAAGGGTGATGCATCTTGGCGGTTCACGCACTTCCAACCAAGTCAACGCCGGAGGCAAGCTTGAAACGACCGGCGGATTTAATCGCAAGCAAACAGCCGTGCCTACCTCCGAACCTGACGGCAGCAGCGCGCGGGAGAACGTGACGGATTATTGAAATCCATTTTTTGCGGCGCACCAACAACAGGCTTGCATAACTGCATGAAAGCATATAGAAAATTTCGTGTCGTTTGTCGCGATGATTTGGGAATAAATGGGTATGACAGAGAACGAGAGAACTGGTGCGCCGATGGTTTGGAACGCTTGGGGGCTTGAAGCATGCTTTTCCCGACACTAGGCTTTGCCGTTTTTTTTCTGATCGTATTCTGCGGCCACTGGCTGTTGTTGCGGTGGCAGAAGATGGCTTGGAAAATTTTCATTTTGGCGGCCAGTTGGCTCTTCTACTCCTTTTGGAACTGGCGTTTCCTCGGCTTATTGATCCTTTACACCGTGGTCAATTACTATCTCTCGGTGGCCTCGTTCCGCAGTGGCGATCCGCCCAAGCGGCGCTGGGTGGTACTGGCGATTGTGTTCAATCTGCTCCTGCTGGGCATCTTCAAGTACTATGGTTTCTTCGTTGTTAGCGCCTATCAGGTGTGCCATGCGCTCGGTGTGCCATGCCCGTTGCCGCTAATTTTTATTGCGCTGCCGATCGGCATATCGTTCTTCTCCTTCCAGGCGATGAGCTACATGGTGGACGTACACCGTGGCATCATCCAGCCGGCGCAATCGCTGCTGGACTTCGCGATCTACAAGGCGTTCTTCCCGCAACTCGTCGCCGGGCCGATCATCCGGGCGGCGCACTATCTGCCGCAGTTCTACGACATCGAAAAGGTGAACCGCATTGACGTGGGTCGCGCGGCCACGCTGATCTTGGGCGGCTTGTTCAAGAAGATGGTCATCGCATCCTATCTGGCTGGCAATTTGGTGGATCCGGTATTCGGGAAATCCGACGCCTTTCACGGACTGGACATACTGCTGGGTATCTATGGTTACGCGGTGCAGATCTATTGCGACTTCTCGGGCTACTCCGACATCGCCATCGGCGTAGCGCAACTGCTCGGGTTCAATTTCCCCGAGAACTTCAACATGCCATACATGGCCACCTCCTGCCGCGAGTTCTGGCATCGCTGGCACATCTCCTTCTCCACCTGGTTGCGGGACTATCTGTTCTTCAGCCTCTACAGCTTGCCGCTCGGCGGCCTGCGTTTCTCGGCCGCGCGCAACTACGTCAGCATTTTCATCACCTTCCTGCTGGGTGGCCTGTGGCATGGCGCGGCGTGGACCTTCGTCATGTGGGGGGCGCTCCATAGCGTGTACCTGGCAGGCGAGGCGATCTTGGAAGGTCTGCTGATCCGCCTGCGCGGTGGCCGGCCGCTGCCTGACGGTCCGTGGATCCGGTGCGGGCAGCGCTTGCTCGTCTTCCACCTGATTTGCGTCTCCTATGTTTTCTTCCGTTCGCCATCGTTCACCGAGGGTGGCCTGCTCATGTGGCGCATCGTCGGATCATGGAGCACCACCCTGCTCACGCTGCCTGTGGCGCTGGCGCTCGTCGTTGGTTTCCTGACGCAGTTCATGGACGGCACGCGTCTGACGCCGGTGTGGAACGGGTTCAACCGTCTGCCGGCGGTGGCCCAAGGTTTTTTGGTGGCGCTGGTGTTGACCTTCATTCTGGCCATCGGTCCGCAGGGCGTCTCGCCCTTCATCTATTTCCAGTTCTAGGTGCATCATGAAAGACATGTCTGATATCGGAGCCGACCGTCGCGAGCTGGGTTGCGGACAATCCATCCGCCGCACCGCGCTGGCGGTACTGTGTTTCTATCTGTTCGCCGGCCTGTTCAATGGTGCCGGCATTCTGCGCGACGCCGAGGCGTTGGAGTTCGGCAAGCAGCACGATGTGTGTGTGGCGCTGGCCCAACCGTTGGCCTTCATCAGCCAGCATTCCGGTCTGGGTTGGCTGCGGGAACATTTGGAAGCTGCGCTGTATGGGGGAAAATAAAATGAATAAATTGCCAACGCACTGTCTCCGGGCGTTCGTGCTATTGGGTTGTCTGGCCACAGCCTGCTGGGCGCAAACTCCGCCCGCGGCGGCACCGGTGCCCAACGCCACTGCCAAAGCGCAGCGGATCTTGCTCGTCGGCGACTCGCTGATGAAGGGGCTTACACTCCCACTGGAGAACGAATTGGCCAAGCATCCCGGCGTTGTCACCCGCTCCTGCGCCGAAATCGGCACGGGCTTTGCTCGCCTGGATCTCTTCAATTGGCATCAGAAAATCTCCGAGCTGACCAAAGAATTCAGCCCGAATATCGCCGTCCTCTGGATAGGCGGTAACGACGTCCAGCCCTTGAAAACCACGAAGGGGATCTTCGTGCCCGGCTCGCCGGAATGGGCGGGCGAATATGCCAAGCGCGTGGGGCTGGCCATGGACCTCCTGATCGCGGGTGGTGTCCAGCGCATTTATTGGATGGAAGTGCCGGATATGCGCGACGAGCAAGTGCAGACGCATGCCGAAGTCATTCGCGGCATTCAGGCGAAGGAGGCCAAGCAGCGCCCGGAAGTGACTTGGCTGCCCGCCCGTAATTTGCTTAGCCAGACCCCTGGCAAATACACCCAATACCTCATCACGGATAGCGGTCCCATGGAGGTGCGCGGGGAAGATGGCATCCACCTCACGGCGCGGGGGTATAAATACCTTGCCGCCAAGCTCGCACCCTCCATCCTCCCGTGAGCCGGTACAGCGGACGGCGGCGCACCGCCAGCGACGCCGTCATGTTGCCAGCCTTGCCGTGCTCCCCTTTTCAGATTGTTTTCCAATGCTTGGAAAAGTGCACACTGGTTTTTTCCAAGGCTTGGAAAAAACAGCGCTTCCTGTTTCCAAGGCTTGGAAAACTGTTGCGAACAGCGGGTGTCCAACATCGAACACCAGGTATGCACTTCGCTGTTGAGCATTCTGTGGCAGGAATCTTTTCCCTGCCCCCGGGTTTTCAATCCTTGGGGCAGTCGCAGCGCGGGTTACACAAGGGGAGAACAAGGTTTATCGGTGACTATGGTAGATGGCAGAGACTACGCGCTTGTTGTGACGTCGCGAACAATAAAACGCGGCGGGCGCAGGGAGCGGTGCGTAGGCCTACAGCGCTGAACTTACGACAGATGATCGAACCGGGCATGCAAGGGTGTCACGCCATAATTGATTTACCAAGAGTTGTTGCAGGATGAAACTACAACTGCATCATATGGGCTGCCTGGTTGATAGCATCAAGGAATCTGCGGCCGTGTACCGGAAAATGTTTGGAGAGCAGAGCGTATCTGCTATCATCAATATCCCTTCGCAGGGAGTGAACGTATGCTTTGTTGAGACATCCTCCGGAGTGTTTTTGGAACTGATCGAGTCCGTTCACGAAGCATCTGCTGTGGCGCGGTTGATAAAAAAGAACATACGATATTATCATGCGGCCTATCTGACCGATAATTATGATGATGACGTTCGATTGCTCGCCGCCGCGAATTGTATACAGGTGAATGCGTTTTTGTCGGAAGCCTTTCAAGGGAAACGCTGCGCGTTTTTTTGTATGCCCGACGGCGCCATGATGGAAGTGATCGAACGGTGAGCGTCACCAGCGCCGCGCGCCTCCGGTACTTTTCATGGGTTCAAATATCGCAGCATCCAAGGTGCGCATGCTCGCGGCGGCCCTGTGCAGCCAGCATAAAAGGGATGCTGCATCTGGCGGTTCACGCACCTCCAATCGCGCCCCAGCCGGCGGCAAGCCGTGAAACGACCGGTCGCCCTGTACACGCGAAAACTACCGTGCATGCCGCCGAAACGGTCGGTCGCGGTGCGCGGGAGGGACGTGCCGACTTATAGAAATTCGTTTTTTACGGCGCACTAACAACAGGCTTGCTTAACCGCATAAAAGCAGATAGAGAATTTGTCGCGGTGCTTTGGGATTAGATGGGTATGATTGAAAACAAGAGAACAGATGCACTGATGGTTTGGAATGTTTGGGGGTTTGCAGCATGCTTTTCCCGACACTAGGCTTCGCTATTTTTTTTCTGATCGTGTTCTGCGGCCACTGGCTGTTGCTGCGGTGGCAGAAGACGGCTTGGAAAATTTTCCTATTGGCGGCCAGCTGGCTTTTCTATTCTTTTTGGGACTGGCGTTTCCTCGGCTTGTTGATCCTTTACACCGTGGTCAATTACTATCTCTCGGTGGCCTCGTTCCGCAGTGGCGATCCGCCCAAGCGGCGCTGGGTGGCGCTGGCGATCGCGTTCAATCTGCTCCTGTTGGGCATTTTCAAATACTACGGTTTCTTCCTCGTCACCGCCGATCATATGTGCCATGCGCTCGGCGTGCCGTGCCCGCTGCCATTGATTTCCATCGCACTGCCCATCGGTATCTCGTTCTTCACCTTCCAGGCGATGAGTTATATAGTGGACGTACACCGTGGACTCATCCAGCCGGCGCAGTCGCTGTTGGACTTCGCAATCTACAAGGCGTTCTTCCCGCAGCTCGTTGCCGGGCCGATCATCCGGGCGGCGCACTATCTGCCGCAGTTCTACGAAATCGAAAAGGTAAACCGCATTGACGTGGGTCGCGCGGCCACGCTGATCTTGGGCGGCTTGTTCAAGAAGATGGTTATCGCATCCTATCTAGCGGACAAGTTGGTGGATCCGGTGTTCGCCAATCCCGGCGCCTACCAAGGGCTGGACAGCTTGCTGTCCGTCTATGGCTACGCGGTGCAACTCTACTGCGACTTCTCGGGCTACTCCGATATCGCCATCGGTATAGCGCAACTGCTAGGCTTCAACTTCCCCGAGAACTTCAACACGCCGTACATGGCCACCTCCTTTCGCGAGTTCTGGCACCGCTGGCACATTTCGCTCGCCACCTGGCTGCGGGACTATCTGTTCTTCAGCCTCTACAGCTTGCCGCTCGGCGGCCTGCGTTTCTCGGCCGCACGCAACTACGTCAGCATTTTCATCACCTTCCTGCTGGGTGGCCTGTGGCATGGCGCGGCGTGGACCTTCGTCATGTGGGGCGCGCTCCATAGTGTCTATCTGGCTGGTGAGGCGATCTTGGAAGGTCTGCTGATCCGCCTGCGTGGCGGACGGCTCCTGCCCGATGGCCCATGGATCCGGTTTGGGCAGCGCTTGCTCGTCTTTCATTTGGTTTGCGTCTCCCATGCGTTCTTCCGTGCGTCATCGTTCGCCGAGGGCGGTTTGATCCTGCAGCACGTCGCTGGCACTTGGACCGTCAACCTGCTCACGTTGCCGGTGGGGCTGGCGGTCGTTGTGGGTTTCCTGACGCAATTCATGGATGGCACGCGTCTGACGCCGGTGTGGAACGGATTCAACCGTCTGCCAGCGGTGGCCCAAGGTTTTTTGGTGGCGCTGGTGTTGACCTTCATTCTGGCCCTTGGACCACAGGGCGTCTCGCCCTTCATCTATTTCCAGTTCTAGGTGTATTATGAAAGACATGTCCGATATCGGAGCCGACCGTCGCGAACTGGGTTGCGGACAATCCATCCGTCGCACCGCGCTGGCGGTGCTGTGCTTCTATCTGTTCGCCGGCCTGTTCAATGGTGCCGGCATTCTGCGCGACGCCGAGGCGTTGGAGTTCGGCAGGCAGCACGATGTGTGCGTGGCGCTGGCCCAACCGTTGGCCTTCATCAGCCAGCATTCCGGTCTGGGTTGGCTGCGGGAACATTTGGAAGCCGCGCTGTATGGAGGAAAATAAAATGAATAAAATACAAACTCGTTGTCTCGGCGCGTTCGTGATGTTGGGCTGTCTGGCCACGGCCTGTTGGGCGCAAACTCCGCCCGCAACTGCGCCGGCGCCCAGCACACCTGCCAAAGCACAGCGGGTCTTGCTCATTGGCGACTCCTTGATGAAGGGCTTCGCACCCTTGTTGGAAGCTGAATTGAGCAAGCAGCCTAACACTGTCACCCGCTCCTGCGTTGAAATCGGTACGGGCGTGACGCGCTTGGATCTCTTCAATTGGCATCAGAAAATCTCCGAGCTGACCAAAGAGTTCACCCCCAACATCGCTGTCGTCTGGATGGGTGGCAACGACATCCAGCCCTTGAAAACCACGCGGGGGGTCTTCGCGCCCGGCTCGCCGGAATGGGCGAGCGAATATGCCAAGCGCGTGGGGCTGGCCATGGATCTCCTGATCGCCGGCGGTGTACAGCGTGTTTATTGGATGGAGTTGCCGGATATGCGCGACGAAAAACTGCAGACCCAAGCCGAGGTCATTCGCGACATCCAGTCGAAAGAGGCCAAGCAGCGCCCGGAAGTGCTCTGGCAACCCGTCCGTAATCTGATCGGCCAGACCCCGGGCAAATACACTCAATACATCACCACGGATAACGGCCTGATGAATGTGCGAACGGAAGATGGTATCCACCTCACTCCGCGGGGATATAAATACCTTGCCGCCAAGATCACACCGCTCACCCTCCCGTGAGCCAGCGCAGCGGATGGGTTGCACGACGCTAGCGTCGCCGTCACGTGGCCGGTGCCACCGCATCCCGATGTCCCATTCGTTTTCCAATGCTTGGAAACGTGCAGGCTGACTTTTTCCAAGGCTTGGAAAAAGTCACGGTTTCGGTTTCCAATCCTTGGAAACTGTCGGCAACCAGCGGCTGCTGCCACGCGCAACAGAAAGCAGGAAAGCATGCTCCTGAAAAAACTGCCGGGCCTGTTTGCGATGGGTGTGTTGGCCGCCGGCTATGTTGCGACATCTGCCGCGGTGGAGCCGCAGGGCTACGACATCGCCGCCTATTACTGGCCAGCCTATCATCCCGAGGAACGCTGGAATCCTTTCTTCAAGGAAAAGATCGGCGAGTGGGAAATCATCCGCGACTGCCGCCCCCGCTTTCCGGGTCACCAGCAACCGAACGTGCCGCTGTGGGGCTACGAAAACGAAGCCGACCCGCTCGTTATGGAGAAAAAAATTTCCGCCGCTGCCAGCCACGGGGTCAACGTGTTGATCTTCGACTGGTACTGGTACGACAACCAGCCGTTCCTGGAGGAGTGCCTCGACAACGGTTTTCTCAAGGCGCGCAACAACGAACAGGTCAAATTTTTTCTGATGTGGGCGAATCACAACGCCGGCTCGCTGTGGAACATCGAGAAGTCCGGGTTGCCGAACAAGGTCATCTGGCCCGGCGCGGTGGATCGCCAGACGTTCGACGTCGTGGTGGACCGCGTCATTGCGCGCTACATGCATCATCCGTCCTATTACAAGATCGCGGGGAAACCGGTTTTTTCCATCTACGAACTGGGCACACTGATCAAGGGTTTGGGCGGCGTGGAGCAGACCAGGGCGGCGCTCGATTCTTTTCGCGTGAAGGTCAAGGCGGCGGGTTTCCCGGGCCTGCACATCCAGGCCATCCTGTGGTCGAACATTCCCGCGAGCCTCTCCATGGTGCCCGGCGACCGGGCCAACACGCAGGACAACACCATCAAGGCGCTGGGCCTTGACAGCCTGACGAACTATCAGTGGTGCCATCTGGTCTGGCCCAAGGGCGACTACAAGGATTGGGCCGAGCAGGCTTGCGCCAAGTGGGAGCCGTGGCTGAAAGAATTTTCCGTGCCCTATTATCCGCACGTCTCCACCGGCTGGGACACCAATCCGCGTTTCAAAAAATTGCAGGAGTATACGATCGTGAACCGGTCGCCGGAATTGTTCGCCGACTATCTGCGGCGCGCCAAGGCCTACGTGGATCAACACCAGTTGCAGCCGCGGCTGATCACCATCAACTCGTGGAACGAATGGAGCGAAGGCAGCTACCTGGAACCCGACGAACGTTACGGCACGAAATATCTCGATGCCGTGCGCGCAGTCTTTGGCGTGAACGGCGGTGTACCTCCGGCGCAGCCGCGGTAGCCGCGGTGCACATTTGCATTGACGCGCCCCCACAGCCGCCGCTAGCGTCGCCGCCATGTTGCCGACGCCGCCACAGACCAATTTTCCGCCCGTTTTCCAATGCTTGGAAAAGTGCGCGCTGACTTTTTCCAAGGCTTGGAAAAACGCATGGTTCCGGTTTCCAATCCTTGGAAAACGGCTGCGAACATCGAACACCGAACATCCACCATCCAACATCGAACGGCCCGACTTGACTTCGATGTTCGGTGTTCGGTGTTGGATGTTCGATGTTCACCGGAGCTTTGCATGAGCGAGGTCACCACGCCCCTCATGGGCCAGTACCGCAAGCTCAAGGCGGACCTGCCGCCGGGCACCCTGCTGTTCTTCCGCCTCGGCGATTTCTACGAGATGTTCTATGACGACGCCATCGAGGCCTCGCGCATCCTCGACCTGACCCTGACCAAGCGCCAGCAAGTCCCGATGTGCGGCGTGCCGCACCACGCGGCGGAGATGTACCTCGCCAAGCTGATCAAGGCCGGCAAGAAGGTCGCCATCAGCGAGCAGATGGAAGAGCCTTCCGCGGGCAAAGGCCTCGTGCGGCGCGACGTGGTCCGCATCGTCACGCCCGGCACCGTGCTGGAAGAGCAGGTGCTCGACTCGCATTTGCACAACTACCTCGCCGGTCTGTGTTGCTCCGACGGCGTCTTCGGCCTCGCGATGCTCGATCTTTCCACCGGTGAATTCTGGATCGAGCAGTTCACCTCGCCAGCCGCACTCGGCGACGCGCTCGCGCGCGGCGCGCCGAGCGAATGCGTCGTGCCGGAGAGCCTGCGCGAGAGCGCGGAACTCGCCGCGCTATTTCCCGCCGGCGGCCCGACGCTGCTCTCCGTACGCGAGGACTGGACGTTCGAGCCGGACTTCGTCGCCGATCTATTGCTCCGCCATTTCAAGGTGCATTCGCTCGATGGCTTCGGCTGCAGTGGCCAGAAGCTCGCGGTGCGCGCCGCGGGCGCGGTGCTGCACTACGTCACCGACGAACTCCGACGCAACGCCAGCCACATCCGCGCGCTGCACGTGAAGACCTCGGCGGATTTCCTCGTGATGGACGAAGGCACCGTGGCGCATCTCGACCTCGTGCCGACGCGCGCCGCCGCCGCGGGCGCGCCGACGCTCCTCGGCGTACTCGACAAGACCGCGACGCCGATGGGCGGGCGGTTGCTGCGCGACTGGCTGCTGCGCCCGCTTGCGCGGCGCGATGCCATCGTCGCGCGTCAGGATGCCATCGAGGCGCTGACGCGCGACCGCGCGCTGCTCCACGACCTGACCGCGCAGCTCTCCGAAATCCGCGACCTTGAGCGCGTCATCGCGCGCCTCGGCGCGGGCGGCGGCAATGCGCGCGAGTTGCAGGCGCTCGCGCGCTCGCTCGCCGCGCTGCCCGCGT
>TBL_comb47_HYPODRAFT_10005740_pt1 | contig 13708 bp, 11 predicted proteins | sample TroBogypolimnion_40_FD_10682 | JGI IMG/M metagenome (IMG submission 10682)
ATCATCTTCTATATATTCTCCTTTATGATAATAATATTCTTCATCTATTTTACGTGCTATATCTTTTTTTTGTATTAAATAATATTCTCTAAATAAATCATACATTAGAGCACCTGATAATTCAATTCTTTTAAATTTAAAATTGTCTCGATCTGTCGGTTTATCTTCTTTAGTATATACTTTTAATAATCGATTTACCATATAACCTATAAAATACGCTTTATCTAAAAAATTCAATTCTCCTATATGTGGTAAAAAATAATCTGATAAAATCTCTATAACACTAGATACAGTTCCTCTTTTTGTTAATTCTGCTATAAATTCAATTGCGGTTTGTTGATTAAAAAACTTATTCGCATCATGTATTGAAGGTATAAATAAATCAATATATAAATTATTTTTATTTTTTGGATTATCTAAATCAATTAATAAACAGGTTTGAATTATATCTTTATCTGATATTATTCCTAAAGCTCGCATTAAAATAAAAAGAGGAACCGGCTTTTTTACATTTGGAATACTAATAACAATTTGATTATTACTTAAAACTGTTGATGGTGCTATTATTTTTATTGAAGTGGTTCGAATCGGTTTTGAAGTATCTTCAGAAACAGACCGAACCTCTGCTGAAAAACTATAAATATTATCACTTTTATTTTGTTTTATATAAATCATATTATCTGCAAATTTTTCTTGAGAAATTATTAATTTCTCTTTTCCATCTATTATAAAATATCCTCCATAATCATTTCGACATTCTCCCATATTGAATTTTACTGATTTACTTAATGTATTTAAAATACATACATTTGATTGTAACATTATTGGAATTCGACCAAGATAAATTTGTGGTAATTCTATTGAATGTTCTTTTCTTTCATCACCAACATAATATATAAAATCTACATCAACATCATAATGTATTGTTATACCATATGTCATATTTCTTAAACGTGCATCATTTGGAAACATATAATGTGTATTATTATCATCATAAATTATCGGTTTTCCATAATATATTTTATTTCCATCTTTTCCACCTAAATATAATATACATTCATTCCTTTTTTCATTTTCTTCTTCTTCTTCTTCTCTCTCTATAAATCTAATTGGATTATTTTCACGAAAAATACGTTTAATTCCATTTTTTATAAAATCATTATACGATTCTAAATGATGTGCTACTAAATTATTTGGATTATCTTTAAAATATTTATCAATTAATTTCCAAGATATATCTTCTTTATTCATTTATATTAATAATCATATTTTTTTATAATATAATTTTTATAATACTTATTTTCAAATAATTAAATTAAATAATTAAATTTAATTTAATTATTTAAAATAAGTATTTAATTATTTAATAATTAATTATTAAATAATTAATTATTAAATACTTATTTATTATAATTACTGTTCTCTAATTTTTATATGATCGGTTACATCTTTTATGGGATGATATAAATTAGTCTTATTTAATAATTCATAATTTAAACTAAAATTTTCTCTATGAGTTACTGTAATAAATTCTATTGGATTTGAAATATAAGTTAAATTATATTTAACGGCAATTGTTGGAAATAAAGCTTCTAGAAAAAATAAAGTTTTATTTTGTATTGTATAATCTTTTATAGATTCAAGCATATTTCTAGAAAATCGACATATACACACCATTCCACAATAATAAGGAGTTGGGAAATTTATATTTATTCTATACCATAACCATTCATTTAATTTAGCTTCTTTAAAAGAAGAATTACATAATAAATCTGTTTTATCATATTTATTATCAATATCAATTAAAGTATTTTCATTATAAAAATAAACATCATCTTCCATAAACCATACATAATCATAATTATATGCATGGTTACATGCAAAATAAAATAAAGCTTTATCCCAACCAGCTACTGATTTTTTTAAAGTAATGGAACTTGTATTTTTAAATCCAGAATTCGCACAATTTATATTTTCAATTTGAATAAAATTTATTTTATTATTATATCTCGTTTTTAATTCACTATATGTATTTAAATTATCATCAATTATTACATAAATATCATAATTAATAAATGTTGATAAAAAATCTAAATTCAATTCATTTGGACTAAAAGTAATTAAACAAATTGCTTTCGAATTCATATATAATTTATATGATTTTTTATTTAATATCTTTTTATTATTATTATTTGAAATCCTTTCTTTTACTTTTTATTTAATATCTTTTTTGTTTTATTATTTGAAATCATTGTTTTACTTTTACTTTTACTTTTACTTTTACTTTTATTTAACAATGTAATAGAAAATAAAGTCCACGGTTGAGAAGGTCTATCATGTATATATGGCGTAAATACATTCCATTGTCTATGTTTTTTTGCAAAATCACTTGTTATAAATGGAATACCACACGAATTTCCATATCTACCTATAAATGACATTTTTTTTGCTAAATTACTATCACATACCATACCATCTACCGCACCGTGAGGAGCATATGGTTTTGGTCTATCTGCTTGACACATATATTCTCTAGCATCTAATTCATAATGAGAACAAACAGTTCTAGAACAAGGATTATTATCTTTTAATAAATATACATCATAATGATCTGCTAAAATTTGTTGAGCTATTGTAATATTTAATTTACCTTTATGTAAATCCATAAGATCACTTAAACGAACATGTCTCGCTCCTTGATGTCTTCTAATATCATACATTCCAGAATTTTGCACTTCTATATTTCTAATACGTTGATCATAAGGAGCATTAAATCCTATAAAATAACCATTTTTAGTTCTCTCTATATTATGAAATTTTAATCCTAATTCAATGCGAAGTATTTCATTTGTATTTATATCACCAAATAACCAAGAATTTGCATAATCTCCAGAATTTCCTTCTAAAAGTATTTCACAATAATTATCTAATGATCTACCATATTGCATTGCATCTCTTATTCTATAACCAATAGGTATTTTTTTTGCATAAGCTATAAAACCACCAATTGTTGTTTCTGTTCCAATTATACCATTAGATGTTATAAAAAAATCGGTTCCACTCCAAATCATACACGCGGATGTTTGCATAATAATACGACACCCTTTTTTTCCATCTCTCTCTTCTGGATGTAAATCTAAAATTATATTTGAATATTGTCCATCTATATAATCACAAAATGAATTATGAGCACATACAATTTGTCCATCTTCCGTCCAATCTTTTCCTACAGCTATAAAAGCACTACATCTATCTTTTGAACCACCACCACCACCACCTTCTTTTCCTACGTGAAATTCAGATTTTGATTTATTACGGACAGTATCTTTATTAATCCAATAAGAAATAGAACAATAAAAATTCCAAGCAATTATTTCATCAACAGTTGTTTTACACACATTTGTTTTACAACAACCTTCAGCAATTCCCTCCATTTCTTCATAAAATTCTGGATATTTCTCTTTAGTTATTTCTTTAAAATCTTTTGAAATATCTACTATTAAATCAACCCATTGAATTCCATATGTTTCATATATTAAAAATTTTAACATTTCTTGTATTTTTATAAATTCATCTACACATAATTCACCATATGCTTTTCCTCTATCACGTGCATTTCCATATATAGAAATATACTTCCATCCATTTTTATTATATGATAAACCATTTTTTATTTTTATCATTATATAATATTTAATTATTATAATTATCACATATTTATCATAATAAGACCTATTATTACAAATAATAATATCCATGGAAGAAGAATCAGTAACCAAGAAATACCTGTATGTCCATCTTTACAAATTAAATTTAAAACATATGTCCAAAATAATATATAAATTAATTTTACTATAAAAATAATAGCTGTATTCGGAACACGACACGAAAATGAACCTATATTATACATATTATTATTTTTTAAATTTTGTAATAATATAACTACTAAACCTATTATTGAAATTACAAAATAAATCATTGCTGGAACACATAACTCTTTTATTTTTTTTGTAAAATTAACCATTCTAAAATAATAATAGAAAAAAATTATTTAAAAAATGAATATAAATTAGCAAAATTAGGAGTATTCGTCAATTGACCCATCCAAGGTAATGGACTTGGAATAGGAGCATTTCCTTTGTGTATATTAACTAAATTTTGAATTCCTGTAGAAGTTTCTCTAAATAAATTAACTCTATCTTGTCCAAAAGTATTTGAATAAGCACCACCTTTTTGTTTTTTATTTTTTCTACTTTTTCGACCACCTGTAAATGGTTTATTCGCACCCATATTTTTTAGATATCCCACTGGATCTCCTTTATTATAAGAATTTAATTCATAATGATTATAATTGGTATCACCACCACTACCCGGCCAATTTGAAGGAGAACTCGTCCAAGGAGAACCTATTAATCCATTCGGATAAGATGACATTCCTCCATGTTGTGATGATGTATTATTAAAAAAATTTATACCACCATTTAATCCTTTATTCGGTAAAGTATTCGAAGGATAATTACCTCCAGTTGTTCCTGGATAAGCTAAAGGAGGACGAATTGAAGGAATATTATTTGTACTACCTGTATATGCTAAATTATTCTCTCCTCCTCCTCCTCCTCGTTTTTTGAAATTTTTTTTACTACATCCTTTCATTTTATATATTTTTTTATGTCTTTGAGATTTTTTAACTTTAGGCATTATAATATATATTAAGATATTATTCAATATCAACGTGTGTTAAGAAATGTCTGCGACAACACATTTTTGTCATTTTTAATTCATCCAACACTTCACCTTCAGGTGTTTTTTCCGCAAATTCTTTTGTTAAATATAACACTTTATCTATATCAATAGATTCACTATTCCCTTTTTTAGCCAATTTTTTCATACGCACGTGTTCAATATAATATCTATATTTATCTGCTAAAACCAATCCACAAGTAAAACATTTCACTGGAATAATCATCTTTCTATATATTAAATATTATTTTTATATTATTATAAATTTAAATCAATTTTTTATTATAATATTTATATATTAATGGCAACCAATTTTTTAGTAGGTACTAATAATACAGATTTATCTGACATATTTCTAGGATATTCTTCTGGTAATACAGCACCAGCAACAGGTTATTATGTTGGAAGTGATGATTTAAACCAATTATTTGATCCTATTGGCACATCAACTAGTTTTCCTACTATAACAACAAATTATTTAGTTAATAATGGTACTACAGATGTAGATTTAAATACCGTTTTTAATAGTATTTATCAAGTTGAGGCGAAATCATCTGGTTCTACTGTATACACATCTCAAACTGGAACCGCTACTGGAGATACTGCATATTATTATTTTTATGGTTCAAGTTATAATAGTAGTAGTTCTACTAATACTACAGAGTATTCACTTACATTCGGTTCTATTACAACTTTTAATTATCTTATTATAGGTGGTGGTGGTAGTGGTGCTGGTTCTACTAAGACTGATACTAATGCTTCGGGTGGTGGTGGTGGAGGTGGATTAGTTTATGGTACTGCTACTTCTTCTTCACAAAGTGAATATTTTAATATATTTGTCGCTAATTTTACTGCTGCTCCAGCAGTTGGAGCGGATGGAACTGATGGTTCACAAACATACATTACCACTAGTAATGGTGACGCAGATTATATATACGTGACAGGAGGAGGAGGAGGTGTAGGTGCTGGTGGAACTCCAGGTTTGGGTGGTACTATAGATAAAGTTGCAGGAATTTTTAATAATACTAGTACAAATTATCAAGGTTGTACTGGTGGATGGGGTGCTAATAGCAGCGGTCAATCTGGGTATGATGGAGGTAATGCTGGACCTACAGAACCTTATACCATAGGTTCTTATACCATGATGTTACCTTGTGGTGGTGGTGGTGGTGTATATTATGATGCTGGTGGTAATCCAACTGCTGGATATCCTTCTCAGTATAATGGTACTACTACTATTTATAGCACAGGGTATGGTGGAGGTTATCAAACAGATAATGATGGGAGTGCTGGTACTAATTCTTCATATAATGGTTCACCACCTTCTTCTAATTATTTTGGTTCTGGTGGTGGTGGTGCTTTTTCAGGTACTTCAACAAGTTATTCTGGTGGTGCGGGTTCGAGTGGGTTCGCTATGATATGGTTTACAATACCTTAAGATTAAGATACACATTTAGCACCATAACATTTATTTTGAAAATAATAAGTATCCCATTTTTTAGTTTTTCCATTAGTATCAGAATTAAAAGTAGGTCCTTTTATATTTCCCGCTAAACAAGTATTATCACTAGTCCAAACACAACAAGAAGTAGAATTGCAATTATTTTGTGTAAGTTTTCCACAAGATTTTTCTAAAACTTGACTAGCTCCGCGATGACTTTCACAAAAAGCATCATTTTTATTTAATATAGTAGAATTAACCGGAATTTTAGTGTATCCTTCGATTTTAAAAAAAGTATTTAAATAAAAAACAGAATTAATAAATAAAATGAAACAAATGAATAAATAAATAATTAAAACGATTTTAATATAATATTTTAAATGCATATTATTAATATAATAAAAGTGAATATTTTATATTTCTTGTAGTCGTGTGCCTTTAGTAGTTTTAATTTTTTTAGATCCTTTTTTAGATATGGTATGAATTAGATTATGACAATCTTCACATAATGTCATTAAATTCGCTAAATTATTTTTATGAAATATAGAATCGGTAGTATTAATAGTGCCTGTAATATTTGCGTTAGATTGATGTTGAAGGTGATGAACTTCAGTGCCGAAATTAATATTGCATTTTTCACAAATATTAATAATTTTATTAGAATTATATTGTGAAGTTTTGAGAGAAAGAATGCTTCTGGTTTCAGGGTGATATTTAAGTCTAATTTCATATGCGGCATCTAAAAAAGTTTGTGGAAGATTTAATGATTTACAAACTTCAAGACCATACATACTGTTTCCAGGTCCATCTTTTAATTTGCGATCGTAAATAAGAGTATCATTATGTTTATCATAAAAAACTTCCATATGTTTAAGAACAAGAGTATCTAAAGAAGTGATTTCAGTATAATTAACGATTTCGTGTAAATGTGTAGCAAAAATGAAAGAACTGTTAGAATGATGTAATTGTTGTATTCCAGCGACAAAAATGCTAACTGCGCTATGTGTTTCAGTTCCAGAACAAAGTTCATCGCCTAATATTAAGCTATTTTCATTAGTGAGTCGTAATATAGTTCGTAATTCGGACATTTCAACAGCAAATGTAGACAATCCTTTAAATATATTATCATTTCCGATAATACGTGTGAAAAGGTATTTATATGGTTTAAAATTGAATTGAGAACAAGGGACATATAATCCGGCTTGTGCCATAATAATAGAGATGCCTAATGCTTTAATAAGACTTGTTTTTCCCACAGCATTAGTTCCATAAAGTAGCATTCCATCAACATTAGTATTACCTAATACGATATCATTACAAATATATAATTCATTAGATTGGAATCGTTCGATTAAGCAATGTCTTAATTGTTTAGCATCAACGAATGATTTATTATTTTGAACGATATGTGGTTTACAATAATTATATTTAGTAGCAATACTACTTTTAGTATATAAAATATCAATAAGAGTAATAAAATGAATAATAGTTTCTAATTGAGATTGATAAAGTTGGAATTGTAAAATGAATTTATTAAATACACTGGTAATAATATCTTTAATAGATGTTTTAGCAAGTGAAATATTTTTACACAAAGTATGAATTTGTGAATCAATAATAGAATTATTACTAGAAGTTTGTGAATCGTATTTGAATAGTGTTTTAGAAATAGTAAATTCGAATTGTTTATTTTGTGTATTAATTGTATAATTTAATAGAACGATCGTTTCTTTAATAGGTAATGCTTCAACTAATAATTTACATCTTCTATTAGTGCATAATAAAGTAAAGTTATTTTTTTCGGTTTCGTGAATTTTGACAAAATCATTGCCTTTATTATTATTTTTTTCTTTATTAGCGATTAAAGAACTTAAATAATTTTTAATAGCTTCTAATTTAAGTTCAGATTCGAGTAAAATAGAATTTTTAAAATCTAAATCAGTATCAATTCCAGAATTGATAAAATTTATTTCAAAATTTTTGAATTGTTCGATATCTTTAGATAATAATAAATTTAAATTGGTATGAATAAATGTTGAGATATCAGTGCAAAAAGAGAGAATATCACACATATTTTTGTCAAATAGTGAGAAATAAGAAGTGAGTATAGAATCAGTAGATATTTTTAAATAAATTTGTTGGATAGTTAAAATATTATAGTATAAATTAGAGATAGATTTAGGAGATATTTTATTTAAAAAGATTTGTCTTTCCCATTTAGAGAGATCTTTAATAGTAGAAAGATTATTTTTAAAGAAAGTGTCAATTTCAGAATTAGAATTAGAATATGTAGTTAAGAAGTGTTCAGTGATATCATATTCTCTTTGTAAATAGGTTTCATCCCAAACAGGGTTTAATAAATTATATAAGAATTTTCTTTTACCCATAGATGTTAAACAATTATTTAACATTTGTGAAACAGAAGATAATTTATTAGATTTAATAGTATTATCATTAATAATATTTAATTGTTTTAATGAATGATTAGCAAGTATTAATCGTGTAGAGCAATTTTCGAATATAGGTTCATTAATTTTACGTACGAGATGAGGGTTATGTTTATAAATGAAATCTAATAAATAGCAAAAGGATTGAGTAGCAATATTATTTTCATAAAAATTTTGATAAAATACATTAAAATCATCAAATTTGTAAAAAGTGGATAAAATTTCTTTTTGATAAGTTTGTTTTTGACAATTTATAATTTGAGTATATTTAGTATTAGAAGTGTTAGAAATAGTAGGTATATGTATTTTATGAATTAAATTAGAAGTAATTCCGGAATAATTAATGATATAATCGATTTCATTTTCATTAGGTAAATTAGAGATAATAATAACTTCATTAGGGTTATAAATAGAAATGAATCTTTCTAATTCATCATAAGTAGTAGGATTATTAATATAATATTCTTTAAATTGAAAAATAGATGTTTTACCGGTATAAATATCAATATTAGCGATTCCGACAACAACAAATGTGCCTTTAAGTAGAATAGATTGTTGTACTAAATCAATCCAAATACAAGTAGTAGAATTAGTAAGAACAGTAGAATCAGTATGAAAGAAAGTTCCAGGAGAGAATATTCCTGCTAAACTGCGTGTAGTATTTTTAGCAGATTCATCTTGAACGTAAACAACAGCAGTAAATCCGACTTCTTGTATTTTTTTAATATATTTTTCGAGTTGTAAATCTTTAAATCCTGCCATAGAAACTTTATGATTTCCAACACAAGTATTTTTATCAACAACATTTAATTCACAAATAGAAGAGAATTCTAAAATTTTAGTATCATTAGAAGTATTTCCATAAACTTCAAAAAAAGAGCCGACTTGCATAAGCAATATGGTATTAGGACCATATTCAGTTTGGTATTGTTTAGTTAGCTGAAAATATTCGGTAACAAGTGCCATTTTCGAATGTAAAAATATATATATAATATAAGAAGTAATCTTTATATTATATTATTAATAAATACATTAGCATAATTAGTGTGTATATTATTTATCATCTTTAATATCCACAACAACAAAATCATCAATTTTTTTAAATATAAGTGTGGATAAAATATATTTTTTTAAATAAATGTACCAATCAGCGGATATAATATTTAAAGTATAAAATAAGTATTTAATAAGAACTAAACAAATAGTAGCATAAAAAGGTAATTTACTTTTACTATTATGTTCTATTAATATAAATTCTTTAAATTTATCATTATAAATGGAAATTTCGGTAATAAAATTATTATCAGGTTCTTTGTACATAATTTTATATCCATTAATTAAAACATTATTATAATTAAGTCTCCAAACGAATTTTTTAAATGAATAATGTTTAACATTTAAAAAGACTTGTAATTTACTAATAGTGCTATGAATATTATCTGTAAATATAGCAACATCAATATCACTTTTTTTAGGGAAATAATCAAATCTTTGAATACTTCCAAAGAAATAAATTTTAGTATCTAAATAATTTTTTAAACGTGTAAAGAATAAATTATTATATAAAGGCATTTTATTTTGTGTAGTTTCCATATTAAAGTATTAAAAGATAATATTATAATTCAGTATCTTGTTTTGAAATATTATATAATAATGTATCAGTATTAATATTAGTGATTTCTCCTGCTAATATAGATGTTTCATATAATTTATTAATAACATCATTAGGTGCGTTACTTCCAATTTTGAGTAAATTATGATCTCTTAAATATTTTTTTTTAATAGTAATTGGTTTTTTTTTAAGTTCTTTTTGTGCATTAATTATTTTTTTACATGTTTCTTTACTTTTTAATGAAACTCCAATTGTATTTTTACAAGAAGATTTACCTAAAATGTATTTGTGTTTAGTAATTTTTTTAATAATTTTAGATAAATTGGGTGATATATTTGTGGAAGTATTATTAGAATTAGAATGAACAATAGGAGTAGAAATATTAGAAATAGAATTGGAATTAGAATGAATAACAGGAGTAGAAATAGAATCAATAGAATCAATAGAATTGATATTATTAACTAAAGGAGATGAAATAGAATTATTAGAATGAATATTAATATTATTTTGTTTATTTTCGTCAGTTTTTAATGCTTGTACTTTTAAACGTATTTTATTTAATCTTTGTTCTCTCTCTATTTTGTCATTATCATGTATAATTGGAGGATTAGTATAATTTTGTAAATTTTTTTTAGTCCATTCTTTTTTTGTTAATTTTGTGCCATTTTTTAATATAGAGAAAAGAGGTGGTGGTGGTATATTTGGTTGTAATTGTATAGGATTATGTTGTTGTGTATATAATGGTTGAAATTGAGTAGTATTCAATGGAATTAAAGGTTGTAATTCTTCGGCTAATTGTATATTTACATCAGGTGAAACAAATAAAGAATGATTTTTAATAGTTTTATTTTCTAAATCCTTTTTTTGTTTAGTTAAATTAGAAACCATATTATTTTTGTGTTGTTGTGTAGATAATGTTTGTAAATAATTAATAGAATCATTAAATTCATTAGAAAATGTAGAATCATTGGAATCATTTTCAATATTAGTTTTGTTTTCATTATTTTTTTTTGCGTTATTATTATGTTCAATTTCACGATGTTTATGTTCGTGTATTCTTTTTAATAATTTTTTTTTTAAAACATTAGGAGAGATATTAGAAGAGATTAAATGTAATTTAGAAGTTTTAGGTTTATTTTTTTTTTTAAAACTGCCGCCGACATTAAATAAGTTAGGATTAATTTTAATAGTTTTATTTGACATTTATTATAATATAAAATAAAAAAAGAAAGAATATAACTAGAGAGAAATTAATTAAATAAAAATCGATCAATAGTAGTTTTAACACAAAATAAACGATGTAAAAAAATGCCACTTAAAAATAGCAATATTAAAATAAAATAAAAGTTATATTTTGGAATAAATAAATGAATTAAAAATGCGGCGATTATAGTAAAAATAACATCCATTATAGCGATATTAAATATTCTATAAGAATGAATTCCTTTTCCAACTTTGCCTAATATATCTTTGTATTTACACAACATATATATATAAGTAATTGAATAAAAAATGAGATGAAATAAATAATAACTGAATAATTTTTTTATGAATTATTTTTAAAACAATTTAAAAATAAATTGAAATGTAAAATAAGAGTTATACATGACATCATTAAATTCAAATATAATGGAAAATATGAGTTCATCAATTTGTGAAAGTTTTAAAACAAAAGAAGAAAAAGAAACAAGAGAAGAAAAAGAGGTATTTGATATAAAAAAGGACCAATATATTGAAACACCATGGAATATTATAGAATCTTATTTTCGTGGAGATCCTTTAACTAGATTTGTAAGACATCAACTAGAATCATATAATAATTTTGTAGAATATCAAATGATTAAAACAATCAATATGTTTAATCCAATACATATTGTTTCAGAACAAGATTTTGACCCAGTTTCTAAAAATTATTCACTAGAAATTTTTATTACATTTGAAAATTTTAATATTTATAGACCTCAAATACATGAAAATAATGGAGCGATTAAATTAATGTTTCCTCATGAAGCACGTTTAAGAAATTTCACATATGCTTCTGCTACAACTATAGATATAAATATTAAATATGTAGTTCGTAATGGATCTAATCTAGAAAATATTCAAATATTTCATAAAGTTATTCCTAAAATTCATATTGGTAAAATTCCAATTATGATAAAATCCAATATTTGTGTATTAAGTCAATATACTCATTTTGAACATACTCAAACTGGAGAATGTAAATTTGATGTAGGAGGATATTTTATTATTAATGGTTCTGAAAAAATTGTATTAGGACAAGAACGTGCAGCAGAAAATAAAGTATATTGTTTTAATATATCTAAGAATGATACAAAATATACATGGAAAGCAGAAGTAAAATCAGTTCCAGATTTTAAATGTATTTCACCAAAACAAATTAATATGATGATTAGTTCTAAAAATAATGGATTCGGAAATGCCATTTGTGTTGATTTACCACGTGTAAAACAACCTATACCATTATTTATAGTATTTCGTGCTATTGGTGTAATTTCTGATAAAGAAATATGTGAGAGAATTATTCTAAATATAGATGATAAAAAAAATAAACATATGCTTGAAGCATTACAAGGTTCTATTATTGAAGCTAATAAATATTTAACACAAAAAGAATGTATAAAATATATAACTGGATTTGTAATGTATACTCCAATCAATATGGATAAAGAAATAGGAGCAAAGAAAAAACACGATTTCACTATAGAAATATTAAGTAATGATTTATTCCCTCATTGTAATACAACAGAACAAAAAATATATTTTTTGGGATATATGACACATAAATTATTACTCGCATCATTTGAAATTATTAAACAAGATGATAGAGATTCTTATTTAAATAAACGAATAGATTTAACAGGCAGTTTGCTAAATAATCTTTATAGAAATTATTTTAATAAATTAGTAAAAGATATGGAAAAACAAGTAATTAGAGAAATCAATAATGGTTCATGGAAATCAACTGATGATTATGAAAATATTATAAATATGACTAATATTTATAAAGTAATTAAATCAACTACAATTGAAAATGGACTTAAAAGAGCACTTTCTACAGGAGATTTTGGAATTAAACATACAAATTCTAATAAAGTTGGAGTAGCACAAGTATATAATAGATTGAATTATGTTTCTAGTTTAAGTCACGCTAGAAGAATATCCACACCAACTGATAAAAGTGGAAAATTAATCCCACCTCGTAAATTACATAATACAAGTTGGGGATTTTTATGTCCTGCAGAATGTTTCGATCCTGAAACTCAAATTTTGATGTGGGATGGAACTTCAAAACGTGCTGGAGATATAATAATCGGTGATGTTCTTGTTGATGATATGGGAAATTCAACAGAGGTTCGTTCTACTTGTTCTGGATTGAAGAATATGTATGATATTATTCCTAATAAAGACAATTTTATGAAACATAGAGTAACTGATAATCATATT
>TBL_comb47_HYPODRAFT_10005742_pt1 | contig 13699 bp, 11 predicted proteins | sample TroBogypolimnion_40_FD_10682 | JGI IMG/M metagenome (IMG submission 10682)
ACGCATTGCCATGCGTCTTTTCTGGTCTGGCTATGAATTGCTCAAGAAAAAATACGGTTCCTCTCATGTTGCCGCAAATAGTTACGCACATGATGGATAACTTCACGAACTCGGTACTCTCAAGTAAGCTGTAAAACTAATAAATCAACAGACGGATAGTATTGCGCGCCCCTTTACGCATAACTTGGCGTTGCCTGGCGGTTTTATTGGCGTTCATTGGCGTGAATTAGCGGTTAAATAAATTTCATCCCGAAAACATGAGTTTTCAAAAACGCATTTTGGCGCATATTGAACCTGATCCCGTCCTTTCTGTTGACAAATCTCCTATATTATGTAGACTTTGATTTAAATTTAAAAATGGAGAACTATGGATTAATTGAAAGTTAAAAGCGGGGAAAGCGAGAAAAACGGGAATCAGAAAGTGCAAACAGTGTGTCCAGAATCTCGGAGTAACTGTCCGGAATGTGATTGGTGAATGATAACTGGTGAATAGTAAAAGCAAGGAAAACGGTTCTGCACAACAATGTCCAAAATGTCCAGAATGTTGTTTGAAAACTTAATGAGGATTCCGAGAACCGTTGTGTTCAACGACTCTCTAAAACCTTGGAAATGGCGACAAATGGCAAAGTACCACAAGCGTCCCGCTTGTGATTTGACTCAAGCGGGACGCTTGAGGTACTCTGAAAAAGCTTCTGTTCAACGGGACTCCAAAGTCTCGGAGTGATCCACAGATGACACAGATGAACGCAGATGTAAAAAAACGGAATGGTTATGCTCAACGGCACTCTAAAACCTTGGAAATGGCGACAAATGGCAAAGTACCACAAGCGTCCCGCTTGTGATTTGACTCAAGCGGGACGCTTGAGGTACTCTGAAAAAGCTTCTGTTCAACGGGACTCCAAAGTCTCGGAGTGGGGTGTCCAAAACGAGGGTAGGGGTGTCCAAGATGAGGGTAGGGGGTGTCCAGATTGTCCAAAATGTGCGGGTGTCTCCCGCGACAGCGGGAAGGTGCCAGGGTGTCCAAGATGAGGTGCCAGGGTGTCCAGAATGAGGGGGGCAAAAGCAAAGATAAAAGACAAAAGTAAAAGGATAAAAGTTTTAACATTAAAAACGGATTCCACGCCTTCGGCGGGTAAATCTCTGTGTCTCCGTCCTTCTGTGGTTAAAAATGGTTTTGTTCAATGGCCCTCTAAAACTCGGAAATGCGGGCGATGCCATTGGCCAATGCCGATGAGGAATAAGGATATGGTGTATGTTCAGAGGTTCTCTAAAACTCGGAAATGTAGTTTTGTTGTATTGCCGTCCGTTGCGTCCATTCTGTCCGTTGTGTCCGTTTGGGCTTTGGGCGGCCAGATAAATTACAAGGGCAAAAAACAGAGGGGAATCTTCAAAACAATGGCTTATTACTCGGACTAAATACCAATCCGGATTTGATAATCCGTAAATTAAATGTATTTTCAGTTTCGGTTTACTGTGATTAGTTTGAGCGGAGTGGCAACCTGAAAAATTACTGGATAAGATGAAAACCTTAAATTTATATGTATTAAAAAACTTTCTTATAACCTTCGGAATGGCCATCGGCGTGCTGACTTTCGTGATGATGGGCGCGCGGCTGGTGAAGATATTTGAATATATCTCACAGGGAATTCCGGTGGTGAATTTTCTGCTGTTTATGTTATACATCATGCCGATTGTGCTGACCTTTACGGTGCCCTGGGCGGTGCTGGTGGCGGTGATGCTGGTTTTCGGACGGCTTTCCGCCGATTCGGAAGTTACCGCGATGCGCGCCTGCGGGGTTTCCATTCTGCAAGTGGTTTCGCCGATTCTGATCATCACTTTTTTCATGACTTTGCTGTGTCTGTATCTGCAGGTTGAAGTCGGACCTCCGTTGCTGGGCAAATCCCGCAGTCTGATGGCGGCCACGGTGGTTGACCAGCCGCTGGCGATTTTCGAACCCGGCAAGCCGGTGGATTTTGAAAACAATATCATTTACATTGACGATAAAATCAGCGAGGATGAAGTCAAGGATATCCAGATTTTCACCATGGATGACAAAGGGAATAATGTTGAACAGGACATTACGGCCGCCAAAGGCAAATTCCTGGTTGACAAAAGCAAGCAGTTGATGACGATAGTGCTGACCGACTGCATCATCATTGACAAGAAAACCAAACCGGAGACCCGTGTTTTCAACAAAACGGTTGAGTTCACGCTTAACTACGGTAAAGAACTGAATAAAATCCGCATCGGCCAAAAGGCCAAATATATGACGCTGCAGGAACTGCTGGGCAGAATCCGGATTGACAACCGGCTGCACCGGAACACCTGTGAACTGGAAGTGGAGTTAAATCAGCGCATTGCGTTTGCCCTGTCGCCGATTGCGTTCCTGCTGCTGGGCCTGCCGCTGGCGATAAGAACTTCCCGGCGTGAAACCTCGGTCAATCTTTTTCTGAGCGTAATTCTGGCCGGCGGCTTCTTTATGTCCATCATTCTCTGTGATTCGCTGACTAATTATCCTCAAATTTACCCGCAGTATCTGCTGTGGATTCCCAATCTGGCATTTCAGATCATCGGCGCGGTGATGATATACAGGATCGCCAACCATTAATGGGAAGTTCTAAGGCGGGCTTTGCCCGCAACCCAAAAAAGGAAGTCAGAATTCAGAATTCAGGAGTCAGAATGAAAACTAGAAATTCAAAAAGCAGGGGAACAGTCGCGATGGCGGATAACCCAATGGAGGGTTGTGCTCATAGCTATCAAGTTAAGGAATTTTGAACTGAATATCCAATAACGAACAAGGAATATCCAATGTCCAAGTTTGCTCCAGTCCTTCCCCGGTTGGAAATTGAGTGTTGGATATTGGGTGTTCAAATGAGTTTATCTTGGGTTAGCTTGATAGCTATGGGGCTTGTCCGCCTCTGGAGGGTTGTGCTCCGTCACAACCTTCTTTCGATCCCGGTCCCGCTTGCGGGTCCCGCGACTGCGGGATATAAAGTTCTAAAGTGCTGTAATATATATAGATACAAAAGTTGTTATTGTAAATCTCTGTGTCTTTGTGTCTCTGTGGTTAATTGAATTTGCAGGGGGGATTTGTGCATTTACAAACTCATTTTCTTTCCGGATGGTGCATTGGCAATCTTTTCCAGTTGAACGGCCGCGAACGGCTGTTCTGCGCCGTGGCGGCGGTGCTGCCCGATTTCGACGGGCTGGGAATCATTTTCGGTCAGGAGATGTATTGGAGATTTCATCATGTGCTGGGGCATAATCTCCTGTTTTCGGTATTGGCCGCAGCGGCATTCGGTTGTTTCTCTGAGCATAAAGCAAAGATGCTGGGGCTCTGTTTTACCCTGCTGCAATTGCACATGGTTATGGACCTGTTCGGTTCGGGCACGCTCTGGACGATCAGCTATTTGTGGCCGTTCAGCAATAAGGAATTTAGCATTCCATGCAGTTGGGAACTTTATTCCTGGCAGAACATTCTCGCCGGAATGCTGCTGATCGCCTGGACCGTGCTCATCATAAAATATCAGCGGCGGACCCCGCTGGAAATAGTTATGCCGAAGCTGGACCGTCAGCTTGTCGAACTCTTCAACAAGGGAAAGAATGAATAATGAATAACATCGAATCTAAAGCGTACATCGTGCATGGGCCGAAAGATTACGGGCCGCTGTATAAGGAGACGGACATGAGCCGTTTCCCGGTCGAACCGTTCAATACGTTCAGCAACCTGATCTTTTTGCTGCTGGTAATCTACTGGTCCTGGAAAACCCGGCTGAACACGGTGAAACATCCGTTGACGACGGTCTGCATGCCGATTCTGCTGCTGGGCTTTATCGGGGGAACGGTTTACCATGCCACCCGGAGCAGTTCCATCTGGCTGCAACTGGACGTCATGCCGATTCTGATACTGGCGCTGTCGGCGGGAATCTTCCTGTGGCGGATGCTGGTCAAAAAATGGGTATGGACTTTTCTGCTGACGCTGGGGCCGTGGGCGGTCTATTATTTTATTGCCCACTACGTCAGGATTCCGGAAAAATATGCAATCAGCATCGGCTATGTGGTGCTGGCGTCGAATATTCTGCTTCCGGCAGTACTGTTTTGCGTGCTGAGAAACCGCCAGGCCTGGCTGACGCTGACGCTGTGCCTGGCGTCTTTTGCCGTGGCCGTGACCTTTCGCCTGACGGACCGGCTGGACATTGCGTTCCTGCCGCAGGGAACGCATTTCCTCTGGCATATTTTTGGAGGCATTTGCAGCTTTTTTATGATCAAATACATCTATCTGGCGGAAGATATCGAGGTCAAAGAACGGCAGGGAAAATCATTACGTCGCGAGCATAAGTGAGCATTCGGCGATGAGCTTTTCCATCCCCGACCCGGTGAACAGTTCCGGCGAGAGGGTCTTCGACAGCGTTTTCCTGTTAGAATTATAGAAATACGAGACCGCCATCAGCGTGAAAATATAAGTTTCGAAGGAAACGTTGCGGGGCAATAGTCCGAGTTTCACGGCCTGGTCGAACAGCTCTTTCAAGGCGGTGTAATCTTTTTCTTTGAGTCCCGGCAGCTTTTTCAAGGACGAATCAGCTTCCAGGTTGGTCCAGGCCAGCATCCGCCAGAAATACGGATGTTTCTTGTGCAGGGCCATATATTCCCGCAGGATGATTTCCGTGAGTCTGGCCGGTTCCAGCCGGGCCGCGGTCATGGCTTTGTCGTCAAACAGTTTGACGCCTTCAAAAACCGCGGTCAGACATTGCTCAAACAACCCGGCTTTGCTATGAAAATAAGCGTATATCCGTTGTTTATTGATTCCGGCGGTCTCCGCGATCTGATCAATTTTGGCGCCGTGATAGCCGTGTTCGGAAAAAATCCCGATAGCGGTTTTAAGAATATTCTCTCTGGTTTCGATTGCCCGTTTCTGCATTTATCAGCCTTTCTGAAATGTGGATAAGAAAATATCAATCAGCCAGCCATTTGTCAAGGTTGGCTTTCACAAAATCGTCATCATTCAGTCGGGGGTAGGCGCGGTAAACCCGGTCGATCTCCTCACTCTGCCCCGGCGACAGCGTTTCCCGCGGATTCAGACACCAGATGCCCGGCAGCAGTCCCTGGCGGCGCAGCACTTCATGAATTCCGGGGATACAGCCGGCAAAATAATGGGAGGGGTCGAAAAATGCCGCATTGCAGTCGGTGATCTCGATATTCCTGGAAAGCATTTCCACCGGGATTGCCTTGCCGGAAGCGATGATGCCGTGGATTTCGTCCAGCAGTTCCACCGCTTTTTTCGTCCAGACGCACCAGTGCCCGAGCAGTCCGCCTTTTATCCGGAGATGTTTTTCTCCGGCGGCGGTCTGGATTTTGTATTCGGTCAGCAGGTCCATTACGATATTGTCGTCATTGCCGGTATACAGCGTGACTTCATTTTCGCGGCCAGACTCGGCCAGCGCCCGCACCACGTCCAGCGTCTGATAGCGGTTGAACGGCGCCATTTTGACGGCCAGGATATTGTCAATTTCCACAAATTCCCGCCAGAACTCATACGGCAGAATTCTGCCGCCGACACTGGGCTGGAGATAAAAGCCGATAACCGGCATGATGCCGGCGATCTCCCGGCAGTGTCCGAGCATTTCATCAATGGTTGAGTCTTTCAGCGCCGACAGGCTCAGCAGACAGGCGTCGTAACCATTTTTCACCGCGAACTCAGCCTCATACCCGGCCTGCTGGGTTTTGCCGCATACCCCGGCTATTTTCAGGATTCCGCGTCCGGTTTCAGCACACCGTTCATCAATGGACTGGGAAGTCCGGGACAGTACCGGCTCGAACAGCCCGATGTCAGGATTGCGGATTTCAAACTGGGTGGAGTGAACCCCTACCGCGATGCCTCCCGCCCCAGCATCTATATAATATCTGCAAAGCGCCCGCTGATATTTCGGCACAAATTTGCGGTTCGCGTCCAGCGCCAGCGGCTGCGCCGGAATGACCGTGCCTTTTCTTACCGCGGCCAGTACCTGCGGATCAATATCGCTGATTCTTTTCATGTTATGCCCTGCCGTTAAAATTTCCCGTTGTTTACTTCAAAATGAGTCGGTTTGCCCAGTGAACTGCCGCCTTGCATCAGCCATTGGGCCTGCCAGACGATCATCTGTTCCAGCGAAACCCGCGGATAGCCCAGCAGCCTGAATGCTTTGCCGGCATTATTCAGATAACATTTATCGGCGGAAACTCCGGTATAACTGATTGTTTTATTCATCAGCCGCCCGAATGCTTCGGCGATATATTCCACCGACACGATTTCCGGGCCCGTGATGTTCAGTACCGCCGCCGGTGAGGCGCAAAGCTCCAGCGCCCGCAGCGCGTAACCGTTGGCGTCGCCCTGCCACAGCACATTGAAGTGGCCGACGGTGTTGTTGACCGGCTGGCCGTTCCAGACTTGTTGGCCGATATCATGCAGTACGCCGTAGCGCAGATCAATCGCATAGTTCAGGCGCAGCAGCAGCGTTTCTGTTCCGTAAGCTTTGGCGCAGTGGCCGAAAACGCGTTCCCGTCCAAGGCAGGACTGGGAATATTCGCCGACCGGGGCAGGGGGAACCTGTTCGGTGCAGCCGCAGTTTCCGGCGCTGACCAGCGGGTAAACGCAGCCGGTGGAGAAAACCACGATCCGGCTTTTGCGGAAACGGTCGCCGACGTAGCCCGGCACCATTGTATTCATTGCCCAGGTCAGTTCTTCCGAACCCTCAGTTCCGAATTTCCGCCCTGCCATGAATATGACATTCTTTACTTCCGGCAGAGCTTTTACCGCGTTCTGATCCAGCAGGTCGCAGGAAATCGTCTCAAGGCCCCATTGCTCAAGCTTCTTTTTGCCCGCGGCGTCGCTGAAACGGGAAACCCCGATGACTTTTTTGCTGACTCCGGCTGCCCGGATCGCGTTGACGGCCTGACGCCCCATGGTGAGGCCCATTTTGCCGCCGATGCCAAGAATCATGATATCCCCGTCCAGCCGTTTCATCATTTCGATCAAGCCGGTTCCGGGCGCTGAAAGTATCTCTTCCAGTAATGCTTCATTGTCGATTGTTTCAGGAAAATTCATTGCGTCCCTCCTATGATAAAAAAACAAACCGTTTGGTTTTATTATACAGTCTTTAATTGATCCCGTCAAGCGTCTGTTAAGATTTTTTTATTAATAAGCATCAGCGGGCAACTTAGGAGCCGTACAAAAATAACCTTTACATCTTCGCGATTCTCCCGAATGAAGAATTTAACGCAAAGGCGCAAAGACGCAGAGAAGAGAATCTTTTAAAGTTTGGCTGCGCCAAATTTTAAAAAGTTTTTTTTCTTTTTGTTTTCCTTCGCGATTTTTCGCCTTTGCGTTAAAATTAAGTTTTAGATTGGCTTACTGGCAATTCCCCAAATCATTTCGGGATATTTCGCGAAACTTGTCAAGTTTATTTATTTACAACTCCTCAGGTCTAAAATCAAACTATTTTATTGTCTGATAATTTTCGCCATAGAGTGACCGGGCTTATTCCCAGGATATCCGCCGCTTTAGTCCTGTTGCCTTCCGTCATTTTCAAAACAGAATTGATATGCGCGGCTTCAAGCTGGGCGAGTTTCATATTCACCGAATAACTGTGATTGGGATTGACTTTGTTTTGAACAATACATTGCGGCAGGCAGTCTATTGTGATAAGCCCCTTATTTGAAAAAACAGAAGCCCGTTCCACTGCGTTTTCAAGTTCCCGCACATTGCCCGGCCAGTCGTATGAAAGCAGATAATCAAGACACGTTACATCAAGGCGCAAATCATGGATTTTCAGCTTCTTTGAAAATTTATTCACGAAGTGCCGAGCGAGCGGCAGAATATCATCCTTTCTGGCACGGAGAGGCGGCACGTCGATTTCAACTACCGACAAACGGTAATATAAATCCTCCCGGAAGCGGCCGCTTAGAACATCGGCTTTCAAGTCTCGGTTAGTGGCGGCAATAATCCTTACATCAATTTTCCTGGGGCGGTTTTCGCCGAGCCTCAAAATCTCCTTTTCCTGCAAAACCCTCAAGAGTTTCACTTGCGTCGCCGGAGAAACCTCGCCTATTTCATCAAGAAAAACCGTTCCCTGGTCCGCCTGCTCGAAAAGACCGATCCGGTCGTGGGACGCGCCGGTGAAAGCGCCGGCTTTATAACCAAAAAGCTCTCCTTCCAAAAGTGTTTCCGGCAACGCGCTGCAGTTAATGGCGACGCATATATTTTTTGCCCTTTCGGAGTGTTTATAGATAAACCGGGAGAGCACCTCTTTGCCGGTGCCGCTTTCACCCCTGATGAGAACAGAGGTATCGAAGCGGGCGACCCGCTGTGCGACTTCCATTACTTTTTGAAATTCCTTGCTTCTAACCTCGATGAAATCCTTTTTCGTCAAATTCTCGCCGAGCAGCTTTAATTTCTTTCTCTCTTTTTCAAGTTCTTTATCTTTTTTCTTAAGTTCTTCCGTGTAGTATTTTACTTTGCCGATAATATCTTCATGTTCAAAATAATTATGGAACTGCTTTAATTCATCGCCCCATGAAGCCTCATCCAGGCCGGTGGCGCAACAAACCTGATCCCCTTTGCCCCTGCATTTTCTTTCGACAAAATATATATTCTCCTGGAGACAGTATGAAACGAAGCCGCTCGCGTAGCCGGTCAATATCCAGCAGACAGGATAATCCGCGTTGCCGACTTCAGTTGTATGTCCTTCAACTTCACACGAGTTATACCACAAAAATTCCAGGTGAAATACTTTGTTCTCCGTATCCAATTTCAATATCTTTATCTGAGTTCTGGCTGATCCCTGAAAGGACAAAAGCTTGGATGCGCTCATGATCAATTCATTGATATCCTCCCATTTGAATATTCGCTGCATGGCGGCAGCGTCGGCCTGTCCCCAGAAATAACCGAACCGCGTAAGAATCCGCCTGGTATCTTCAATTCCCACCGAATCAATGAGATCTTTGCGGAAGAGCGCGAAGGCATGGACGTCATGAATGGCAAGTCTGCGGCCTTTGAGATTCAGGCTGTCCTCTGAGAAATCTATAAGTTCATTTATCTTTAAATCATCGGCTTTCATCTGATTACCCTTTCATTTTGAAATAGCAATTAATACAATATGCACTACTATTTCCTTTTTTCAAGTGTGTTATAATGATTCTTATAGCGCTGTCCATAAGTATCTTATATGATTATGCAAAATTATGGCATGGCAATTGCTATTAAACCTATCATAAATTCTTTAACAAATAAGGAGCGTTTATATGTATAGTATACTGGAAAACAGAAAGAATGGAATGAAGGCGGAAATTCTGGACTTCATGAAGGAACTTATCAAAACCCCGAGCGAAAGCTTAAAAGAGAAAGATGTCTCTGACATTGTCTATAAAAAGATGGTGGAGTTGAAATACAACAAGGTTTTCAAAGATGACGCCGGCAATGTGGTAGGTTTGATTCTGGGCCGGGAATCCGATCCGACAGTTCTCTTGAACAGCCATTTGGATACCGTAAGCGTCTCCAATGCGTCTTCAGACATCTACCGGCCTCGCATATTCGACGGAAAACTGTACGGCAACGGGGCGTCTGACTGCAAAGGCGGTTTAGCCGCGCAGATCTTCGCGGGGGCGCTTCTCCGGCGGTGTCTGCTTCCATTAAGGGGCAATCTCATCGTGGCGGCAACGGTCGCCGAACAGAACGGAGTGAGCCTGGGCATCAGAGAACTGATAGCCAAAACACTGCCTGATATCGGTTTAACCCCCAGATACGCGATTCTCGGCGAACCGACTAATATGGGGCTTTATTACGGCCATGACGGCTGGGTGAAAATCGACATCCGCATGGAAAGCGCGAAACCGTCCAGCCTGAACCGGGCGGTATCCAGCATTTTCAGTGACTTCAGAACGAATTTCGCGAACCGGATGCAGGTGAACTCGCTGGAGGAATTTGCCATGAGCGAACCTGTTTATGAAGGCGGCAGCGGCAGTTGCGCCAATATTATTGTCGCGAAAAGGCTCCGCGCCAATGAGGTCGCCGGCAATGCCATCGGAATCATGGAGCATGAAATAGGACTGCTCGGCGAAAAAATGAAATCCGTCGCGGTGAATGTCAATGTTCTGCGGGAAGAGCAGAAGCTTTATACCGGCAGCACCAGAGTCGTGCAGCACATTACCAACGCCTGGGCATCCGATCCTTATTCCCCGGTAATGGAAAGAGCAAGGCATGCCCTGTCGGCGGCAGGCTGCAAAGTGACAACCGGCAAATGGGAATTAGGCCGGCTGGGAATGGGTACGGCCGGCAGCGTATTGACCGGGGAATTCAATATCCCGACAATCGGTTACGGCCCCGGCGATGAAAGCATGGCCCACATGGCAGCCGAAGGCGTGGATATCGATAATATTTATGAAGCGGCTTACGGCAATGCATCAATCGTCCACAGCATGATAGGCATTCCCGTTTGCGGCTGGACTTCTGACGATATTTAAATACTGAGTAAATCTTATGAATGTGTTAGTGTTCAATTGCGGCAGTTCGTCGCTTAAATACAAAATAATAGCCATGCCCGGCGAACAGGAACTGGCCGGGGGCGCCGCCGAACGGGTGGGGCCTAAAACCAGTGAACCGTCAAGAATCGTACACCGGTACAATGGGAAAACAGAAATACATCAGGTGGAAATGCGAAACCATCATGAATCATTTCTGGAGATAATGAAACTGCTTTCAAAATATCCCGACCTTATTCCCGACGCGGTCGGGCACCGGGTCGTGCATGGAGGAAAGTATTTCACCGGCCCTGTCATCTCAAATGATTCCGTAATGGAAAAACTGGAGGAAGTCAAAGCGCTGGCGCCGCTGCATAATCCGCCGATAATGGAGCTGATGTACGCCTGCGGAAAATCTTATCCCGATCTTCCGCAAGTGCCGGTTTTTGACACCGCGTTCCATTCGACCATCCCCGATTACGCGGCTGCCTATCCGATCCCCCCTGAAATTTGTAAAAAAATGAATATCAGGAAGTACGGTTTTCATGGGACCAGCCATCAATATGTGGTGGAAGAAGCCGCCAAATTCCTGGGAATTTCAAAAGACAGGATAAACGCCGTCAGTTGCCATCTGGGAAGCGGGGGCGCAAGTTTATGCGCGGTATCCCATGGGCGGTCAATAGACAACACGATGGGTTATTCGCCGCTGCAGGGACTGGTTATGAGCACCAGATGCGGCGATCTTGATCCGGCGGTTTCAATGCAGTTGCTGTCGTTGCACGAAAACAATAATGAGGAAGTGGATAAGATACTGAACCGGCAAAGCGGGGTGCTGGGATTGTCGGGATATTCATCGGATATAAGAGACGTCCTCAATTCAATAGCGTCCGGCGGCAGTCACGACGAACGGTTGCTGAAAACCGCGGAAGTCTATCTGTGGCGCATAAAAAAATATCTCGGAGCCTATCTGGCGGTGACCGGCAAAGTTGATGCGGTGATATTCACGGATACCGTCGGTGAGGAAGTGCCGTTCGTAAGAGCGAATGTCTGTCTGGACATGGAGATATTCGGCCTGGTCGTTGACCATGCTAAAAATAATAACGCGCATAAGCTGCCGGTTGATATCGCCGTCGAAAACAGCCCGGTAAGGATACTGGTGATCGCGACCAATGAAGAACTGGCAATTGCGCGCAGAACCTACGAAACCATAACCGGGCTTCAAATAAAATCTCCGACACAGGATTTACGCTCATGAAAATACTTACATTTTCACCGACATTAACCAAAATTGAGTATACGCTTCAGGACACGGATACGGATAAGCCGTTGCTTGAAGGTACGGTCAAGGACTGGAGAGGCAGCAGGCACATACAGAAAATATTGAAAGAAGTAAAGGAACAGATCATTCAATCAGGCTACACTGCCGAAGCCATAACCACCGTTGATTTCGCCATTTCAATAAGAGTTCCATTCGGAGGAAATATTTTCACCCGGACCAAAATAGCGGATGACGACATGATGGCGGAGCTGGAAAAGTACATCCCGTATTCCCCGCTGCATCTGCCGCCGGTAATATCATTGCTTGCGTCTGTAAATAAAATATTTCCTGAAACTGCGGCGGTTGTGGCCTTTGAAACCTCATTTTTCACCGAACTGCCTGACCGGGAAAAATATTACGCGGTATCGCCGGATATGAGCAATATCGGATTAAGAAGATTCGGCTATCACGGTATCTTTCATAAGTATGCGTATCTTGAAGGCAGAAATTTTTCCGGAGCAAGAAAAATATTGTCAATATGCCTGGAAAACCGGCCGGAAATTGCGGCCATTGCGGATGGACGTCCGTTAATGGTTACATCCGGCGCCACGCCCCTTGAAGGGCTGCCGGGATTGACCACCTGCGGCGAAATAGACCCTTATCTGATAACCGCCATCTCCAAAGGCATGGACTGGGGACCGGAGGAAATCAACAATGTTCTGACCACGAAAAGCGGATTTACCGCAATCTGCGGAACGCATGTCACCTTTGATGACATCTTCAGCAGAACAGCCCCTGAATATAAACTGGCTAAAGATATAATGCAGTACGGCATCCTGAAAAATTGCGGATCCGGGATCGCGGCAATGGGCGGGCTTGACCTGATCGTCTTTACGGGAAGCTGTTCTCATCTCGGACGGTTCATCGGGCCATGGCTGCAAAATAAAATATCCCTGCATGTTTCAGGCGGAATAAAACATCCCGCCTGGTTATGTCTGGATCATGACATTCACCGGCTTCTGGCAAATGAGGCAATGGAAGCGCTGCAATAATGCCTCATCTCCTGAATTTGTGGCCGTTTTCTGGATGACGAGCAAATAATTTGAATAATTTTAAAACTATAAAATTCTGGTGCAGCCGGGAAATAATACCGCTATGCTTATCCTCGAATGTAGGGATATTCTATACATTAAAATATTAGTATCTTTGTTTTAGACTTCTATGTTTTAAGCGTTTTTAAAATTGGTGTCATAAAGTGGTTGTTTATCAAATAGTTGCGTCAATAAACGGCCTTTCGCTTTTGATTCTGTTCCATTGTTTCCTGAATTTCTGGTTTCCATTCTGAATCCTGAATTCTGACTTCTGAATTCCCTGTCTTTTGGGTTGCGGGCAAAGCCCGCCTTAGATAATATGGTCAAGCACAGTTAGCCCTGAAATTTTGCGGACTGACGCCAAAGTGTTTGCGGAATTTTTTGCTGAAATATAGCGGGTCATGAATGCCGACGGCCTCCGCGGCCTGGCGGACCAGCGCTGACCCGGCGGCCAGCAGTTCCCCTGCTTTTTCCATTCGCACGTTGTTGATATAGCGGTGCAGCGGGATGCCGGCGCTTTTTTTGAACAGTGAGTTCAGATGCCCCGGCGAATAATGGACCACTTTCGCCAGGCTGTCCAGGGTAATGTCATCCCAGTAATAATCTTCGATATGCCGTTTCAACTGCTCAATGACTTGCTGATGAAATTCCGTAGTTTCATCTGGAAATATCTCGGCGTTTTTTACGCAGAAATAAAGCGCCTCCATCAGCAGATAATGAAACCCTGCCTGTTCGGTGATGGATGTTTCAAGTTCCGCATTGACCGCGCTTTCCCATAGCTTCCGCGCTATTGGCGGGTTCAGCGCCAGCCTTTTGGTTGAGGTCGAGTATCCGCGCAGCGGCGCATAGGCGGTTATAT
>TBL_comb47_HYPODRAFT_10005745_pt1 | contig 13695 bp, 11 predicted proteins | sample TroBogypolimnion_40_FD_10682 | JGI IMG/M metagenome (IMG submission 10682)
GGTCATCCCGCGAACTGCACCGGCGGCAGCCGCCGGCGCCCGGGCAGAAACCGCCCCAATCCAACCGCCCCCCGCAGTCGCGTCGCCCGCCGCTCTCGGGGACCTCGGCCAACTCTGGGCCGACCTGCTCGAAGCTGTGGGACGCGCCAGTCCCTTTACCCGCAGCTATCTCAAGGACGCTCAAGCCACCGCCTTCGCCAAGGGCCTTTTGACCATCGGCTTTGACCCTGAATTTGAGGATCATATTGGGATGGTCGACAACACGCGAAACCGCACGTTGCTCCAGACCAAAATGGCCGAGTTGGGACACCCCAACGTTCAGTTCAAATTCGTCAAGGCTGAGCGGGGAATCGTCACCCCCACGCCCGTCCCGGCTCCGAGGCCCGCAGCCACCAGACCGCAGATCCCAGCGCCGGTGGCTTCCGCAACGCCAGCGCCGGCCCCTTCGCCGGAACCCGCCCCGGCCAAGGAGAAGGAAAAACTAGCCTCGGTCCCCTTCAATCCCGAGGATTTCAAGAACGACCCACTCATCCAAAAGGCGCTCGAGATCTTCAAGGCGCAAATCGTCGAGGTCCGGGCCTGAAGCCGGGCCCTCAGGCACTTAACCGTCAACCATCAACTCCTTAAGCCCATGTCCAGCATCGGAAAACTCGTGAAACAGGCTGCGCGAATGCAGCAACAGGTGGAATCCGTCCAAAACGCCCTCGCCGCTCGGACGGTCGAGGCCACCAGTGGCGGTGGCGCGGTCAAAATCATCGCCAAATGCGACGGGAGCCTCGCCTCCATCAAGATCGACCCCCAGGCGATCAACCCCGCCGACGCCCAACTGCTCGAAGACCTCGTGCTGACCGCCGCCAACCAGGCCCTGGCACAGGCGCGGGAGATCTCGACTACCGAAATGAACAAGGTGACCGCCGGCTTCAGCATCCCCGGTCTGACTTGACCCGGCCACCGCTGCCACCACGGCGTCTCGCGATACCGTGTGGGGGCGGCGTGGTTCGTACCCCGCATCCCCCCGGTCTCGCGCTCAGTCCTTTTCCCATTTCGACCTTTATCCTTCGTCCTTGCCCCTTATGGCCTCACTCCCGGCTCCCATCCATGCGCTGATCGGCGCCCTGCACCGACTGCCGGGCATTGGCCCTCGTTCAGCGGAGCGGATCGCCTTGCACCTGGTCCAGGCCGACACCGGGGCGGTAAAGGAGCTCGCCGAGGCCATCCTGAGTGCGCGCGAACGGATTCGTTTCTGCGAGCTCTGCGGCGCCCTCACCGAACACTCCCCCTGCGCCACCTGCACCGACCCGCGACGTGACGCCTCGATCCTCTGCGTCATCGAACGGGCGGTGGACATCCTCAGCCTGGAAAAATCAGCCACCTTCCGGGGCAAATACCACGTCTTGGGTGGCAAAATATCGCCACTGAACGGCGTCCAACCTGAAGACTTGCGCATCGTCGAACTCGAAACCCGGCTCGGCTCTGAACCAGTCCACGAACTCGTTATCGCGCTCGGAACCGATGTGGAAGGCGACGCCACCGGCTATTACCTGGCCAAACGTCTCACCCGCCCCGGATTGAAGATCACCCGCATTGCCCACGGGCTCCCCGCCGGCACCGGACTCGAGTTTGCCGATGAACTCACACTGAGCCGAGCCCTCGAAGGTCGCCGCGAGATGTGAGCGACTTATCTGGCGGGACCACCAAGACCTATGCCCCATCGCACCTATAACGTTGAAGAAGTCGCCCGCCACCTGCACCTCAGCGGCGCCGATGTGGAGAAGCTCGTCAAGAACCATGAGATCCCGTGCGAGCACCATGGCGATCGCGTGGTCTTTCGAAAGGTCGAGGTGGATGCCTGGGCTTCCAAGCGCATCCTCGGTCTGGAAGATCGCGGCCTCACGGAATTTCATCGCAAAACCTCGCGCGACATGCGCCATGTGGTTCCCGGCGGCACCCTCATGCCGGAGATGATCGAGCCCGGGTTCATCGATCCCGCCTTGCCGGCCAAGACCAAGGCCTCGGTCTTGCGCGAGATGGCGGCGTTGGCCGAGAAAACCGGGCGGGTGTGCGACCCGGCCGGATTGCGGGAAGGTCTTAATGCGCGTGAAGAACTCTGCTCGACCGGGGTGCCGGGTGGGTTGGCCTTGCTGCATGCCCGTTTCCCGGATGCCTATATGTTCGAGTCGCCCTTCATCGTGGTGGGCCGGACCATCCAGCAGATCCCGTTTGGCGCCCCGGATGGCGCCGCCACGGACTTATTCTTCCTGCTGTGCTGCCCGGACGATCGGCTGCACCTGCACGCGCTGGCGAGATTGTGCATGATGGCACACCAGACCGAACTGCTGGCCAGGCTGCGCGAAGCCCCTGACGCGCCCGCCATGCGGGAATGCCTTTGCACCACTGAGGCTCAAGTCCTCGAGGGCTTCCCGGCCGGGACCTGATCCGCCTCAAGGCTGGTCCTTGACCGGCCGGCCCCCTTTGGCGGGTTCCGCTGCCTGTCGTTCAAACCGGGCAAAATCCGAATCCCACTCAGCCCAATGGGAAGCCCAGGCGGGACCAGCCAGGGCAGCGCGAACGGCCGGCAAGCTCGCCGCCAGGGCGTCCAGTTGGCGCCGGGCGTTACCGCGCTCCCCCCATTTCAAGTAAGACTCCACCAGGGCCAAGTGGTTATCGGGATAATTCGGAGCCAGCGCTACCGCACGCTCCAGGTGCTTCCTCGCTTGCGCACGGTCGCCGATGCTCACCAGCGCGGGCGCGTCACGATAGAGCATGCCAAGGTAACGGTGCGGCCCGGCAAAATCGATCAGCTCGTCGAGTTTGCTCGCCGCCTGATATTCCTTTTCCATCTGCCCCACCAACTTAAGGGCGCCCAGGCTCTTGGTGCGAGCCATCTGCGCCAGGTTCATGGCCAGATAGTAGTGCAGAGCGGGTGAGTTGGAAGCACGCAACAATCCCCGGCGGCAGGCCGTGAGCCCCTGCTCGGCGATTTCCGCCTTCTGCGTCCGATTGGTCGAGAACTCTGCGAGATCGAAGCACGCACGCCCGAGTTCCCAGGCCGCCGTCGGATCGCCCGCCTCCTTTTGCCAGCGAACCAGGGCTTTATCGAAAACGTTCTGCGCATAGGTGACAAATCCCTCCGGCGAGGCCGCCGAAAGGGTGGCCAAGCCCGCCGCCAGTGCCATCAAGACCAACCCTAGGACGCCGGGAGGCGAACCCCAGCGCCTCAAGGCCGGCGCCAGGGCATGGACCAAGCCGGGAGGTCCACCCGGACGAAGCGGTAGACGAAAAAAGCCCAATTTGGTTCTTGCCAATCTCATGACCCATAGTATAATGGTTCTTTAGTGAGATTACATTGGAAATATTGGCGGCTGTTTGTCATCCCGGTGGTGGCGTGGCTGGCGGTCGGTTGCGGGGGATTCTCCGCTTCGCGAAGCGTCTCACCCGCGAGCTTCTTCCTTCCGGGCCTAATGAAAGCGGATCCGCCAGCCCCTCCCATTGAAATCTCCCCTCCCGACCAAACTCCTACTGAGTTGGCTCGGTACTGAAGTTCCTCCTATGCGGTTTCCACTCGCGTTGACGGTCAAGATTGCCCGTCACATCATTAAGCATAAGTTTTTGCGTACCCCGCGTTTTGCGTTGGTACTGCAACTCGAACCCCTTCACACCTGCAACCTGACCTGCACCGGTTGCGGGCGCATTCGGGAATACTCCACCAGTCTCAAGGACATGATGCCGCTGGAGGATTGCCTGGCGTCTGCGGTGGAGTGCGACGCGCCCATGGTCTCGATCTGTGGCGGCGAGCCGCTGATCTACCCTCAGGTCGAGGAGTTGGTGGCCGGGTTGCTAGGCCAGGGACGCATTGTCTATATCTGCACCAACGCCCTGGGGATGCGCAAGAAGATCAGGGACTACCTGGCTAGCATTTATGCCGCTTCCCTGGAACCGACCTTGGCCCGACTGCTCACCGAGAAACTGATCTCGGACAAGGACGCCGACGCCATTCGGAAAGGCAAGACCGACGGCCGGCCAGTGATCGCCCCCACCCCCTGGCTCTACTGGAACGTGCATGTGGACGGCCTGGAATACACGCACGACCTGATTGTCGAGCGTGAGGGGGTATTCAAGGAATGTGTCGAGGCGATCAAAATGGCCAAATTGCTGGGCTACCAGGTCGCAACCAACACCACCGTCTATCGCGAGACCGACGTCAAGGAGATCGAGGAGATGTTCGAATTCTTCTCGGCGCTGGAGGTGGATGGCCACACGATTTCCCCGGGCTACGATTATGACGCCGCCAAGAAAGACATGGCCAAGCGGTTGGGCAAGGACCCCGAGGACTTTTTCCTGACGCGCGCCATGACCCGCCAGAAGTTCGCCCGCATCGAGGAGTGGGCCAAGCGGTTCACCATTTTCGGGACTACGGTCTACCAGGAATTCCTCGCCGGCAAACGGGAACTGACCTGCACGGCCTGGGCTATCCCGACTCGCAACGTTCGCGGTTGGAAGGCGCCCTGCTACCTGATGACCGATGGCCATTACCCTCGCTACCAGGAAATGCTGGACAAGGTGGATTGGACCAAATACGGCGTGGTGGACGGTGTGGCCCGCGACCCACGTTGTGAGAATTGCATGGTTCATTGCGGCTACGACCCGAGCGGCGCGTTGGGCGTCGATTCCAAGCCCGGCGATACCTGGCGCATGATCAAATACAATTTTGGCCCGCGTCCGGCACCCAGTGTGGTCGGCCGCAAGGTCAACGCCTACACCGGCGTTTCCATCGGCAAGGGCCATCTCGCCGAGGCCAAGGCCGCCATCAAAACCGGCCTCGGCGGAGCCAAGTCGGCCTTCAAGAACAACGGTCATCAACCTGCCGCCGTTGGCGGTTGCGACGATAACGCGCCTGCGGCAACCGCGCCGCTGGGCAAGTCGCGCGGAGTCACCCCTAACTCATGAGCAAGACGCTTTTTCTCTCTCCACCTTCGTTTGACGGATTCGATGGCGGCGCCGGCTCGCGCTACCAGGCGCGCCGCGAGGTCACCAGCTTCTGGTACCCGACCTGGCTGGCCCAACCCGCCGCCCTGGTGCCTGATTCCAAGCTGCTGGACTGCCCGCCTCACAACATCGACATCAAGCAGTGCCTTGAAATCGCCAAGGGCTACGACCACGTCATCATTCACACGTCGACCCCGTCGCTCAAGAACGACTCCAAGGTCGCCGAGGCCATTAAGCAAAACCGGCCGGAGACGAAAATCGGCTTCGTCGGGGCCCATGCCGCCGTCCTTCCCGTGGAGACCCTCAAGGTCTCGCCCGCTATCGACTGGGTTGGCCGGAAGGAATTCGATTTCACGTGCAAAGAGGTGGCCGAGGACCGCCCGATCGAGACCATTGCCGGCTTGAGCTATCGCGACCGGGACGGCAAGATCAAACACAACCCCGAGCGGGAACAGATTCAGAACATGGACTCGCTGCCCTGGGTAGCGGATGTTTACAAGCGCGACCTCGAGATCGAGAAATACTTCATCGGGTATCTGCTGCATCCTTATGTGAGCCTTTACACCGGCCGTGGCTGCCCCGCCCAATGCACCTTCTGCCTTTGGCCCCAGACCATTGGCGGCCACAAATACCGCGTCCGATCGGCGCAAAACGTGGCCGACGAGATGGCCTACATGAAGAAACTCTTCCCCCAGGCTCGGGAGTTCTTCTTTGACGACGACACCTTCACCGCCAACCTGCCGCGCGCGCGGGAGATCGCTCAAAAGCTCGCCCCGCTCGGCCTGACCTGGAGTTGCAACAGCCGCGCCAATCTCGATTACGACACCATCAAGTCCTTCAAGGACTCCGGGCTGCGGTTGTTCCTGGTCGGTTATGAGAGCGGCAACGAGGACATCCTCACTCGCATCAAGAAAGGCGTCACCACCGACGAAATGCGACGTTTCACGCGGTCCTGCCATCAGGCCGGCGTCGTCATTCACGGCACCTTCGTCCTGGGCCTCCCCGTCGAGACCCGGGAATCCATCGAGCGGACCATCAATTTTGCCAAGGAACTGGACGTCTTCAGCCTCCAGGTTTCGTTGGCTGCCCCCTATCCTGGAACTGAACTCTACGACATGGCCCGGCAAAACGGCTGGTTTGTGAAAAAGGACAAGACGGACCTCGTGGAGACCGACGGTTTTCAGCAAAGCGCTCTCGAGTATCCCGACCTCAGCAAGGACGAGATTTTCGAGGCCGTCGACCGCTTCTATCGCGCCTATTACCTGCGGCCCAAACCCATTCTGCGCATCATTAAGACGATGCTCGAGGACAAGGACGTCATGGTCCGCCGGTGCCGCGAAGGCTACGAGTTTTTCAAGAGCCTCCGCCAGCGGAAGGTGGACCTCGCCGCCGTTCGCAGCGCCGCTGCGGCCGCCGCTTAGCCCCGCCCTGTCTTGGCACCCTCCGAAGCCCGGTCATTCAGACTGCGGCTCGAGTTCGGTTCCTGCCCCTCCCGCCTTTAGCGACCGTCGCTGGCAACTCGTGTGCCCAGTGACGCTCGCAGTGGGCGCTTCGGCAGGAGGCCGGACGAAAGCGGCTGGTTCTCCTCGATTCGCCCTTCGATCTGCTGAGCCAGGAACTTGGCGAACCCATGGTAATGCAGAAACAACGCCGCCATCGAAACGGTAACCTTCAGGGCGCGCGGATTATGCCCCAAGGCATCCCCGAGCGCCCTCACGTAGGGCCACCGGATCTCGGGATTTTGCCATGAACGCCAACTGATCCGGGCGAAGGACCGGAGATCGCGCAGCAAATGGGTCAGCGGCTGACGCAACTGATGGCCTCGCACATCCAGGGCGCGAACCATCCGCCGGACTCGGTCAAAGAACGCGTCGGGCGTGTAGAGCGCCCCGATCACGGCGCGATAGTCCGCGAGCACTTCCACCCGCGGCCGCAGGGTGTCGAAGTTGAGCCCCGAAGTGCATTGGTCGGCGTCGCCCGCTTCGGGAACATCGGAATCCGGGTAAAGCCGGCCCTCGGCCTGCAGCCGGCGATTGAGTTGGGTATTGGGCAGCGCATAGAGCAACCCCACCATGGCCACCGGTATGGCAGCGTCCTGGATGCATCGCACCATCGCCTCGCTCACCGATTGGCGTTCACTGTCGAAGCCAATGATAAACCCCGCATTCACAAACAGCCCCGCGCGAAAGAGCTTATGCACGCTCTCAGTCACGTTCCGGCCCACATTCTGCTTCTTGTTCGAGGCGCGCAGCGCTTCATTGTCCGGCGTCTCAATGCCCACGAATACCGCAAAAAAGTTGGCGGCTTTCAGGAGCCCGAGCAACTCCGGATCGTCGGCCACATTCATGCTCACCTCGGTGGAAAACTCAAAGGGATGACCTCGCTGGCGCATCCACTCCGCCAGGCGTCCCAGGAGCGGCTTGATGGCGGGCCGGTTGCCAATCAAGTTGTCATCCACGAAATCGACGTGCCCGCGATAGCCAAGCGCATACAAGGCATCCAATTCCGCGGTGACCTGCTCCGGGGTTTTAGTCCGCGGGGCCCGGCCATTGAGCTCGATCACATTGCAAAACTCACAATTAAACGGGCACCCGCGCGACACCTGCACGCCAACGTGCATGTAACGATCCAGTTTGAGCAGGTCGAACCGCGGCACGGGCCGGTTGGTGATGTCGGGGAAGGTGGCGGCGGTGAAGGAACCGCGGCGCTCGCCTTGGTTCCAGGCTTGCAGAAACTCGGGGAGCATATCCTCGGCCTCCCCCATGATGCGGAAATCGGCAATCGCGTAGCGGTCCGGGCTGCAGGTGACATCCGGCCCTCCAACCAACACCGGCTTTTGGCGGGCCTGAGCGCGAGCGATGATGGCGTGCGCATCCCTCTGCTGGGGGATCATCCCACCCGTCAAAACCAAGTCGGCCCAATCGATGTCCGCATCGGAGAGCTCCTCGATGTTGCGATCGACGAGCCGGAACTGCCAGTTGGGAGGGAACAGGGCCGCCACGGTGGTCAAGCCGAGCGGAGCGGCGGAGTACTTCTTGCCGACGGCCTCGCAGGTTGCCTGGTAATTCCAAAAGGAGTTCGGAGCGAACCGCGGATAAACCAAGAGCGCCCGATAGGGGATTGGCGTCGGCACAGGGGTTTTAGGGGAGATTGAGTCGCTCATGACAGGTCATTGTACTGTGCCCCTTGCGACCGCACCTGCCCAATACTTTATGGGTATCCGGGCCATAGCTAAAACCTATGGTGTGGGTTCCCGTCAAGCGCTTCGTCACGGCCGCTCATCCGCCAGCGGGCGCAGCCAGATATTGCGGAAGCGGACGGGGCAGCCGTGCCCGCCAAACGCCAGCGGGCCCTTGCTGACCTTGGGGGTGTACTGCGGCACGATGCGATGCCCGGTTTCGCCATAGATCGGCTGGTTCAGTTGGACCAGCACTCCGTTATGGAAAACGGTCACGCGGGCCGGGGCCGCCAGTTTCTCACCGTCGAATTTCGGAGCGAGGAAGACGATGTCGTAGCTCTGCCATTCGCCGGAGGGACGGGTCGCATTGACAAGCGGCGGGGTCTGGCCATAAACCGCGGCACATGCCCCGTCGGGATAGATCTTCTCGTTGAAAGAATCGAAGATCTGGATCTCGTAGACGCCCATGAGCATGACGCCGTTGTTGCCGCGATTGTACCAAGGGCCTTTGAACCCGGCCGGCCCCATCCATTCCAGGTGCAACTGGATGTTGCCAAAACTCTCCTTGGTCGCAAAATGGCCATCCCCCGAGATCAAGCAGCCCTCGGCCACTTTCCAATCGCCCAAGGGCGTCCATTTCGAGACATCCTGGCCGTCGAACAGCACGATGGCGTCGGCAGGGATCGGCGCGGGCGGCGGGGCCTTACCGGGATCAACCTGCTTGGGATTGGGCCGGTCAGGGTCATGAACCAACCACTCACACCAAGGCAGTTTGGGCGTGTCTTTATAGCCATAGACACCTGAACCGTCTTTGGCGTGGACGAGGTCGGCAGCCGGGGATGGGCAGGCCCAGAGCAGCGCCGCTCCGGCCAGGGCGAACAGGGACATTTTTTTCAGGCGTCTCATACCAGAGTGATAGGCATCCCGCCAGCGGTTGTCAATTCTCGGCGCGGAAGCGTTACAAAGTAAGGCTCTTTTCGAGTTCCCTTGCTCGCCGGATCGATTATGATGCCGCGGTTGTGACTGTGCTAAGCTGAACCTCACATTTTATGAACATTCATCGTTTCCACATCTCTCGCCGTTCGTTTCTCCAGCGTTGTTCCCTGACCGCGGCGGCCACCGGGCTGCCGTTATGGTTCCTGGAACGGGACCTCAGGGGAGCCTCGACGGAAGCCAAGCCGCTCTCCCCGAACGACCGGCCTGGTGTTGCTTTGGTGGGGTGTGGCGGCCAGGGGCGCGGCGACGCCGGCAATGCCAGCCGCTTCGGTGAAATCATCGCCGTGTGCGACGTGGATGAGGCGCATGTGGAGGCGGCGGCCAAGCAGTTCACCAAAGGCGGCAAGACGCCGGCCAAATACAACGATTTCCGCAAGTTGCTCGAGCGAAAGGACCTGCAGGCCGTGGTGGTCGGCACGCCCGACCATTGGCACACGTTGGTGAACCTGGCGGCGACCCGCGCGGGCAAGGATGTTTACGGCGAGAAACCGCTCACGCTGACCATCGACGAAGGCAAGCACATGGTCACCGAGGTCCGCCGGCAAAAGACCGTTTTCCAAACCGGCACCCAACAGCGGAGCGATGCCCACTTCCGCCTGGCCTGTGAACTGGTGCGGAATGGACGGCTCGGCAAGCTCAAGGAAGTCACCGTCTGGCTGCCGGCGGGGCTTCGTGAAGGACCGTTCCAGACGGCGCCGGTCCCGGCGGGATTGAACTGGGATTACTGGCTCGGCCAAGCCCCCAAAGTGGATTACGTCCCCCAGCGCTGTCACACCATGTTCCGTTATTGGTACGAGTATTCGGGCGGCACCATGACCGATTGGGGCGCGCATCACAACGATATCGCCCTCTGGGCTATCGGCCTGCCCGGGCCCACCCAGGTCGAGGGCAAGGCCCTCAGCCAGCCGATTCCCGGCGGCTACACCGCCATCAGCGATTACGATGTCAAATTCACCTACGCCAACGGCGTCATTGAGAACGTTCGATCCACCAAGGCGGACAATATCTTCGGTGGCGTGGAAGACCCCGCCGGCCAGCGTAACGGGATTCGTTTCGAGGGGAGCGAGGGCTGGCTCTGGGTCAATCGCGGCTCCTTCCGCGCGAGCGACAAGGCCCTGATCGACACCCCGTTGCCGGAGGGCGCGCCACGACTCTATAAGAGCGACGATCACATGGGGAACTTCTTCGACTGCATCCGCTCGCGCAAGCTCCCGGTGGCGGACGTGGAAGCGGGGCACCGCGGAGCCTGCATCTCGCACCTGAGCGCCATCGCCCTCCGCACCGGCTTGCGCCTGAACTGGGATCCCGCTCAGGAGGAGTTCATCGGGGACAATGCCAAAGCAGGCAACGCCTATGTCGCCCGCGAAATGCGGAAGCCGTACGATTACACCTTCGCCGGGTAAACCGCGGTGCCACGGCCCACGCCGGAGCGAAGGGGCGCGCACCCTGGAGGATGCCAAACCGGGCAACCTGGCTGGAGGTGTCTTCGGCGTGCGCCTGTTACAGCCGGCGCTTTGACCGCGCTTACCCCACCTTCCCGTCGACGGGACACGCCTCCGTGTGCCGACCACCGATGGGCGGGAGCTGGATGAGGGGCAACGGATGGGCGCCAAACCGGATTACGACATCGACGCGCGGAGGCCCATGCAACCAAGCGCCGTCGCCACAAATCTTTCGCTTCGGTTCGCCTTCGCTGTTATCTTCACGCCATCCCGAGAGGGCACAACCTCCCGGCCTTTTGCATGAAACCGATTCTTCTTATCGCTGTCCTGGGCGGGTGGTTCGCGGCCGCCGCGTCACCGGCCGCCACCAATAACCCGCCGCTGCTGGGTTTCGATACCGACAGTTCCACCCGGCAACGCGGCCTGGAGGCCAAGTTCGATGCCTCGCTCCGGCGGGAAAATTTGATCGACTGGATGCGGCGACTTTCCGCGCGCCCCCACCACCTCGGCTCGCCCTACGATCACACCAACGCTCTGTTCATCGCCGAGCAGTTCCGGTCCTGGGGCTACGACACCCGGATCGAGCAATTCGAGGTCCTCTTTCCCACTCCGCGAACCCGGTTGGTGGAGTTGACTGAGCCCCATCATTTCACCGCCACCCTTGCCGAACCGCCCATCCCCGAAGACGCGACTTCCGGCCTCACGGCGGAGCAGTTGCCGATCTACCACGCCTATTCCGTGGACGGCGACGTGACGGGCAAACTGGTTTACGTGAACTACGGCCTACCCAAGGATTACGAACTGCTGGCTGAACGCGGCATCAACGTGACGGGCCGGGTGGTGATTGCCCGCTACGGAGCGTCCTGGCGAGGCGTTAAACCCAAAGTCGCGGCGGAACACGGCGCCCTGGGTTGCCTCATTTATTCCGACCCGCGCGACGATGGCTATTTCCGCGGCGACGTCTATCCCAAAGGCTCGTGGCGGAACGACCAGGGCGCCCAGCGCGGTTCGGTGGCCGATATCCCCCTCTACCCCGGGGACCCGCTCACGCCGGGCGTGGGCGCCACCGAAGACGCCAAGCGACTTCCCCTCAGTGAGGCCCGCACCCTCACCAAGATCCCCGTGCTGCCCATCAGCTACGCCGACGCCCTGCCCCTCCTGCGCGCCCTCGAGGGGCCCGTTGCCCCGGAAGCGTGGCGGGGCGCATTGCCGCTGACCTACCATCTCGGCCCCGGCCCGGCCACGGTACATCTCAAACTGGCCTTCAATTGGAAGACCGTCCCAGCCTACGATATCATTGCCACCCTGCGGGGCGCGGAGTGTCCCGATCAATGGATCATCCGCGGCAATCACCACGACGCCTGGGTGTGCGGCGCGGCCGACCCGTTGAGCGGAACGGTGGCCCTGATGGAGGAAGCCCGGGCCATCGCCGAACTCGCCAAGACGGATTGGAAACCCCGCCGCACGATCGTATTCACTGTTTGGGATGGGGAAGAGCCCGGCCTGCTGGGCTCCACCGAGTGGGCCGAAACCCACGCGGAGGAATTGCGGCAAAAGGCGGCGGTTTATATCAACAGCGACAGCAATGAGCGCGGAGTTCTGGATGCCGAAGGCTCCCACACGTTGGAAACGTTGGTCAGTGAAATTGCCCGCGATGTCCGGGATCCCGACAAGCAGGTCTCGGTCGCGGATCGCCTCCGCGCCCGCCAAATCGCCCAGGCTTCGCCCGCGGATCGCGCGGAAATCCGTTCCCGGGTTGGCCTGCGACTCGAGGCCATGGGGTCGGGTTCCGATTACACGCCCTTTCTCCAGCACCTCGGCATCGCCTCGCTCAACCTGGGTTATTATGGCGAGGAAGGCGGCGGTTCCTACCATTCCATCTACGATTCCTTTGATTACTACACCCGCTTTTGCGACACCAATCTCGAATACGGCTTGGTCCTGGCACGGACCTCCGGCCGGGCCATCCTGCGGATGGCCAACGCCGAGGTCCTCCCCTTCCAGCCCGGTGGCCTCGCTACTGCGGTCGCCAAGTACGTCGGCGAGGTCATCAAGCTAGCCGATGACCTCCGGCTGGAAACCCGGGAAAACAACCAGCTCATCCGCGACCGGAGCCGGACCCTGGCGGCCGATCCCCACCAACCGTTTGTCGAGCCCGCGCCCAAATCCGAAGTCCCGTTTCTCAACTTCGCCCCGCTCCAAAACGGGCTGGCGAAATTACAGGCCAGTTCGCGGGAATTCGACCAGGCACAGAAGACCGGTCTCCTCGCCTGCCCCCCGGAGCAGCGAGCGGCGCTCGACCGGCTACTCATGGGATTGGAACGATCCCTCACCGGTCCTGAAGGCTTGCCCCGCCGCCCCTGGTACCAGCATCTGGTCTATGCTCCCGGAGCCTATACCGGTTACGGCGTCAAAACGCTGCCCGGCGTCCGCGAAGCCATCGAGCTTCGCCACTGGGACGAGGCCAACCAACAGATCGAAGTCACCGCCGCCGCCCTCGAACGCTTCGCCGCCCAACTCGACCAGGCGCGCGCCCTGCTCCGGTGACCGGCGCAGGCTCGAACCTCAACACTGCCCGCCTTACGGACAAAGGTCGCATCGACTGGACGAATTCGTTGATCTCAAGCCTCCGGTCCGGACGGGGTTGAACGACGCCCTCTGCTTCCGCAGCGGCATCATTCCATGGGATAATACAACCACCATTTTGTCTAATGCTACCATCCTAATATTACCAATTAATTGATGTTGACTCTTTATCAATCCCCCCCCCCATGCTTGTCCAAATAACTTAGCTCGCAGGACAAGACACCATGAAACCGGCCATGATTCGCCTGATCATCGTAATCCCAGTTGTCGCTATCCTCCACTCTTCGTTGGCCCAGAGCCCCCGGTGGATACCGGGGACAACGCTGCCTTTTGGGTTTATGAGGAGTACCGGCAAGTCAGTTTTTGGTACCAAAACGATGGTAACGGCTTCAACCTGCCCAGCATGTGGTCCTACGATGGGCTTGGCTCCTGGACCAAATTGAACGGCTCGACCCCGCCCCCGGTGTTTCCGCAATACTCCAAGTTCCCCAACGTCGTTTACGATCC
>TBL_comb47_HYPODRAFT_10005746_pt1 | contig 13693 bp, 13 predicted proteins | sample TroBogypolimnion_40_FD_10682 | JGI IMG/M metagenome (IMG submission 10682)
AACAGCGCCAACAGCGCCAACAGCGCCAACAGCGGCCAATGCTGCCGCATTGCCCTCAAAAGCCATCTCCGCACCCATCTCCGCACCCATCTCCACCCCCTCTTTTGGATCCCCCAAGCCATGAACGCCCGCGAGCTTGACGCTTCCCTCTTGGCCCAGACCCAAGAGACGGGTGCGTCAAGGTCCAGTGCCAGTTTAGAGGCCCACCATTTGCAAAAAGCCTATGGCGCGCGCCGTGTGGTGCAAGACGTCTCCTTGAGTGTCAAGCGTGGCGAAGTGGTTGGGCTGCTTGGCCCCAATGGTGCGGGCAAGACCACTTCGTTTTACATGATCGTGGGCTTGGTTCGTGCGGACGCGGGATGGATCACCTTGGACGGGGTGCGCATTGAGCGCTTGCCCATCCACCGGCGCTCACGCTTGGGGCTGTCCTATTTGCCACAAGAGGCGTCGATTTTTAGGCGGCTCAATGTCCAAGAGAATGTGCGTGCCGTCTTGGAGTTGCAGCACGATGAGCATGGTGAGCCGCTCTCAGCCCAGGTGATGGACGAGCGGCTCGGTCATTTGCTCCAGGAGTTGCGGGTGGACCATTTGCGCGACGCCCAGGCCCAAGCGCTCTCGGGCGGCGAGAGGCGACGCGTGGAGATTGCCCGCGCCTTGGCCACCCAGCCCCAATTCATTTTGCTCGACGAGCCCTTTGCTGGGATCGACCCCATTGCGGTCATTGAGATTCAGCGCATCATCGGGTTTTTAAAGGCCAAAGGCATCGGCGTCTTGATCACCGATCACAATGTTCGCGAGACCTTGGGCATTTGCGACCACGCCTGCATCATCAGCGATGGTCGAGTGCTCGCGCAAGGCACGCCGGGCGAGATTGTCAACAATGGAGATGTTCGCCGTGTGTACCTGGGCGAGCATTTCCGAATGTAGGGCGATCTTCCGCCACCCCCATGAAACAAGGCCTCTCCCTTCGAGTCTCGCAGCACCTGGCGCTCACGCCGCAGTTGCAGCAGTCGATTCGTTTGCTGCAGCTCTCGACCCTGGAGCTCAGCCAAGAGATCGAGCAAATGCTTGACGACAACCCTTTTCTAGAAAAAGAAAGCGATGTGGCCGAGCGCGAAGATTTTGGGGTGAGCCAAGACGATGCGCCCATCACGGCCGATGCGCAAAGCAGCGAGGCGGCGCAGGACCAAGAGTCTGCGGCCAACGAGGCAAGCCCGGACGGGGACGACTTTGAGGCCAGCGACAACGCTGAGCTCGACGACTACAGCGAGCTCACCTTGACCCCACCGAGCGACGGCTTGGGCAGCACCAAGGTGTCCGAGACCGATGGTGCCAATGGTGCCAATGAGGCCAACGAGGCCAATGAGGCCAGTTCGAGTAGCGAGGACAGCACCATCGAAGGTGTGGCCGAGAGCTGGGACGGTGACGGAAGTGTCGAGTTCTCCGCCGACGACAGCGAGTGGGGTGGGGACGCACCGCCGCGCAACGGCGCCTTGGACCAAGACACGAGCGACGCAACGGAGCTCGCGCGCTCGAGCCAATCCTTGACCGAGTTTTTACACCGTCAAGCACTCAGCATGCGCTTGGACGAGGTCGATCGCGCCGCTTTGCGTTTTTTGATCGAGTCCTTGAACGACGACGGCTATTTGGAAGACTCCCTGCAAAACCTGGCTGAAGGTTTGGCCGGGGACGACGAGGAGCAAATCGAGTCCTTGGTGGACCGCTTTCAAATGGCCTTGCACTTGCTACAAAGTTTAGAGCCCACAGGGGTGGGTGCGCGCGATCTGGGTGAATGCTTGCGCTTGCAACTCAAAGCGATGGAGACCCCCAACGCGCAGGCCGAAGAGCTTCGTCTTGTGGCCCTGGCCATTTGTGGTCAACCCATGGAGATGCTGGCCAGGCGAGACGTCAAACGCCTGTGCGTGGCTTTGTCTGAAAACGAGATGCGCATCAAACTCGCCATTGCCCTCATCGCCCGTTTGGAGCCCAAGCCGGGTCGGCGTTTTGTCGATGTGGAGCGTCAAATCGTGGTGCCCGATGTCATCGTGACCCGCGCAGGCGTCGATCGCGACGGATTACCCAAGTTTCGCGTGCAGCTCAACAGCGATGTGATGCCCAGACTCAGGGTGCATGACATTTATGCCGGCGCCTTGAAGGGGTCTGGCAAATCCGACGCCCACCAAGGCCTGCAGCAGCGGCTGCAAGAGGCCAAGTGGTTCATTAAAAATATCCAACAGCGCTTTGAGACGATTTTGCGGGTGAGCCACGCCATCTCCCAGCGCCAGCGCAATTTCTTCATCCATGGGGAGCTGGCCATGCGGCCCATGGTGTTGAGGGAGATTGCCGATGAACTGGGCTTGCACGAGTCCACCATCAGCCGGGTCACCACGGCCAAGTACATGTCAACACCTTACGGCACCTTTGAGCTGAAGTATTTCTTTGGCTCGGGGCTCGGAACCGAGAGCGGCACGAATGCGTCGAGCACGGCGGTGAGGGCCCTCTTGAAGCAATTTGTCGCGAACGAAAACCCCAAAAAACCACTCTCCGACAACCAGCTCTCAGAGATGCTCAAGGAGCAAGGCATCGATTGCGCCAGAAGGACCGTTGCCAAATACCGCGAGGCTTTGAAGATCGCGCCCACCAATTTGAGAAAAGTGCTTTGATCCTGAACGCTTGACAACACCGCGGCGGTGGGCACGGGCGTCTTGGACGCGAAGGGTTTGCTCAGAACCTGCGCTATCCACTTTCCACTTTCCACTTTGCCCTTTCCACTTTTTTTCTTTTTTCTGCCCCCTGTCGTGACACACGTCCCCTTACCCCACCCTATTGTTTGATTTTTAATGAATTCATTGACTTTGTTTTGTCCTTGCGCCGCGGGCGTTGAGGCTTATTTGGCCGACGAGTGCCGCCGTATTTTGGGGGGGGAGCCCACGGGCTTGGCGGCACAACGCGCTGGGGTGAGTCTGCAGGCGTCGTGGAGCGAGATGATGCAGCTCAATTTGCGCACACGTTTGGCCCAGCGCGTTTTAATTCAAGTCAAATCTGGCTTTTACCGCGCGGAGGAAGATCTCTACACCTTGGCCAAGAGTGTGCCGTGGGAGATGTGGTTCAAAGTCGAGCAAACCTTCAAAGTGGAGATCACCTCGCAATACAGCCCTTTGAAGAGTCTGAACTTTGCCGCACTGAAGGTCAAAGATGCGGTGGCCGATCGGTTTCGAGACTTGAAGGGATCGCGCCCCAGTGTTGATGTGAAGTGGCCCCACGTGCGCATTTATGTGCATTTGACGCAAGACCAGATGCTCCTCTCCATTGACACCTCCGGTGAGCCGCTTTTTAAACGCGGCTGGCGCTTGGACAAAGGCGAAGCGCCTTTGAAGGAAACCCTGGCAGCGGCCATGCTCGCGGCCAGTGCTTGGGAGGAGCAAGACGGTCTGGCGCTTTATGACCCGTGTTGTGGTTCGGGCACGATTGCCATTGAGGCCGCGCAAATCGATTGCCACATTGCGCCTGGAATTTCCCGCAAATTTGGGTTTGAGAACCTCTTGCCCTTTCAAGCCGCGTCTTGGCAGACCATCAAAAACCGTGCGCGCCAAGAAGAGCGCCCCCCAACGCGGGCCATCTTTGGCTCGGACGTCTCGCACCGGATGGTCGATTTTGCCCAGCAAAACGCCGAGCGCGCAGGGGTGGCCCATGCCATTGAGTTCAGGGGTGGAGACGCCCTGGTGCGCATGCCGCCCATGGAGACACCTGGCATGCTGATGGTGAACCCGCCCTATGACGAGCGCATGAGTGCGCTGGGTGTTGCTGGAGCTGCGGGTGCAGGCAAGGGCATGGGGCGTGAGCGCGCGCAGATGAATTCGGCCGCAGCCTGGGAGCACAGGAACCCCAGTCGAGACCTGTCAGGGGCATCAGGGGCATCAAGTGAATCAGGTTCATCAGGTTCATCAGGTTCATCAGATCGAGCAGGCACAGCAGGCACATCAGTGGCTGCTCTCGCGGGTGCAACAGCATCGGACACGGCCGCTGCAAGTGCCGACTTCTTCACGCTCTTGGCCAGTCACTGGAAGAAGAATTTCCCGGGCTGGCAGGCCTGGGTGCTGACACCCAACTTGAAGCTGCCGGGTCAAATGCGACTCAAAGAAAGCCGCCGTGTGCCCTTGTGGAATGGCCCCATTGAGTGCCGCATGTTCAAGTTTGACATGGTCAAAGGCAGCAATACCGCGGTGAAAAAGGCAGGACCCGCGGTTTGAGCTCGACGGAGCATACGGCTCACGGGCCCTGTGTCGTTCTCGACACCAATGTGGTGCTCGACATGTGGCTTTTTGACAACCCCGATGTGGCGCCATTGAGACTGGCCTTGGAGTCTTGCCGTCTCACCTGGATCGCGTGTGAGCGCATGTTTGGAGAGCTCCCCAGGGTTTTGACGTATGCGCATTTGAAACCCAAATTGGGTGTTCATTTGCACCACGCGATCACACCACTCACCAAGGCACTTGAGACCCTGAGCGCCCAAGCCCAGGACACAGTGCAGTTGCCTTTCATGAGCCATGATCAGGTCGCCCAGGGCATCGTGGCGTGCATGCAGCATTGGGCGCAGCGTTGCGAGACGGCGCGCCTTTGTCACTACAAGTGCAAGGACCCCGATGACCAAGTGTTTGTGGACTTGGCGGCAGAGCACGGCGCCACTCTTTTGAGCAAAGACAAAGCCGTCTTGAAGCTCAAAAACCGACTGGCCCGCTTGGGCGCTGGTGTCGTGTCCGCCAAGGATTCGGGTGCTTGGCTCAACGCGCTTGATCTGGATGGCCTGCGCGCAGAATAAAACACAGTTCAAACTCAGCGCAGTGCTTGGCGAAATTGCTGCAACACGCTCACATAATCTGGCTGCCCAAAAATCGCACTTCCCGCCACAAAGGTATCGGCGCCAGCTTGGGCCACGTCCTTGATGTTGCTCGGTTTGATGCCGCCGTCGACTTCCAATCGGATGGGCTTGCCACACTGCTCGATCATGCGACGCACGGCTTCAATTTTTTTCAGGCTGCTGGGGATGAAGCTTTGGCCGCCAAAGCCAGGGTTGACGCTCATGATGAGCACCAAGTCCAGGTCCTCGAGCACCCATTCAAGAGCCGACAAGGGCTCGGCTGGGTTGAATGCGAGTCCAACTTGGCAGCCTTGGGCGCGGATGAGCTCCACGGTGCGGTGGACATGGGTGCTGGCATCGGGGTGAAAGCTGATCAGGTTGGCGCCCGCCTTGGCAAAAGACAGTGCCAACTCATCCACCGGCTGCACCATGAGGTGAACATCAATGGGGATGGGGGTGCCATCGGCCTTCTTTGACAAGGGTTTCAAGGCTTGGCAAATCATCGGCCCAAAGCTCAAATTGGGCACATAGTGGTTGTCCATCACGTCAAAGTGAATCCAATCCACCCCAGCCGCAATCGAGGACTGCACCTCGGCACCCAAGCGGGTGAAGTCGGCCGCCAAAATCGAGGCAGAAATAAATGGCGTGAGGTTGGAGGTGGATGACGTCATGGTGCTCGGGGTGGGTCGGTCGAAAAATGAAATTCATCTCGCCAGGGGGCTTGTTTGGAAAGATGCCTTTTGCAATTCTTTCAGTATAGCGAACCTCGTGAAAAATTGACAAGGGACAATAGACATTGGCACAAGACCCATGGCGGGGCTCTGAGGCGAGTCCTCTGAACTACTCTTGGGCTTTTAGCAAAGGCAAAGGCAAGGGCAAGGGCAAGGGCAAGAATTGGAGTGCAAATTGATCAATGGCTTGGTAGGCCTCGGCCTCGGCCCCGTAGAACATGTGAAACCCCGACAGGCAAGGGTTCAGTGCTTGCGCTTGTCCCAACTTGAGGGTGATGTAGTCGACTTTTTGCGAGTTGGTTTTTTTGAGCTCTTCATAAACCAACTGAGAGTTTGCCGGGCGCGATTTGGGGCAAGCGTCTTTTTCGTGGGCCAAGAACAAAACGGGGAGGTGTGTCTCGCGGCTGAATGTCGAGCCATTGCGCGCAGAACTGTAGATGGCCCCAGCAATCTCTTGGGGGTTGCCATTTTGCTGGAGCATTTTGTAAAACTCCGTCATGCTGGCGGCCCCGTTGCTGTGTCCCATGATCCAAACGGGCAAGCCGAACCGGTCTAAAAAGTAACGAACCACGCTCTCAATTCTGAGCAGGTGCTCTTTGCTCTGGCGGGAGGTGGGGTAATCGGTGCCGGCTGGCAAAATCACGGGAGAATCAAACACCACGACGTTAAAAAGACCGTGGGTGAGCGTGCTGTCACTCAAGGGCTTTAAGGTGTTGCCATAAAACCCGCCCAATGTTTTTCTCTCAGGCGTGAGCCCCAAATGGCCTTCTCCACCGGGAATAAAAACCAAGGTGAATTGGGCCGTTTGGGCGGGCCAAACATAGGTGAGTGTTGGGGCGTCGCTGAACAAAAAGCCTTTTTCAGTAAAAGGCACGGCGCTCACTTGGGCGCTAGCGTAGAGGTGTAACCCCCCCAAACACCCTAAACAAGCGCTGAGGGCCAGCTTGCGCAGAGTGGAGAAGTTTTTCATCGGGTTGGTCACCGTTGAGGGGTTTTAGACGCTGCCCATGCAAAGGGGCAGTGGGATGCTCCATTATAGAAACGCACAGCGCCCTGTTGCGCTTCTCTCCAAGCGACGTCCCCGTGACATCCCCGTGACGTCCCAGCCACCACCCGCCAAATCTTTGTGGGGTCTGCAGTTCGTGCATTATTCCGTTAAGATCATCCATTGTCTTCGTGTGAAGCTACTTTTTGAGGAAGTCCATGCCCCAGTATCAGATGCGAGTCGATGTCGAGCCGGCTTATTTGGCCGATCAATCCGACCCACAGGCGGGCTTGTTTGTCTTTAGCTACACCATCACCATTGTCAACACGGGTCAAGTCAGTGCACAGCTCATCTCACGCACTTGGCACATCAACGATTCGGTGGGTACCCATGAGCGTGTCAAAGGACTTGGGGTGGTGGGTCATCAGCCGCTCATAAAGCCCGGAGAGTCGTTTCAATACACCAGTGGCACCCACCTGAGGACGCCCACAGGCACCATGCATGGGAGTTTCTTTTGTGTGGCAGTGGACGGTGAGCGCTTTGAGGTGGACATTCCCATCTTTGTGCTTGACGCACTGAGCGGCCAAGGTTTTCACTGAGGCGCTCTAGCCTATTGCCCTAGCGCCCGATGCCCAATGCCCCATTCTCCCACCTCCAACCGATCGATCTCACCCAACCCAACTGCATCCGCGCTGGGGGAATTTGGGCTGATTGAGCGTTACTTCAATCGTGCGCAAGCGACAAGAAATGCTACCACGNAGGCNACGAAGGCTACGCAGGCTACGCAGGCTACGCAGGCTACGCAGGCTACAGTGGTGCTTGGCATTGGCGACGACTGTGCCCTCTTGTCCTCCACACCAGGCCACCATTGGGCCGTCTCCACCGACACCCTGGTCGAGGGGCGGCATTTTTTTGCCAACGTGGACCCCGTTCACTTGGGCCACAAGGCCTTGGCGGTGAACTTGAGCGACTTGGCCGCCTGCGGCGCCACACCTCGTTGCTTCACCTTGGGACTCACCTTGCCCCACGTGAATGAGGCGTGGTTGAGTGGGTTTTCCAGGGGCTTGTTGGCATTGGCCGATCAATACGACTGCACCTTGGTGGGCGGAGACACCACCCAAGGGCCCTTGAACATCGCCATCACCGTGATGGGCGAAGTGCCCCAGGGACAAGCGTTGCGCAGGAGTGGTGCCCGAGTCGGGGACGACATTTGGGTGAGTGGCACCTTGGGGGATGCTCGACTGGGCCTGGAAGTGTTGCAGGGNAAGCGTCAAATGAACCACTTGAGCCACATGAGCCACATGAGCCACATGAGCTCCGAGNCACTTCAATATGCCCAGCACCGTCTCGAGTGCCCCACACCTCGGGTGGCTCTGGGTGTGGCGCTCAGAGGGGTGGCCACCAGTGCCATTGATTTGAGTGACGGCTTGCTCGGAGACTTGGGACACCTCTTAAAATCTTCCGGCTTGGCATCAGGTTTGGCATCAGGCTTGGATTCAAGCCTTGGAGCAGAGATTCACACCGATTGGATAGAAGGGTCGAACGATGGGAGCAATGCGATCAGCCCGTTTCTGAAAAACTTAGAACTCAACGACCGCCTGTCATTGGTGCTTGCAGGTGGCGACGACTACGAGTTGTTGTTCACGGTGCCGGCAAGCTTAAGGCAGACAGTCTTGGCCTTGGCCCAGCGTTTGGAGACTCCGCTCACTCGCATTGGCGTCATGGTGTCTCAAGAGGGACTGCGCGTGCTGGGTAGCGAAGGCCAAGAGGTGAAGGTTCAACTGCATTCATACGAGCATTTTTCATGATCATCAGAAGAGACATTTTGCTCAGCCACCCGGCGCACTTTTTGGCGCTGGGCTTGGGGGCGGGTTTGAGTCCCTTGGGGCCGGGCACGGTGGGCACGGTGTGGGCTTGGGCTGCTTACTTGCTGTTGGATCTTTTTTTAACACCCACGCAAATGGGCGGTGTGTTGATCGGCTCATTCTTGGTGGGTTGGTGGGCGTGCACCGTTACGGCTCAGAACATGGGGGTCTCGGACCCTTCGGCCATCGTGTGGGACGAGGTGGTGGCGTTTTGGTTGGTGATGTGGATTTGGATGCCCGCAGGTTTGGGTGGGCAATTCGCGGCTTTTTTACTGTTTCGGTTTTTTGACATTGCCAAGCCCGGCCCCATTGGCATGCTCGACCGTGCGTTCAAGGGCGGGGGCTATCGGGGGGGATTGGGCATCATGATGGACGACCTGGCCGCGGCTTTTTTTACATTGTTGGTCTTGGCCCTTTGGCAAGCGACGCGGACCTGAAGACCTTAGGGTGCAGGGATGCCTTGGTTGTTTTCTGTCATGGTGTAGCCGAGCAATGCCATGGCGTTTTTGACAGGCGTTTTTAAAAAATCTTTGCCCTGAAAAAACAAGGGCAGATCCATTTTCATGGCCAGCTGAAACGAAAATAAATCACCCATGTTGAGCGGCCCTGAAGGGGAGGCTTTGAGATGGTATTGGAATGCACACGCCAAATAGAGATCTAAATCGCTTTTGCCAAAGTCAATGATTTCAACGTCGAGTTCGGACAAGAGTCTTTGCATACCAAGGATTCCCGCTTGATGTTGAATGGACAAGGTTGCCAGCATCACCTCAGCGTGAGTTGCCGCACTCATGTAGAGTCGATTGACATCGGCCATTTCTCTTGCAAATAGATCTGCAGCCGACTCGCCTTTCACAATGGAGATCAACGCCGATGAATCGACAACGGCCGCGTCCAATCGGATGTTCATTGGGGCAAGCCATCCTCGCCGTATAAAAGTTCTTCAATGGACCGATGGTCGGTGATGGGGATGCTTTGGAGGTGTCGGGCTGCAGCCATGATCTTGTCGATATTTTTTCGCTTGGGCTGCATGGACTCCCGTCTTGAGCGCTCTTCTTCCAAAACGCGAAGAACTTCCTTGTTCATCGATCGATCGTGCTTCTTGGCTTCTTCGATCCAGAAGTTCTTGAGCTCAAGCGGCACTTGTTTGATTGTCATGATTTCACCCACACCCATCACCTTTGGTTAACAAATTGGTACCAATATGGTATCTGTTTTTGATCTGATGGCCAAGTCGTTAAATGCAACTTATTCATTAATCAATGAATATCAATAACATTAAATGGTTAATGATAAGGCGTGGCAAGTAGAATTCCAAGCGGTATTCAAGTCATCGAATGCAAGACACTTCATGCCCCCTGTGAATGAGGCGTGCACCTTGACGGCTGAGAAGATGGGCTTTGATGAAGCTGCGGTCATGGTGTAGCCGTGCTTGTCCATTTTTTGCCAAAATCGGCTGGTTAATACAAAATGTCAACGTACACAAAAATATTTACAGGCTCCGCTGACACGGCCGATCCATCACTCCACTGTCTGTCTTGATCTCAGATCCCTCCATGCCACCCCTTACTCAGTCACTGGTTCAACAACTTTCTTTAAAACTCTTGGCCAAGGGGCTGATGTTGTCCAGCGCAGAAAGTTGCACAGGGGGCCTGATTGCCGCGGCCTGCACTGATTTGGCCGGTTCAAGTCAATGGTTTGAGCGGGGTTTTGTGAGTTACTCCAATGCGTCCAAAGTGGAGCTGTTGGGGGTTGACCCCTCCCTGATTGCCGCGCACGGTGCGGTGAGCCAAGAAGTCGCGCGAGCCATGGCCCTGGGGGCCTTGTCCCATTCCGCCGCCCAGGTCTCGTTGTCGGTCACTGGCGTTGCCGGCCCCACTGGGGGGAGCGTCGACAAACCCATGGGTTGTGTCTGGTTTGGCTGGGGGCTTGCTGGAGGGCTTGAAGGGGAGCGCGAACCCAAAGGACCCATCATCACGTCTGAGCGCATGGATTTTGCGGGGACACGCCAAGAGGTGAGGGCCCAAACCGTGGCGCACTCACTCACACGCTTGCTGCAATTGTTGCAGTAGTTGCAGTGGTTCCATTGATTGCTGATTGCATTGATTGTCTTGATCTTTCCCTTAATACCCCCTCGCTTCCTGGTCAAGCCCCGAGATGTGAAACTTTTTGGTGTTGGGTGTTACCGTGACGGATCCTTGGCCCGCTACTGTTAAACTAGGGTCTATGTTTTATCACCGCATCATCCTCACCGGGTCCAGCGACCGAGGAGCTTGGCCTTGGCGACGCTGCGCGCTTGGATTCGCGCTGTCTGCTCGCGTTTGATCAAGGCCTTGTGTGCTGCACCCTGGAGTCCGACCTGAACTCTTGAGACGTCTAGGGCTGATCAGTCCACTGAATTTCAACCTTTCTTGCTACCTTTGCCTGGGCGTTATTTTTTAGAAAATGACACTTGGGCGCACTCTGGGTTGAGCGCTTTGCACGCCATTCAATGAGACTTGTTGCGAATCAATCAAGCGTTGATCTTTTTGCCAGATCCGTTCCCATTGATTGAACCTGAAAGCTTTTTATGCTCACTGAACTTGAATTCAAAAGCCTGGCCTCCCAAGGCTACAACCGCATCCCGTTGATGCAAGAGGCTTTTGCGGATCTAGAGACACCGCTCTCTTTGTATTTGAAATTGGCCCATTCACTAAACGCGGGTCGCTACAGTTTCTTGCTCGAATCCGTGGTGGGTGGCGAGCGCTTTGGCCGCTACAGCTTCATTGGTCTGCCCGCGCGCGGCCACTTGGTGAGCCACGGCTTTGGTGAGTCGGCTGTGACCCAAGTCGTGCGAGACGGCGTGGTGGTGCAAACCCACCATGGCGACCCCTTGGCGTTCATTGAATCTTATCAAGCGACCTTCAAAGTGGCGCTTCGCCCTGGCATGCCACGGTTTTGTGGAGGCTTGGCGGGCTACTTTGGTTACGACACCGTGCGCAATGTGGAGAAAAAACTCGAGAAATCTTGTCCTCCCGACACATTGGGTTGTCCCGACATCTTTTTGCTCGAGTGTGAAGAGTTGGCGGTGATTGACAACTTGTCGGGCAAACTCTATTTGATGGTCTATGTTGATCCCAGTCTCACGGATGCCTACAGCGTGGGTAAAAAACGCCTTCGCCAACTCAAAGAGCAGTTGCGCTACTCGGTCAGTGCGCCGGTTTTGAAGCCCAGCGCCACCCACAGCGTGCGCCGTGAGTTTGCCAAGGAGGATTACTTGAAGGCGGTGCAAACGGCCAAAGATTTGATCGGCGCGGGGGACTTCATGCAAGTGCAAGTGGGCCAACGCCTGAGCAAGCCCTACACCCAAAGCCCCTTGTCTTTGTACCGTGCTTTGCGGGCCCTGAACCCAAGCCCCTATATGTTTTACTACGACTTGGGTGATTTTCAAGTGGTCGGTGCTTCACCAGAAATTTTGGTGCGCCAAGAGTCCACACCCGAGGGTCAAAAGGTCACCATTCGGCCCCTGGCGGGCACCCGGGCGAGGGGTGCGAGTCCCGAGGAGGATGTGGCGCGTGAGCGCGACCTCTTGGCCGACCCCAAAGAGCGCGCTGAGCATGTGATGCTGATTGATTTGGCCAGAAACGACATTGGACGCATCGCCAAAACCGGCAGCGTCAAAGTCACCGAGTCCTTTGTGGTGGAGCGCTACAGCCATGTGATGCACATCGTGAGCAATGTGGAAGGGGTTCTCCAAGACGGGGTCTCGAACATGGATGTGCTGAGAGCGACCTTCCCTGCGGGCACCTTGACGGGTGCCCCCAAGGTGCATGCCATGGAGCTCATTGACCGGCTCGAACCCAGCAAACGGGGTCTCTACGGCGGGGCGTGTGGGTATTTGAGCTATGCCGGCGACATGGACGTGGCCATTGCCATTCGCACCGGCATCATCAAGGACCAGACCTTGCATGTGCAAGCCGCTGCTGGGGTGGTGGCGGATTCGGTGCCAGAGCTTGAGTGGCAAGAGACCGAGCACAAAGCCCGGGCCCTGATTCGGGCAAGCGAACTCGTCGAAGAAGGATGGGAGTGAGCACCATGACCACCCGTTCAACGATACCGACCCCCGCGCGAGTCGCCCCCTGCTACGAGTTGGAAGAGAAAGCCACCATGGGGCTTGCGCGACTCAATTTGCTCATGATTGACAATTACGACTCCTTCACCTTCAATGTGGTGCAATACTTGGCAGAATTGGGTGCCCGCGTGACGGTGGTCCGCAACGATGAGATCACCTTGGAGGAGATTGAGGCCTTGGCGCCCGAGCGGCTCGTGATCTCGCCCGGGCCTTGTTCCCCCAATGAAGCGGGGATCTCGGTGGCGGCCATACGGCACTTTGCTGGCAAGATCCCGATTCTCGGGGTGTGCTTGGGCCACCAAAGCATAGGGGCCGCCTTTGGTGCTCGCGTTGTTCGTGCCCAACAATTGATGCACGGCAAGACCTCGGTGATCCAGCATGTGGGTTTGGGTGTGTTTCATGGATTGCCCCAGCCCATGACGGTGAACCGCTACCACTCCTTGGCCATTGAACGAAGCTCCTGTCCCGATGCGTTGGAGGTCACGGCTTGGAGCGAAGACGGCGAGATCATGGGGGTGCGCCACAAACACTTTGCCATCCAGGGCGTGCAGTTTCACCCCGAGTCGGTGCTCACCGAAGCGGGGCATGCCCTGTTGGATAATTTCCTGCACCAACGATAAAGCGCCAACGATAAAGAATCTACGATAGAGCATCTACGATAGAGCATCTACGATAGAGCAATAAAGCCCATGTTTGCTGAAGTCCATCGCTGCCAAAGCCCCTTTTTTTGAGAGCCCAGACCATGCCCATCACCCCCAGCCAAGCGGTTCAACGCACCATTGAGCACCGAGAGATTTTTCACGACGAGATGCTGCACTTGATGCGCATGATCATGACGGGTGAGATGTCGCCCTTGATGAGTGCGGCGTTCCTCACCGGGCTGCGCGTGAAAAAAGAAACCATCGGCGAGATCACGGCCGCGGCCGAGGTCATGCGCGAGTTCTCCACCAAAGTGCACGTGAAAGACCGCACGCATTTGGTCGACATCGTGGGGACAGGGGGCGACGGCTCGCACACGTTCAATATCTCGACTTGCGCGATGTTTGTGGCGGCCGCAGCGGGCGCCCGGGTGAGCAAGCACGGCAACCGCAGCGTGAGTTCTAAGAGCGGGAGTGCCGATGTGTTGGAGAGTTTGGGGGCGAGTTT
>TBL_comb47_HYPODRAFT_10005747_pt1 | contig 13686 bp, 6 predicted proteins | sample TroBogypolimnion_40_FD_10682 | JGI IMG/M metagenome (IMG submission 10682)
GCTGACGCTGCTGGACCTTGAGGACAACCAGCTCACCACCCTGCCGCCGGAACTCGGCCGGCTCACCGCACTGAAGACACTTTACCTCTCCGGCAACCAGCTCACCACGCTGCCGTCGGAACTCGGCCGGCTCATCGACCTGGAGTGGCTTTCCCTCCCCGGCAACCAACTCACCACCCTGCCGCCGGAAGTCGGCCAGCTCACCGCGCTGACTCTGCTGAACCTTGAGGGCAACCAGCTCACCGCGCTGCCGCCGGAACTCGGCCGACTCGCCGCGTTGACGAAGCTTTCCCTCGCCGGCAACCAGCTCACCGCGCTGCCGCCGGAACTCGGCGGGCTTACCGCGCTGAAGTGGCTTTCCCTCACCGGCAACCAGCTCACCGCGCTGCCGTCGGAACTCTGCGGGCTCACCGCGCTGGAGTGGCTTTCCCTCACCGGCAACCACCTCACCACCCTGCCGCCGGAACTATTCCAACTCACCGAACTGACGAAGCTTTGGCTTGGCTATAACCAGCTCACCGTGCTGCCGCCGGAACTTTTCCAACTCACCGCGCTGGAGTGGCTTTCCCTCTCCGGCAACCAGCTCACCGCGCTGCCGGCGGAACTCTGTCGGCTCACCGGGTTGACGAAGCTTTCGATTGGCAATAACCAGATCACCGCGCTGCCGCCAATACTCGGCCGGCTAACCGCGCTGACGGAGCTGGACCTTGAGGACAACCAGCTCTCCACCCTGCCGGCGGAACTCGGCCTGCTCACCGGGTTGACGAAGCTATCGATTGGCGATAACCAGCTCACTGCGCTGCCGCCGGAACTCGGCCGGTTAACCGCGCTGACGGAGCTGGACCTTGAGGACAATAAGCTCACCACCCTGCCGCCGGAACTTTTCCAACTCACCGAACTGACGAGGCTTTGGCTTGGCGATAACCAGCTCACCGCGCTGCCGCCGGAACTGTTCCAACTCACCGCGCTGGAGTGGCTTTCCCTCTCCGGCAACCAGCTCACCACCGTGCCGCCGGAAGTCGGCCAGCTCACCGCGCTGACGGAGCTTTCCCTCGATACCAACCAGCTTACCAGCCTGCCGCCGGAACTCGGCCAACTTACCGCCCTGAAGCGGCTGGACCTCCCCGGCAACCAACTCACCACGCTGCCGCCGGAACTCGGCGAACTCACAGCGCTGGAGCGGCTTTTCCTCCACGACAACCCCGACCTGGGATTGCCGGACGAGGTTCTCGGGTCGCGGTTTGAGGATGTTAACAAAGGGAAGGCTGAGGCCGCGCCGCCGCGGACGATCCTGGATTATTACTTCGCCCATTGGCAAGCTGCGGCCGAGGAGGGGACCGAGCCGCTGATGGAGGCGAAAGTGTTGGTGCTCGGTGAGGCCAGCGTGGGCAAGAGTTGCCTCATCGCTGCGCTAGCCGAGGGCAAGACTCGCAGTCAGCTCGACGGCAAAGGTACCTCCGGCATCAGGCGGGGACTATGGGAGGTGAAGGTGACGGGGGACGGGATGGCACCCAATCCCGAGGCCGCCGGATTGGAGACTCTGCGGCTGAATTGCTGGGACTTCGGCGGTCAGGAGATTTACCACTCAGCGCACACGCTCTTCCTCACCGCACGGGCGGTCTATCTCATCGTCATCAGCAAGCGGGAGAACGAGCGGCAGAACAACGCCGATTACTGGCTGCGGATGGCGGCGAGCTTCGGCGGGTCGGAGGCCGTGATCTATCTGGTGCTCAACAAGGACGACGAAGAAGTAGGCCACCCGCCGGACGAGCAGGCACTGCGGTTCAAGCATCCCCATCTGCGGGGCGTCCTGCGCACGAGTTGCGAGAATCTCGCCGGCATTCCGGAGGCGCGACAGGTGATCGTGCGCGAGGCGCTGGTGCTTAAAGGGGTGCGCATGCCGGTCGCGCGGAAGTGGCTGGCGATGAAAAAGCGGGTGGAAAAGATGACGGCGCCGACGCTCTCTATGGAGGATTGGGAGAACCTCTGCGGGACCGAGGTGGCCACGCCCGAGGCGCGGCGGCAACTGCTGTATCTTTGCGACCTGCTTGGCACCGTGCGATATTTTCCCACCACCCATGGTGAGAATGTCCCGGAACTGTGCGAGACGGCAATCCTCAACCCCGAGTGGATCACGTTAGGCATATACGCGCTGTTGGACGACGAGGAATTGAAGAAGCGTGGCGGTCTATTGGACCGCATGCAGATGGCGGCGATCCTCAGGGCCCGGAATTACCCGCTAGAACACGAACGGATCATCGAGGAGGTCATGCGGCGATTCAACCTGCTCTACGACTCCGCCAACCATGACCAGACCCATCGGATGCTTATCCCCATGATGCTGTCGGATCTGATGCCGGAGTTTACCTGGCCAAAGGAAGGAACGCTGGACTTTGTCTATCGCTACGAAGTCATGCCCGCCGGCTTGATACCCGCCTTTATTGCCCGCATGCATGAGCACTTGAGTCAGGTGCCACCTCCGTGGCGCCACGGCTGTCTCGTGGAACTGAAACAGTGCCGAGTGCGGGTAATCGGCGATGTAGAAGCCAAGCAGGTCAGCGTCAGCGTGGATGGCAGCGAGGCCTTGCGGCGCGAGGTGATGGACCGTGTGCGCTTCAACTTAGAGGCGCTTCACCGGGTGGTGGAGAACTTGCAGGTGCAGCAACTCATTCCTGTGCCCGGCCATCCCCGTGCGCCGATGCTGGACTATGAGTTCGTCCGGTCGCTCGATTGGAAGGAAAAGACCGATTTCGAAGCTCCTGGCGCAGCCTTCGGCGAAACCATCGCGGTTAACGTGCGCCTTGCCCTCGACGGCGTTCGCGGCACGGCACAGGCGCGCCATGACGACTCTCTACGTATTCAAATGTTTATCAACAAGAACTTCGCACCCGGCAGCAACCCCAAATTCATGAACGACAACAACAGCATCAACATCGAAGGAGCCATCTACGGCCAAGTCGGCCACACTCTGACAAACTGCAACAACCAGATCCAACAAATGCCGCAGGGAGCCGTGCGGGAAATGTTGGAGACGCTGGCGCAGCAACTCAACAAGGTGCGCGGGGAAATGAGGGTGAAGGACGTCAAGATCCTTGACGAGAAACTCGCAACGCTCGTGGAGGAAGTGCAGAAGCCAAAAAATAAGATCGACCGCAGCCTGCTCGCCGTGACAGCAAAGGGCTTGATCGAAGCCGCCGAGACCGTCGGCAAGATCGCGGCCCCAGTGACCACAACCGTGGGGGCGCTCCTCAAGTTCTTCGGATCGTGACCGCATGCCCGGCGTCGGTGAAGCCGCTCATCAGAAAGCCAGAGGCCGGGGACCAGGGCCTCGGCGAGCGTGCCCTACCGCTGCTCAAAGGCCAGATGGGCTCATTGCGCGAGGCCCTGCGCGAGATGTCCGAACACCATGGTTTTGATGTCACCATCGACATGCTTCGCGCCTCCCCTTTATAGCCGCCGGGTGGATTACGACAGTAGCGTGCAGGAAGCGATACTGCCCCAATTGAAGGCCTCCTGGTTTTCCACCCCGTAAGCCTCAGTCCTTCTGGTAGTTTTTTGTGCTGTGGACGTGCCCGAATAGCTAGATTCGGAAAAAAACAAAAAACACGACGATTTCTCTTGCGCCCTATGGCATTGTATCGCTAGAAGCGCATCGTGAATGACGCGCCCCTGATTCCTGACTTTCCGGAACTCGCATGTCCGGATTATTGGGCAATCCGTTCGATCACACTCAAACCGTCTCCAAGAAAACTCCGAAAGAATTCCTAACCCCTGCGACGCGGATGGCTATTCATGCCATCGAACAAATTCATCCAAGACTCCTTGTCTCAACACATTGCCACCCAATCACCCTTTCTCCCGCTCTTCGATCCCCCTTTTGAGGGGCGCATTCCACTAAGACGGGAAACGTCTGCACTTTGACTTTCTCATGCCCGCCAACCCCACATGCAATTTCCTAGCAGCCAAACACCCGTTTGGTGAAGTCTTGGGTAATGGCGAAAATCGAGGAGTGCTGGCTCGTGCGCAAAAAGCTGGAAAACCGGTGTTTGCTTTTTTGGCATGGCGGCACTTGTTTCTTGGAATGGTGATTTTGGACACATCTCTGCCTGGATCGCCGCGAATTCTTCAAATGCCTGACAAAAGTACAATAAACTGAAAGAAAATAATATGGCCAGTGATTATGTTATCTGTGTGCGGGATGTTTCCAACGGAAATTTCATCGCGGAACCGGGAACCACGCTCTATCTGGAATTGCCAGAAACCACATGGGATCAAACACCCGACAATCCATTAGTTCCGGGACAGGAAATCGACCGGAAGGACTGGTTTCAAAAGGTCATGGCAGAGGCGCTTGTCGGCACGGATCCGCTCGATAAGACCGAGTTTGGTGACGTGCTGGTGATCATCCATGGCTACAACAACGATCAGAAAATCGTCATGCAGCGTCATCGGCTGTTGAAGGCGAACCTACGCTCGCTGGGATATGAAGGGGCGGTGGTGAGCTTCGACTGGCCGAGTGGTAACGAGACACTGAATTACTTGGAGGATCGCTCGAATGCAAAGGCCACGGCACTAGCACTGGTGGATGACGCCATCACAGCCTTTGTCCGCTATCAACAGACAAACTGCAAGATCAACGTGCATTTGCTGGGCCACTCAACGGGGGCGTATGTCATCCGTGAGGCGCTCGACGATGCGGACGACAGGAAGGAAACTTCTGCAACCAACTGGACGACCAGCCAGATCATGTTAATAGGCGGTGATGTTTCGGCGGCATCCATGTCAGACGGCAATCCAGGAGCGGAGTCCATCTACCGGCATTGTGTGCGTCTGACGAACTATTCCAATCCGTTTGATTACGTGTTGAAACTTTCCAACGTGAAACGGCTGGGCTTGGCCCCTCGTGTTGGACGGGTCGGCCTACCTAATGATGCGCCGGGTAAGGCGGTGAATGTGGATTGCGGCGACTTCTTCCAGACGCTGGACGAGAATGCGGCACCACCGCTCGGCACATTCTGTCACTCCTGGCATATCGGCAATCTGACGTTTGCAGAGGATCTGCTGGAGACGATCTATGGCGATACCGGCCGTTCCAGCATCAAGACGCGAGTGGTCAAACCGGATGGCAGTCTTAGCCTGTCCAAAGCAACTTAACAGAATGGGTTGTCACGCCATTTAGACTTGTTCCGCAAGACGGAACTCGATGAAATTGACCTGTCCAATCGCTTCCTTCATTCCATCGCCCTTGTAGGACGTGACAGGATCATGCGGGAGGCGGAATTGGCCTGCTTTATATGACTGATTGATCTAGCAAATTGGAACATTGGAACGCCTTGAACCATCGACATTACTAACACGAAATAGTATATCTACGGCTTTATCTGTCCAAGTTTTTGAGGTTGTACGTCTCATGTCTTACATACTATTTCGGCAGCAGCATCCGCCCTTCACGAATATCCCACCCAAGCTCCGCGTTCATCTCCTCGACCATCTGCGCCAGTTGCCCATCGGTCAAAGGTCTGGACCAGCCTCTCTTCGCCACTTTCTTGAGGTGATCGGTGGAAACCGCTACCAGCGGGTCGAGGAAGGGATCGCGGCCGCTGGCCTCACTGGAAAAAACCAGGGCCTTGGCATCTGCTGGCGGGCCGGCTCTAGTTATCCACCTCAACGCATTGAACCAAGTACACGCCGCGTAACCTCTCGTTTCTGGTGTGCTGGCATCAAGGATTTGTGGTCTCAATTGATTTGCGCTTTCTCTCCATGTCTCGGACCATGCTTTTCGCAGCCCCAGCATGTTCATCGCCGCATCCTTGGTCTTCCAACTGTCGTCTTCGACTACGCATTTGCTTAGGAGCACCCGCGTGGCATCATCAGCCCACGCATTACGGTCCGCCAGCAGCTCGATCGCCTTGGCTCGTACCTCGTCGCTGTCATCCTCTACGGCACGTTTGGTCAGGAATTGGCGTGTGGCATCATCCTCCCATGCTCTTCCGGCCACCACCAGTTCGAGAAACTTGGCTCGCTGCCATCCCTCTGGATCATCAATAGCTCGTCCTATCAAGAACTGGCGCGTGGCATCGTCCGCCCGAGCCTCCCGGCCCGATAGCAGCTCGATGGCCCTAATTCGGCAAAAGTTGTCCTCTATTTCGACGGCACTTTGGATTAGAAGCAGGCGGGTGGCATCGTCCACCCACGACTCACGTTCCGTCAACAGCTCGATGGCTCTGTATCGGACACAGCCATCGACGTCTTTAACGGCGCGTTTGGTCAGAAATTGGCGAGTGGCATCATCCGCCCATGCCTCCCGGCCCGCCAGGAGCTGAAGGGCCGTGGCTCGGAGGCCGTTTCTGTCGTCCTCGACCGCGCGTTGGGTTAGAAGCATGCGTGTGGCATCATCCGCCCACTCCTCCCGGCCCGCCAGCAGCCCAAGCGCCTTGGCTCGCACGTTGTATCTGTAGGATTCGTCCTCGACGGCCCGTTTGGTCAGGAATTGGCGCATGGCATCATCCGCCCACGCCTCCCGGCCCGCCAGCATTTCAAGCGCCTTAATTCGCGCCACGTCGCTGTCGTCCTCGACCGCCCGTTTGGCCAGGAACTGGCGCATGGCATCATCCGCCCACGCCTCCCGGCTCGCCAGCAGTTCAAGTGCCTTAATTCGCGCCACGTCGCTGTCGTCCTCGACCGCCCGTTTGGCCAGGAACTGGCGCATGGCATCATCCGCCCAGCCATCCCGGCCCGCCAGGAGCTGAAGGGCCGTGGCTCGGAGGCCGTTTCTGTCGTCCTCGACCGCGCGTTGGGTTAGAAGCATGCGTGTGGCATCATCCGCCCATTCCTCCCGGCCCGGCCATGGGCCCGCCAGCCGCCATAGCGCCTTAATTCGCGCCACGTCGCTGTCGTCCTCGACAGCCCGTTTGGTCAGGAACTGGCGCATGGCATCATCCGCCCACCTATCCCGGTCCGCCTGCAGTTCAAGCGCCTTTGCTCGCGGCCTGTAGTCGTCGTCCTCAACAGCGCGCTGGGTCAGGAACTGGCGCATGGCATCATCCGCCCACGCCTCCCGGCTCGCCAGAAGCCCAAGCGCCTTGGCTCGCACGTCGTGGTGGTCGTCCTCGACAGCGCGTTTGGTCAGGAACTGGCGGGTGGCATCATCCGCCCACGCCTCCCGGCCCGCCAGCAGCTCAAGCGCCTCGGCTCGCGGTCTGTAGGCGTCGTCCTCGACAGCCCGTTTGGTCAGGAACTGGCGCATGGCATCATCCGCCCACGCCTCCCGGCCCGCCAAAAGCTCAAGGGCCGTGGCTCGCTCGTTCTCACTGTTGTCATCGACGGCGCGTTGGGTTAGAAGCATGCGTGTGGCGTCATCCGCGTCCCGTCCCGCCAGCATCACAAGCGCCTTGTTTGTCGCGCCATATCTGCCATACTCGGCAGCGCTGCGGCTTAAAAGTATGCGCGTCGCGTCGTCCGCCCACCCATCCCTGCCCGCCAGCATCTCAAGCGCCCTGGATCGCAGGGTGCTGTGGTCGTCCTCGACGGCCCGGTTGGTCAGGAATTGGTGCATGGCATCATCCGCCCACGCATCACGTCTCGCCAAAAGCTCAAGCGCCGTGGCCGCCGTTAAGTGGTGATCGTCCTCGACGGCGCGTTTGGTCAGGAACTGGCGCATGGCATCATCCGCCCACGCCTCCCGGCTCGCCAGAAGCCCAAGCGCCTTGGCTCGCACGTCGTGGTGGTCGTCCTCGACGGCGCGATTGGTCAGGAACTCGCGCATGGCATCATCCGCCCACGCCTCCCGGCCCGCCAGCATTTCAAGCGCCTTAATTCGCGCCACGTCGCTGTCGTCCTCGACCGCCCGTTTGGTCAGGAACTGGCGCATGGCATCATCTGCCCAGCCATCCCGGCCCGCCAGCAGCTCAAGCGCCTCGGCTCGGACATTGAAATTGGCGTCATCGACAGAGCGTTGGGTTAGAAGCAAGCGAGTGGCATCATCCGCCCACGCATCTCGTCCCGCCAGCAGCTCGAGCGCCTTTGCCCGCGCCTGTTCGAATCGATCCTCGACGGCCCGTTTGGTCAGGAATTGGCGCATGGCATCATCCGCCCATTCCTCCCGGCCCGCCAGCAGCTCAAGCGCCTCGGCTCGGACATTGAAATTGGCGTCATCGACAGAGCGTTGGGTTAGAAGCAAGCGAGTGGCATCATCCGCCCACGCCTCCCGGCCCGCCAAAAGCTCAAGCGCCTTGGCTCGCACGTCATAGTGGTCGTCCTCGACAGCGCGTTTGGTCAGAAACTGGCGGGTGGCATCATCCGCCCACGCCTCCCGGCTCGCCAAAAGTTCAAGAGCCTTTGCTCGCGGCTTGTCGTCTCGGTCCTCGACCGCCCGTTTGGTCAGGAATTGGCGAGTGGCATCATCCGCCCACGCCTCCCGGCCCGCCAGCAGTTCAAGCGCCTTTGCTCGCACGTCGCCGTCGTCATACATTATGGCAACTTTGCACAGGAGCAGGCGAGTGGAATTGTCGGCCCACACCTCCCGGCCCGCCAGCAGCTCGAATGCCTTGGCTACCGGCATACGGTGGCGGCCTTTGAGTGCCCGTTTGGTCAGAAACTGGCGCATGGCATCATCCGCCCACGCCTCCCGGCCCGCCAGCAGCTCAAGCGCCTCGGCTCGGACATTGGAATCGGCGTCATCGACGGAGCGGCGGCTTAAAAGTATGCGAGTCGCGTCGTCCGCCCACCCATCCCTGCCCGCCAGCAGCCCAAGCGCTCTGGCTCGTACGTCGTAGTGGTCGTCATCGACGGCGCGTTTGGTCAGAAACTGGCGCATGGCATCATCCGCCCACGCCTCCCGGCCCGCCAGCAGCTCAAGGGCCTTTGCGCGCGGCCTGTAGTGGTTGTCCTCGACGGCGCGTTTGATCAGAAACAGGCGTGTGAACTCATCGGGCCACCATTTCTTGAGGGTAATCAACGCCGTCATGCGCGATAACTCCGGAAACGCCCCCTTTTGGGTAAGCGTCCACCGATGAATCAATTCTCGGTCGTTCCAGATAGCTGCAAAAGCTGGAAAATACTCGTTTCCTGCAAAAATAAATTCCGATGGATCGGGCTCGAGTTTAGGAGACGCTGGCCAGCGATGGGCTATTTCATCAATGGCACCAATAAACTCGTTAACCATAAACGCTTCTTGCACGTATTTGGTCCGCAAAACCTTCAGAAATCCAAGGCAGGCCAGAGCCACCGTCCGCCCGAGGTCCTCCATCTTCGCCAGGCCCCGCAGTTCGCTCATGCAGCGGATCGCAAGCACGAGGTGATTCGGCTGATTTCTCTCCGACAGGTCCTCGGTGGGAAATTGCTTGAGGGTCAGAAGCGTCCGGATCAGGCCCTCAGCCCACTGATCGCCGACCGCACCACAGATGAGACGGAGAACCTCGGCCCACTCGGGTTCGTCGCCGTGCATTTGAAAAACCGCGTTGAGGTTTTCGATCTTGAATACCTTCGTCTTCTCGAAGCGACTCACATATTCCATGGCGGTGAGGTATTCCATGAAGGTGCGGTGAAGAAATCCATAGAGCTTCGAGCCGCGAGGACAGAGCAAGTAATTGCGCTTCGAAAGACCATCAATCATCTGCTGCGCGGCCATCTTCGCTTCTGGCCAGGGCAGTCGTTGTTCGTCCAGGAACCATGACTCGACGATTTCATGCAACGCGCTCTCGCCAATGAAGTTACCACGTAGTCCAGCCGCGCTGCCCTGCATGTCGAAGGCGACGCGTCGCAATATTTCCTTCTTGTCATCAACGGTTAGGAACTCGACACTCTTAATGGCAAGGTGGCGGTTCAGATCCCACTTGTGGACGAGAACATCCACGCACTCCTCATAAAAACGGGCTCTTTCGCGGGGCAATTCCTTTTCCCGCCCGATTAGGCACATGATGGTGAGCAGCAGTGGATTACCAGCCAGCCAGCGCACGGAAGGGGAACGCTCTACGGCGCTAAGAACGCGTTCAATGCGCGCGTTTCGGTCCACTTGCGATTTAGGGAAGACGCGGGCGAACCAAGCACGGACAAAGCGGTCCTTCTGCAAGGCATCTAGATCCTGGAGTCGGAAATGGACGAACCCGGCAGGCCGGAGGATGCCTTCGCGGTAGCCGTGCGGGCGGGATGTCACGATGACGCAGGCACGCGGGTAGGTCTCAGCGAAGCCGACGATCTGCTTCATGACTGTATCGCGGCGCTGTCCATCGAATATCTCATCGAGGCCGTCGAACATCACGAGCGAGCGGCCGTTGGTGAGGCGTTCGTGCAGCCATTGAGCATTGATTCCCCAGCCCTGCGACTCGCCGAGGTAGTTGACATAATCGAGAAAGGAATTCACCTCGGTCTCATCGCGGCAGGTGAATTCATAGTCTCGAAGTTCGATCAAAAGAGGGAAGTGTTCGCGATCACCAGTGAAGCTCTTGGTCCATTCCAACTGCTGGGAAGGGTCAAGCGGGTCCATTGGAGGTTGCAGGATGCCGAGAAGGAGATAGCGTAAGAGCGTTGATTTCCCCGAACCGGGTTCGCCGGTAATGACATTAAGGCGGTTGTATGCCCTAATGCCTCCCAGAGCCACTAACTCCCGTGGGAGGATGGCACTCAGAACGGGTTTCACTGGCTGCCCCGCATAGCTTGCCCGCTGAAACTTCAGCCGTTCGGCAGCGTCCTTTCCTTCATCTTCCGCCAGCAGCGCAATGATTGCGTCTTCATCGGCTTGTTCGCTTTTGCGCACGCGACAGAGCTTCTCGAATTCGTCCTTGGTGATCTCGACCGGGGGAGGGTTCTCGCGCACGTGCTGCGGTTCGAAAATATCAGTCACGATTAGGACCCCGGGGTCCTCAACATAGGCCGGCGCGATGTTGGCAAGTTCAACCTGGGCATACTTCAAACGCATGACCCGGAAGTATTGTTCTTGACGGACCGTGGTCTGAACACCTAGCAGTTGTTGCTGGAGATGGACTAGGCGGTCGATGTTTTCGGCAACGAGAATCTCACGCAGCTGCGGCGTAATGAACGCTTGCTTTTTGGCCCCATCGCGGAAATTTGCAGCTATCAGGGGCCAAATGCCGGAAATGGGGAGTTTCCAATCCGTCAGCGCCCACCTGGCTTCGAGCGCGTTGGAATCAGGCTGTTTATCGTTGCCGAGGTCACAGATGGACTCCCAGAGAATGTCGCTGACATCGTCGTCCTCCAAAAAAATGAGAACCTCGGTCCGGTGGCAGCGCATTTCGTCGTCCCCCGTGCCAGTGAGGCGCAAGACATTGGAAAGTGAGTCAAGCGCGGCGGAAAAGGCGTTGGTCATCGCCTCCTCGTATGCAAGTTGAAGTGCATCCCGTTCCTTCTTACCTAATTTCTTCGCCACTTCAGCAAAGAGATCCTCAAAGCGCTTCTTCACGTAAGACTTGGCGATGTCCCCAAGCAGTTTCAGGGCTTCATTGCCTAGGAAAACAAGTGCGGCTGTGGTTGGGGGCATGGCTTTAGGTGGATACAATTAAGGTCAGAGTAAAGCAAACTTCAGACACCGTGTCAAGAGAAGTTGGGCATCGGCAGCGGTTCTGAAATAAGGTAGGGCCGTGCGCGCCGAGGCTTGGAAGCGCTTGTATTCGGGGCAGCCTGGGAAGTTAGACGGGGTGGCGTTTTCGCAGGGTGCTTGCGGGCGGTTTTGGGCGCGATTTGGCGGTGCCCGGCGCGGCGCGGCAACACTGCCGCAACAGGAACTCCGCTAACGTCCCTTGAACTCCGCTTGAAGTTGGCAACGGGTTGGAGAGCTAGGGTGGGTGGGGACGCCGCCAGCGGTCCCGGAGGAGATCCGCAGAGATGGGAGTGTACGATGCGCAAGGGGGTGTGAATGGTGTCAGCGCTGAAGCCGTTGGCCTGCCGCAGTTGCTCCGGTCGGTCGGATTTGCCGGGAATATCGGGAATTTCGAGATGCTCCGGCGGCACTTCGGGCAGCAGCACCCCCGCCTTGCGGCAAGCAATCCGGGTTGGTTGTCCTTGATGGTGCCGACGAGGTGTTTGACGGCGGCCAGGATCATGTCGAGCATGGAGGGGCGCAGGTAATCTACCGCGGCTTCAGCTAGCGCACCATGCTCACCAGCGGCAGGATGCCGACCGCTAGGTCAGCCAGCAGCGAGGCGGCCCGCAGGTGCCATTCAAACTGCTCCTGATAGGACGTGATGACGCTCAATGCCGGAGAGGTGGTCTCTACGATGGCCTTGATTGCGTGACAGAGGGCCAATGCTGTGGAGCGTAGCTCGGGCGTATCGCTGGAGAAACTGCCATGTGCACGCCCTGTCCGGCGGCAAATTCGTTACTAACTTGTACCAATTGCAGGCCACCTCATTTTCCCCATTTGGGGATCGATACGTAAAAACCAAGGAGCGGCAAGCGCAACGCCTGCCGCCCGTGATTCCTTACTCCCAAGGCAGGTCCTTGCTGTCGCTCGCATCGAACACGGTGGAATGCACCGTGCAGCCGAACCGGGTCTGACGCAGGATGCGCCGGACGTCTTTGACAGCGACCATTTCCGAATCGCCGAGCCCGAGCCTGGCATTCCTCAGGCCGTTGATGACGGTGTCGTAGCGCCCGCAGGAGGTGGCCCCAATCTCCGAAGGAAGGTCGGAAACGTCGGCGCTCTTGATTGCGAGGTAGTCGTTGGTGGCGCACACCACCCAGTCGTTCATACCCACCGGGACGGCATGCCTGATCGCGTAGACTTTGGCACTGCGCTCAACTACACACCCGGCGTTGGTTTCGGCGCAGGGGTCGGCGTCGATGACGGTGAAGAGCGCGCTGCAGACCAGCGGCGTGCGTGCCAACAGCCTGACCGCGTCCGCGTACGTCCTGCACGTCTCCAGCGCCTGCCGGGTCAGCATTGAGGGGGCGGCACCGAACGAGATGGCTGCGTCGTTGAACACCGCGTTCAGTGACACCGCGAACCTGCCGGGAGCATAGCCCGTCAACACCCCGGAGTAGCCCGGGAACGTCAGCGAGTGGAACGGTGCCAGCGGCTTGGCTGGCGACCACAACGAGCGCTTCGGGCGGGCCTTGTACTTTGCCGAGCGCGTGTAGCGCCTGAGCATCCCGTCCGGGTCCGGCCAGTCGAGGTTGCGGGCGAACAACACCGCGGTGTCGCAGGGAAAGTCCCAGCGGCCCGAGCTTCCCCAGTAGCCGAACGACGTGCAGCCCACGCGCGCGGCCGGCAGCCCGGCCAGTGATTTCCACATGCCGCCCACGTCCAGCCTGCCGGGCGTGGTGGCGATCATCGCGATCTCGTAGGACAGGTTGCAGCACAGCAGGTCGAAATACGGCACCTGCGACGTTGCCGCCGCAATCCTCATCTCCTGCTTGATGTGGGCGGGGATGTATTTCGCCGCGTACAGTTGCACGGCTTTCACCGCGGCCTTGATCTGCTTGAGTTCCTCGATCCACGTTTGTCTATCAAGTATTCTTCTCATTGCACTCATGTCATTGACTGGATTCACACCAGCTTACCTGTTGAAGGGGTTTGGCGAACGCGGTATTGACGTTCGCGACCATTGACGGGTGAAGCGCTCACAAGGTCCGGGCGTCCGTAAGGGCGCCATGACTTTGGGAAGCGGTCTCCTTAGCGAAGTATTATGACACGCAAACAGCCGTTATTACGCGTCAGGCCGGGGACGGCGC
>TBL_comb47_HYPODRAFT_10005748_pt1 | contig 13686 bp, 11 predicted proteins | sample TroBogypolimnion_40_FD_10682 | JGI IMG/M metagenome (IMG submission 10682)
AGGCTCTCTCGAACATCCGCCCGCAATACCTTATCAGGAAATAAACCACTTGGGGCCTTATCAACAATTTGAAAGGATTTTTCAGATTGACTAAGTCGCAAGGCAATCCTTGTTCCTATAAATCCGCTACCACCAAAAATAATAATTTTCACGATGTCTTCTTTATATCTGAAATTAAGTCCGCCTTACACGTCCCCAGTAACTCAGTTAGCCAACCACTAATACTATATTTTTCATAAATATCTGGTGGTAAGCTTTTATAATCCGAGAGAAAAAAATCCTCCGGCAGCTTTGGATTGCCTCTATCAATCACGCAAATATTCTGAGTATTATAAAAATCATAATTTTTGATATTTTTATTTGTAGTGATCAACTTTTTCTCAGAACCTAGCGTTTCAAAAGTGCGCATTGTTAACCCGCTTTGATTGGGATGCTCTATATCAAGCACCGCTTTTGAAGATAAAAAGACCTCATAAAGGTCAAACTTTTTCAGTGGCGAGTATTGAAACTCATCTACATGAGCCTCTCTCATAGCAGCAATTTTAAATTTATATAGGTAATAAACCCAGGGAGCTTGCAAATACTTATACGAGTAATACCTTATATCATGAGGGAGCTCGTTCTCGAACTTCTTTAAAACCCTGTACCTATCACTATGAATGGTCCCAACAAAACTGACATCATATTTATAAGTTTTTTTATTTGATGGATGAAACCCCTTTGAAAAAAATAAAGGGCGAAAATTAATGCCAAAATTTTTAGCGTCATTTTGATCGAACGTAAATACATTATCAAATAAGTAAAGACTACTTAAAATATTTTTTCTATTTTTAAACGCATCCCACATATACAAAATTAATTTTGCATGAGGAAAGCTGCGCCTCAATTCTGAAAGAAATCTCTCCGATATTGTTTGACCATTTATCACGACGATAAAATCGTAATTAGAAATTCCAAAATTTATTAAAAATTTTTCATTAATTCGGTCAACCAAGGGTTGAATAGCAAGGGGGCACAATGTCGTCAACCCCCTCATTACAGAGTACGTAAATGGGCGATCCGGCAACCAATCAACCAAAAAACCAAAATCCTCAAGCTCGGCGATTATCTCTCTTTCGTAACCAAAATAAATAGGTGCAACCAAAAGAAGCCTTTTTTTCTTATGTGCTTTAAACACCAATGCCTCCAACAACCTTTGCGGGCGCACCGACAGCTAGCGCCCCAGTCGGAATGGAGGATAAGACAACTGAATTTGCGCCTATCACAACTCGATCTCCAATTTGAATTGGCCCAAGTATTACTGAGCCTGTCGCGATAGTTACATCGTTACCAATAGTCGGTCGAGATGATTCTAGGTATGAAAAATCAAGTTCTCTGGCCCCAATTGTCACCCCCTGATAGATTGTTACATTGCTCCCAATCGAAAAAGCACCAATCACTATGCCACTTGTGTGCGGAAAGAAAAGGCCCTTACCAATTTCACACCTAACTCCAACCTCGAGACCAAAAAGAAAAAAATTAATCAGGGAAACTGCTTTTGCTATTGGGGTAAGTTTGTACAAATACATCAAATGAGATACCCTGCAAAGAAGTACTGGGACAAATCTAGGGGAAAAAATACCAAGCCAAAAAATTAGATTCCACTTAGAATGAGTAGGCAGCCCCTGAAGTTGCTTTGCCCTAGATAAGTCAGCATAAAGATATTCAAAGAAATTAAATTGCTGGGGATTATTCATCATTCTGATGATCTATTTAACGGAACCCATTAATCCCTTGGATGCCAATTCAGTAACGGACCTAATGTATGCCCCCCTATCCTCTGCTGGGCTCTGAGTCGCCCAATCAAGGAAACGTGAAAGGCCCTCAGAAAAAGAAATGGCTGGGGTAAATCCCATCAACTTTTGGAGCTCTGAAATATCAGCTATATTGTGTCGAATATCGCCAATCCTAAACTTTCCAGTAACTTCAATTGAACTATTACTTTTGAAATAATTTCTAATTTCTTCCGCTACGGTCATAACGCTTGTGGCATGCCCCGAACCCACATTCAAAGCGCCGACAAATTTACCCGGGAAGTTAATACATCTTGCGGTAGCTTCAACAATATCATCTACATAGACAAAATCACGCGATTCTTTTCCATCCTCATAGATTTCTATAGGCTGATTCTGCCGAGCTAAGTTTGAAAAAACCGCTAAGATTCCTGTGTAAGGATTTTTCAGAGACTGACCAGGTCCGTATACATTTTGATATCGCAAGCCAAATGCATTAATACCATGTGTTTTTCCAAATAGTAAGATCGCTTGCTCCTGCACTTGCTTTGTTAGCCCATAGAATGACATGGGATTAAATGGCGCAGACTCTGGAGTAGGCGACAAGAACAAATCCGCACCGCAAAATGGGCATTCAGGCTCAAAACATCCCGCCTCCATTTTATTTCGCTCACGTTGCGCCGGATAAACCCTACCATGCTCCTTGCACAGATAAGCTCCCTCACCATATACAGCCCTGCTGGATGCAACAACAATATTTTTCACAGATGCTGCACTAGAATCATTCTGTAGCAAATCAAGCAATACCGCTGTACCCTGGACATTTACATCAAAGTAACGTTGAATTTCATACATTGATTGCCCAGTCCCAGTTTCAGCTGCTAAATGCACAACGCATTCGACATCGGTCAATGCATGACGCATGGCTTCTCGGTCGCGCACATCAGCTTTAATAATCTCAACATTACCCTCCAAATATTGGGGAAGAGATTCTGTAGCGTGAATCTGCGGACTGAAATTATCCAGAAGGCGAACTGAAACGTTTCGATTCAACAAGGAACTCGTCAGACGTTGCCCTATGAAACCAGCACCTCCAGTAATAAGAATAGTCATAGCTCCTCATGTCGTATTTTTAATGCAAGCTCATATGCTTGCCGTGTTTGGGTAAAACATTTATCCCATGTAAAGTGGGCACTGTGATGCAGCCCCTTTTTTACGATATCTAGCCTAACTTCCGGATTCTTCAGCTTATTTAATTCAGCTGCATAGGATTCAGGATTTTGCTTATTCGCATATAAAGCGGCCGATCCTGCGATCTCAGGAAATACTGATTTATTGGAACATAGGACTGGACATCCAGCTTGCATAGCTTCTAGCAATGGCAAACCAAAACCTTCAGACTCCGATGGATATATAAAACAGAATGCGTTGTTGTATGCAATATTTAAATCTTGATCAGAAAGTCTACCAGAGTAGACCCACCTATTTGGTATTGTTGAGTTTAATAATTGAACCTCAAAAGTTGACAATGGCTGTCCAATAATCTGCAAAATAAAATCTTTAGACATGCTAACCGCGCCAACAGCCAGATCAAATCTCTTATAGTCATTGCGAGCGCCAAGGAAAATGATATTAGAGTTTTTATCGCCAATTTCAAGAATTTTAAAATCAGAACTTAAGCCATGGTAAATCACTTTGATTTCTTTATTTTTTAAACTAGGATAGAAAAATAACATTTTTTCTTTAGTATATTGGCTGATGCAAATAATAACGTCTGCACAAAGAAGTGCACGATACTTTTGCCAGGAATGAATAACCCGAGCAATGCCTTTTCTATGCATTTCATACGTAAAATCATGTACTGTAACCACGTTCGCAATTGATTTATTACTTGGCACCCGGTAATGACTGGAATGAAAGACGATGTCGTTTAATGATTTAGCCGTACTAACTTTGCAATCCAAATATCGGTCAATAGACTTTAAGAAAAACTGTTGAGGAAACGTTTTTACATTAAATGGATTGAACCATGGATTTAGGGTGGGCTCATTTCGTATAATCTGGCCCATTACATTCTCTTTCTGCAAAGCTCGAGACGTAATTTCGTACCAATATCGACTGGCTCCACCATCAATTTGCAGCCAATATATTATGCTATCGAAAATAATTTTCATGTTCCGGTCGATTATACTTTAGGGCGTAGCATTCCCTACGTAGATTAACCAATTCTAAAGGCATATTTTTACCAGCTAGAGAGTTTCGGTAATTCCCCTATTAACCACTTTTATCACAAGTATGTTTATCTAAGCAACCATAGGCAGAGACTGTTTCGGGGTGATGCTACCCAATTCCATATTTTGACGTTGATAAATGTATCCATACATCTACTCTGTTGCAAATTATTGAACTTCATCAATACCCTGACAGTAGTGCTGTGATAACCACTCGTAGAATACAACCCAATAAAAGAGTCCCACATATTCATTTTGATATGGTTTTACTTGATAGCTATGGGCAATGGGAATCTGATCCCGCTTAAGAGCCACTCACTTTGGTCGCAATGAAAAGTGCACTTCAGTCCCTGCCACCCTCGATTAAAGTAAGTAATCATATTATGGCGGCGAATGGATACGCCATCTTCTGGCTGGTCACGCATAAAATCAATGGCCCACACTCGGTTGATTCTAAAAGACCCACGGGGTATGGAGCATATCGCCCACCAAGCTTTTACGGGGTTTGATACGCAATTACAGATAGTACAGCCAAATCCCTGGCTACGATTGTCGTCCTTTAGCGCATTAGCCGGCTGACAATTGGCTCGTTCTCGGCATTACTCTTAGCCTCCTAGCAGTAATGGGTCTTGCTCACGCTAAAGATGGCACAGACTATCGAATAAGAATGCCCTTGTACATTGCCTTTTGGGTCACCTCACGTCTGCGAGATGGGGCTTAGCACTTTTTTGTGATAGCCTCGTTTATGATCTTCGCCTTAAGCTTTTCTTCGATGGAGATGTTCTTGAGGCGAGAATTTTCTAATTCTAATTCCTTAATGTGGGCCATCATAGGGGTATCGATGTCGCCGTATTAAGCCCCCAATTATAAAAGTCACCGAACTAATGTCCAACTCACGAGAAACATCGAGTGGGGCTAAGTTCATATCTGCCAATTTTAAGACATCAATGACCTAGATTTCAGCAAATTTAGAATGCATCATGAAACTTCTCTAATAGAAAAAATGTAACTTCTGAGGGGGAATTAGCCTTAGGATTGCCACTTAACCCATAACTTTACAGCGCTTCATAGAGTGCAAGGTATTGTTGAGCAACTGCTGAAAAAGACCATTGATTTTCCGCCCTAACTCTAGCTGCGATGCTAAATGAATGATGCAGTTGATCATTTTTTAAAACCTGGACCATTGCAGTTGCCAAGGCTCTTGGATCATATGGCTTAACTAGCAATCCAGTAATATTGTTTAAAACCACATCTTTGAGCCCAGTAGCGTCAAACGCGACTACAGGGCATCCACAAGCATGTGCCTCAGAACCAGTCTGCCCAAAAGACTCCTGTCTAGATGGTATCACCAGTAGATCTGCAGCGCTATATAGCGCTGCCAAAGTATAGTCATCATTCAGGTGGCCCATCCAATGAATATTGAGCGGCAAGTCCAGCGGATCCGATGGTTTGCTTTGACCAAAAATAACTACATCTACACTCGAAAATAATTTTGAGACCTCAACCAAGGCTGGCTTTAACAAATCCCAGCCCTTGTACGCCAACTGCGTTCCTTTTATTGCACCGAATAAAACTAACTTCCTATCTAGCGGTAAATTTAATAAACATCTGGCGTCATTTTTATTCGCTGGCTTAAAAATACTTAAATCAAGAGTATTGGGAATTATATGAATCGGGTGATGACCTAATAAGCTGCTTTTAGAAACACAATTAGCAAGCCAACGACTAGGTACAACAATATTAATCTTTTGTTTCTGCCAACTTACTTTCTTTCTTCTCCATACCCAAGCATCAATATCAAATCCTTTTATACTTTCTAAGGGTTCATATGAATTACGCCATCGAGATTCAGGTACGTCCAATGTAAGGTGCTCAGCTCCGCAAAACGGCCACATATCATGAAGCGTCCAAACCAAAGGTTTCTTAATTTTTCCAATCTCTTCGACCGAAAGAAAAGCATCATTAATCCAATGTAAATTAACAATTTTCGATTGGGAACTATTTATTTCCCTAGCAGTTATTCGAGACAACCATCCGGCAGAACGTGGCAAACTATCGCGTGGGCCTGCCAAGCGAATAGGCAACGCATCAACTGCAGATTTGAAAACTGCATTCAATTTACTTCTGGCCCCCGTCTCTGCTTCACTAACACCAAATTGATCATCAGCCTTCTTGGATACAATCATTCTAGAATCTACTTTTGAATTCATAAGCAACGCCTTATGAAGCCTTAGGGCTGCCCTTGAAGCGCCACCAAAAGCATCTCCAGAGTAATGAGTTACGCTAATTGTCATGCAATCACCATCATTCAACAAACCAATGACATGCAAAATTTATGTGGAAAATAGATAGATGCTGGTCGTGGATAAGATTTCACTAGTAGGTAATTATATTTGATTATGGTATTATAAATTTAGGTCAATTTTTTCTAAAATTTTTTAATCAACGCAATAAGTGTAAAATTCATCAACAATATACTAAATTAAAAAAATATACATCAATAAGACTCAAATTCTTTGCAGCTTTAATAAAAAGTCAAATAATGAAATATCAATAATACTGCATGAAATAATGAAAAATAACTTTTTATTATTTATCACCGCCATTCCTATAAATCATATTCTTTAGCACCTTTAAATATGCTTTGCCATATTTAAGATCTGGCTCCATATAGTTCCCCTCCCCCCACTCATTCCAGGACTTTAAAAAAATTATTTTATTATTCTTATTTTTTATACAATCAAAAACTGCGTTCACATGCTTAGAAAAAATATCAGGACTAGACCCATCAAAAACTACCCCATTACGTCCACTGCGCGGAGTATGATCCCAATTTGGTATTATGGTAGGCAGGACTTCCTCACGCGACTCTTCTTTTCCAAGAAAAAACTTTGATATAAAAGAATAGTTAATACGTAATGGTCCCCTAAAAAACTTAAATATAAGAAGTTTATAAAAAAGTAAAAGAGTAACTTTTAAATTATATCTATGCTCACCCGTTCGTACGATATTCACAGCATCAAAACCCAATTCCAAAATACTATCAATTTCTTTAGAATTCAGGGTATGACCTACAAAATAAAAGCCATTTTTATAACCCTTGCTAATTAATAGCTTATTCCATATATGTATAAATTTTTTAGCATTCTGAAGTAATAATGGCTTATATATTAAAAAAATTGGCCTGCCTTCATGGGTTATATAACGCCTATCTTTGACAAATTCAAATACGTAGTCGAAATGAGAAATAATATCCTCTTCCCCGGGATACTCTTGTTTAATTAAAATACGATCAACGACTCCTGGGATATTATTCCATGTCTTGGCCTTCCATGACTCGTTGGCCCAACCAAAACAAAACGGAAAATCAGGTTCTTTAGTTTTTAGCACTTCATTAATCGGCATTTCAAGTAATTGCTTACCATTACCAAACCAATAGTGCCAATAACAAAACGCAGAAACACCGGCTTCTTCTGCAAGTTTTGCTTGCAGCTTCCTCACTTCAGGCACTCTTAAATCGTAATACCCCAAGTCAGCGGGAACCTTTGGCTGGTAGTGTCCTCGATATAACTTCAAGGCCTTTCCTACATTGGTCCACTCAGTATAACCATTTCCCCACCATTCATTATTTTCAGGTATTGGATGAAATTGAGGTAGGTAGTACGCAATTATTTTCATATAATTTATTTATATTTTCTTATCTAACAAAAAAATTTATTATAAAAAAGTTCTTTTCTCTAATATTGGTAGGGTTTTGCCATTCTATCAGAAGGCTAGCGATATGGAAAAAATCATTACTATAATATGAACTTAAAAAAATATTTATTAACCTAATATATATTCAAATTAATACAAAAGCTATTATTATAAATATTAATTATAAAATTACTTATATAAAAAAACTAAAAGTTTGATTTTAAATATATAAATTTATCACCCCAAATTATTTCAGACTTTTTCCATTTCACCCAATAATCAGGACATATAACAATTTTTGATGGGTTATCATTTAAAAACGCAGCCCAAAAAGAAAATGTACTATTAGAAATTATATTATGCTTACATTTTGACATTATATGCATATCAAAATATGAATTTTTTCCAATATTAGTATTTATATATCTTACATTGTCAAAATTTATATTAATTTTTGCCCACTCTATGTCGTCGGTAAATATAAAAAATAAAGGTTTACTAACAAGAGTTTTAATATAATTAATTGCGTTAATAAAGTATTCCACTGAATTAATTACATTTAGATTAGCAAACCTTGGATCATGATAATCACCCCTTCTAACATGAATAGCAACAGAGTTACTATTTTCTATTTCATCTATTATTTTTTTATTTTCTAAATCGTTTATATTTTTAAATTTAAATAAATTTAATAGGTTTTTTTCTTGATTCACTATATATATACTATTTTGCCAGAATCCACGAAAATAACGATTGGAACTATCTGAAATATCCTGCTCTAATTTACCATATGGGTCTCTTTGAATTACTTTTTTGAAAAATATGTATCTAAGACGAATAAGCCTATAAGTTATTCTTTTTAATATAAACGGTATATTTAATTCATTTATATATAGATATATTTTGATAAGTATATTCTCATATTTACTAATTTTTATATTGAAGCAATCCAATGAATCAACTCCATGATGCTGAGTTGTCACAATTAATTCATGCCAAACATATTTAACCTCAAATCCCTTTAGCTTTAAATATTCGCCAAATGCAAAGAAAAACATCTGATTTCCAAGGCCGCCTTTAACTGGAATTATTGCTTTTTTTTTATTCTTCATTTGTAATTTCATTAAAAATCATTGATGTAAAAGTTATTGCCAATATATATATAGCCCCTAGAGTTGCGTTTAATATTGCGCCAATTGCGTAGCCAAAATCCATAAAAAACATTATAGAACTAAAAAAGAATGTAAATAAAATGGAGCTTATGACTAAACTACTACTTTTTCTATAACTAAATTTACATAGGACCCCACAAATAATTGCTTGAAAAGCCGCAAATAATATACCCCCCATTTTTCCAAAACAAATTAATCCTAGTACTGGAAAAACCGCCACCGGTCCGGTCTTTGGGTCAATAATTGTTGGATTTACCAATGCCGTTAATTGAAAGCCTACAGGTATGATATTTTTATCTGCCTCTGCCAATCTCAAAGGCTCTAATAATCCCTTTAGTATGAATAAATATGGGTTTCCAACATTAACCTCTTTCCAAACATCATTGGGAAGTGACATCCAATAAATATCACCACTTGCAATTATTCGCTCTACCAGTAGCTGAAAAGCATGATTGACATCACCATTTGACCCAAGCATAAATGTTATAAATATTAATAAAATTATTATAATTAATGATTTTATATTAATCTTATTAATCTTATTAATTGCATAAAAATTTGCATAACCCCAGTATGCAAATAATCCTATTATAAATACCGATCTACTACCCGATAAAATTCCTATAATTATAATTGGTATAGTCAATATTATAACTCTAATTTTTTTTCCATCATCCCAAATTTTAAAAATATAAAATAGAGAAAATATTAATGCAGCTAGTTGCAATCTTTCCAAAACCCCAAAGCCGGAGCCTTCATATGTAGCAAGTCTAGATGCCTCATTAAGCAATGGAATACCTAGAACAATATATGTAACTAAATTAAATAATAAATAGCTTAAATATGTTAATATAAAAATAATGTTTACTATGTTTTTCTCATTTTTTATATTTATTTTTCCAATTTTTAATTTTCCATTAAATATTTTAAAAAAAATAGTCCAGAATATCAGTGAGCTTATAGATATATAAATAAATAAATTGGCATTAATTTCCCCAATAAAAAATAAAAATATAACAGTCGAAAACCCAATAAAAAAAATTAATGAATTTATAAATATTGGGTTTATAAATACTATTTTTCTTTGTTTCATTATTTTTTTGAAAATAATGATAGGCATTAATGCACTTAATATATAAAGCAATAAATTGTTGTTTAATAAAATAAAAAAATCTGAATTATTCATTATATTTTTTTATATAATTCAATATACTGCTTATTTACCATAGGATAGGCCCATAAATTTTTAGCACGCTCTTGCCCGGCTTCACCCATACGAATTCGCAAATTTTCATTTTGCATAAGCTTGAGGATGCCAATTGTTAATTCTTCAAATCCTTTCGGATTCACCAATAGCCCTGTAACATTATTTTCAACTACATCTCTCAAGCCAGCAGTATCAAAAGCTACAACTGGACATCCGCATGCCTGCGCCTCGGAGGCAGTTTGTCCAAAAGATTCTTGGCGAGACGGATTTATAAACAAATCTACTGCGCTATATAGTGCTGCCAAGCTGTAATCATCACTAATATGACCCATCCAATGCACTTGCATTGGAATTTCAAGGGACTCCGTTGGCTTGCTTTGTCCAAAAATAACCAAATCTACATTTTCCCCTTGTTTTGACAATTCGATTAATGCTGGCTTTAGCAGATCCCACCCCTTGTCAACCATTCTTGCATCCTCAATTGCACCAAATAAAACTAACTTTTTATTCATTGGTAAATTCATTAATTGGCGAGCTGCAGCTTTATTCATAGACTTAAAAGTATCGGTATCCAACGGATTTGGGATAATTGCGATTGGGTAATTCGCCATCAAGCTACTTTCACGCACGCAATTTGCCATCCAACGACTAGGTGCGACAATAGTAATTGGGTTTATCCACTGAGCCTTTTTTCTTTCCCAGACCCACCGATCAATATCGAATGTATTGCTGTTTTCAAGGCGATCATAACCTTGTCGCCAGCGAGCATCAGCATCATCAGAAACTAAATGCTCCGCCCCACAGAAAGGCCACATATCGTGCAAAGTCCAAACTACAGGCTTGGTTATTTTTCCGATCTGCTCTATAGAAAGGAAGCCCTTATTTATCCAATGCAAATGGATAATATCTGAGTCGCTCATATTTATATCTTGAGCAGTATAGATGCTTGCCCACCCGCAAGATCTTGGCACATCATCACTTAAAGATTGCAAACGTTTGGGCAAATCATCAATAATTTTCTTTAAAAGCAAAATCATTTGGCTCTTACTGTTCGCTTCATAAATATTCATACTGGAATCAGTATTTGCAACTTTTTCCTGCATAAATATTTTTGAATGCACTTCAGATGAAAATTGAAGCGATCTGTGCAGTCTGAGAGCCGCCCTTCCAGCCCCACCAACTTGATCGGATGAGAAATGTGACACCTTTAGTGTCATAGCATTTCTCGCATACTCAATCAAGAAAATCCTCTTTCAAATTCAACTAAGCGCTTAAAAACATCACTATCACACTCTGAAAAACAACATATATCAAAATACTTCACTGAATTACCGCCAGCTAATGACTGCATTAAAAAACTATTTAAATCAGTAAATATTTCTACTATATTTTCGGAGAATGAAAACATATAATTTCCAAAATTATCGTAAACAACAAATCGTAAATAATCTGCTTCTATTAGGGCATTTACAGCAAATAACCACTCATTTTTTTTATCTTTTGGAGAAAATGAAGGGTCAAATTCAAAAAATATTATAGGTCTAATTTCTTTCAAATCCTTAATGGAGCAAAGAATTATTTTAAAATCAAACCCATCAGTGTCAATCTTAACAAGCCTTACATCCGGTAATGAAGAGAATTCATTCATAATCTCGCCGAATGTGACAGTCTCAATATGAGTCGAATCAAGGTAAGCTGAATCATTTGAATCATACCTCTCTAAGTATGCTGTACCATTTTTGGTAATCAAATTTCCAACAGATTCGCAAAAATCAAGCCCGATAAATTTTGGGACTATCTGAATAGTTCCGGGTAAATTGGAGCAGTTAGATCTTAGCAATGGTAAATACTCTGGATTCCCCTCAATGCATATTATGGGAGAATTGGTATGGGTTCGCAATGCTGCTGCTGTGTCGCCTATATTTGCCCCAATATCAATAATTGATATATATTTATATTTTTCCTCAATCAATCTAGCAATAATTGGTAATTTACTATCATAATTTTTAAAATTTTCTTGATATAAGTCTAATAAATGCCCAGGAGGAAGTGTTATATAAAATTGACCGACTTTATAAGTCCTCTCCCTTGAATATTTAATGCGCCTAATAATTGAGTTAATAATTTTCTTAATCATAATTTAAATATTTAGTTAACGTGCAATAGTAATTCTAATTACTAAAATAACTTCTCATTCTTTCTTTATATATTGTTAGATACGGCAATAAAACAGCGAATACATAGCTGAAGATTGATGCGAAAATTAAACCTGGAACCCCCCATAATTGGATACCTAAATATTTTAATGGGAGAGCTAAAATACAAAAAAATCCCACAGTAATAACCTGACTTCTAATTTCACCCACCCCATTCAAGAACATTGCCAATGAGTTGCCTACCGCCATAAAAAATATAAGTCCTCCGTAACTCCAAACTAAAATAGGCTGAAGAATCACGGCATCTTTAATCCAAAATTTAAATATCAAGTTCGACATTGCTGCTATTAAAATCACCCCACAAAAGGCAGTAATTATTGTTCCGATTATTGATTTTTGTAATGTTTTTGCAATATAAATCTTATCGCCTCGAGCATGGGCGTCTGCATAACCACTCCATAATGGAGAATTTATAACTACAAGAGGTAGAAGGACTAGTTGAAAAAGTCTTTGAACCAATGAAAATTGAGTTACATTGACCGCACCTAAAGTTGATGCAATAACTAGAGTATCAATATTCCAAACAATTAATCCAGCTATTTGAAGTAGAAAAAACAGACCACCTTGACGCAATAGAATAAACGATTCAGTAATTAATTTTGGATTATTAAGCGCTGCGATTTTGAGAATATTTTTTTTTGCAAGCACTACCAATAGCAATAATGATATAGTTGTTTGAATACCATATGTTGCAATAAGTAGCTCTGGAAGGTTGGCTTTTTGTATTGCCAACAACCAAACTGCTATAAGAGATAATATAGATCCTACTATCTTATTTATATTTGCCTGCCAAGAAAGTTGCATGCCTTGGAATATTTTATGTATAGAATTAAGCGGGACACTAGCAGCAAATATACAAACAAATGCAAGAATTAAAAGTCTAATTTCATCTTTATTTTCAATGTTTTTAACTTTAATTAATGATTCCCATGGAAAATAATTAAATAGTGGCAATATAATGAGGGCTATAACCCCTGCAATAATCGTAAGAAGAACAATTCCATGGGTTATAACAAAGCTTAACCTTTTTTTATCGCCATCTATATTAGCAGACGCAACACGATTAATCAGCCCATTGCCTATTCCAAAATCAAGGAATGTTAGAAGGGAAGCAATACTTGTCACAGTCATCCAAATACCAAATCGCTCTTCCCCAAGGTATGGCAATGTTATTGGCACAATGACCATCAACGAGAGCATTGAAATTCCAGTGCTAAAAATATTGGTTAGAGACCCCAATAAAGCAAGTCGATACCTCTCTTTTCTAATGCCTTCAAGCGACTTTTGGTCAAATGGTTTATGAGTTAAATAGGACAGGCACCCCCTTAGATACGCAAACTTCATGGATTATATTTACCCAAACACGCATTAAGTAACACCATCAAAACAGCT
>TBL_comb47_HYPODRAFT_10005750_pt1 | contig 13683 bp, 14 predicted proteins | sample TroBogypolimnion_40_FD_10682 | JGI IMG/M metagenome (IMG submission 10682)
GAGACCAAGGAGGATGCCGACCTGATCGCCAGCGCCCCCACCTTCCGAGCCATGGTCAAGGACTGCTCCGCCCGCCTGCTTGAGATCCGCGATGTAGTCCGCCTCGCCGCCAATACGCCGATCTCTGACGCCATCCTCGAAATCCTCAACCGCCCGCAACCGTCCAGACATCCAGGCACGCTCTCTGTCCCGATCTCTGCGCCCGTGCGCAATCCCTCGTGGACCGGCGACCCCATGCCCGAATAGCGCGACTGTCCAGTGGCGGGAGGGTTCGGCGGGACGCGAAAAGGGCCGCCTCATTGGGCGGCCCTGGGAAGCGTGAGCTTCGGCCCCGGTAACGGCGCTCAGGTCGCATCCCTGCGTTGCCCTATCTTCCGACCGGTAGAACAAATTTGGGGCCTGAGCCGGGCCATGTCCAGATGAATTGGTCTGGTGAGTGGTCGATGTGCTCAGCGCAGGGACTGCTTCTTGGCCTTGTCCTCCAGTTCGTGAAACCGCTTTTCCAGATCGCGGACCTTCTGCGTGGCGGCATCCAGGTTGGCCTGGAGGGATCCCAAGCGCTCGGCCTGAGTAGCGATGGTGGTGGACTGTTCCCGGGTGTGGGAAGTGAGGTCACGGACCTGGCCTTGGGCGGCTTGCTCACGAGCCTCGCTTGCGGCGAGGTTCTGTTGAATTTGGTTTTGCATGACCTGCGTCTCAGCCAGGGCCTTTTCGGCGTCAAGGAGATCCCGCTCTCGGTCGGCCTCGATTTTGGAGGCGGTCTCCAGGTCCTCCCTCAGTTTGGCTTGCTGCGCCTTCAACCCATCGATGATGACGGCGATCTCTGCGTCGGTCTGGACCTTGGAGGCCTTATAGACCTCTAGGACCAGTTTTTCCCCCATGGCCCGCAGGGCGTCCATGACGGAGGCCGGGATCTCGGGCTGCGTCGGAGACTGGGCAGTCGTATTATGGGATGCCTCCCAGATCGCCAGCATCTTTTGGATAGTGCTATTGCTACCACGGCGATCCACCTTCTCGTAGACGAGGCCGATGGTGGGCTTCTTGCCCTCGGTTACCAGGGTGTCGGCGGCGGCGTTGACATCGGATTGTTCGAGGATGCGGCGGGTCATGGGGGGCTCCGGGTATCAATTACGATATTATCGTAATACGGTATTACGATAATATAGTATACGAACCATTGTCCTGGATGTCAAGGGGTCCACAATAAAAATGCACAGTAAAGCCCTGGCGAAGTGCGGGTTTTGGTCGGGGCGGAGCGGTTGGGGGGGGGCACGACCCGGTCAATGGTTTCCCTTCGGCAAAACCCACTCTCTGAGCATGGCGGAGGCCATAGACCGTGATCTGGGCCTAGGTGGACCTTTGTCGTCCCACGCTCTGGAGACCACCATCCGCGCTCAGTTTCTGATTGCCGCGGTCGGGCGAACGCCCGACCCGAGATAGCCCCAAAATGCTGGTTGTGAACAAGCCGCGCATTCTGCGGCGAAGGAGACTGTCGGTGTTCGGTGTGAAGGCCCCCCCTCATCATTTTTGGCGACGGGCAGATACGATGCGGGTGGGCGCAAGCCCTCCCATGGGGGTCTCCGTGTCTGACTGTCGTATGTCCCGGCGCTCGGCCCCCTCATTCATTGGGGGGGCGAGTGACGGGCGTGAGCAGGGCGCCGAATCTCTGCGGTCCCTAAAGGTGCAAGTTGGCCGAACCCAACCACGGGCCGACCGCGTGCCAGGAGGCGCTTGCGCCCTTGCCGTGCCGGGTGCAGTTCCCGGCGCGGTCCTGGCGGTCGGAGCCGCTCACTGGCGTGGTTAGGGAGGCATTCGACGTTCTCAAAATTGTCTGATTCTGTTTCTTGACGGCGGGTCGAAGTCTGTGCAAACTGGTGCAAGTTGAATCAAAACGCCTCGAAATGGTGAAATTATCGATGAATCTAAAAAGACCGCGCAAACGAGTCGATGCGAGGGTTACAGTTGGTTTCGACCCTGTAACCTATGACCTGCTTGAAGAGGCGGCAAGCTCTAGATGTGCGCCATTGGCCCAGATCGTCAGAGATGCAGTCGCTGCTTACCTTGCCAATCAAACCTCAAGCTCTCCCACCTTGCCGCCTCGGAGCGAGTAGCATGTCCTTGCAAATGACCAATACTCCCAATACTTCAATGAACATCGACGAAACTAAGGCTGCATCCGTTTCGGCTGGTTCACGGTTTACTGTCGTGTCCCTTTTTTCTGGTTGCGGTGGGATGGACCTTGGGTTCAAGGGCGGTTTCACGTTCCTTGGTAAAAAATATTCTAGGCATCCGTTCGAACTGATCTGGGCAAACGAGATCAATGAAGCAGCTTGCCGTTCCTATCGGAAGAACCTGGGGGGCCATATAGTTCCTGGTGACATTTGGACCATGCTGGATCGCCTGCCGGGCCATGCCGATGTCGTGATTGGCGGATTCCCTTGCCAAGATATTTCCGTGAACGGAAAGGGGGCTGGAATCAACGGCAAGCGGAGCGGCCTCTACCGTGCCATGGTCGAGGCTATTTCGCGTCTTAAGCCAAAGGTGTTTGTTGCGGAGAACGTCAAGGGCCTTTTGATGAAGCACCATGCGGAGGCCCTGGAGCAGGTTCTCAAAGACTTTCGGGCGCTCGGGTATGACGTGACCTACAAGCTCTACCGTGCCGCCGGCTTTGGTGTGCCTCAGACGCGAGAGAGGGTTTTTATTATTGGAACGCTTCCCGGGGCGCGGGGCTTTGCTCCGCCGGATGAGGTTCTTGAATCCAAGGATCAGGTTACTGCCCGTATGGCTTTGGACGATTTGGTGTCGGTTGAGGAGAACCCGCAGATTAATCATGTATGGAGCCGTGCCAATCGAAGCCCCGAGCAAGGGAATCGCAAGCTGGTTGCCGACCGCCCAGGCTACACGATTAGGGCAGAGTGTCATGGGAACATCCAATGGCACTACCAACTGCCCCGAAGGATTTCTATGCGCGAGGCCGCCCGAATCCAGTCCTTCCCCGATAGCTACATCTTTGACGCGAAGCTTCGAGAGACTGAGAGGCAACTGGGGAATGCTGTCCCACCTGTTTTGGCTTGGCACATCGCCAAGGCCGTCTCAGCTGCGCTGAAACAAGCACGATAGACATCTCCATCCCCTATGCATTAGCCTGAGATGAATCACTCAGGGAGGGGCGCGTTCGCTGCGTTACATTTATGGAGAAACCGGAATTCGAAAGGTTCCTGGAGGGCGTGTGCAATGTTCTTCGGGGCGAGGCCTTGGCAAAAGCGTTCCAAACGTCGCCTCAATTTGAGGGTCGCGTCAGGCAGGTGATAAGCGATACCTACCCGGACAAGTCAGTTCCAATTATCATGAATCCTCCTGCTCAGGCCTTTCCTGATATCGCGATCGGCGAATTTGGCGTAGAAGTGAAATTTACTGAGAACGATACTTGGCGTAGCGTCGCCAATAGCGTGCAAGAAACCAATCGAGTTCAATCGGTTAAGTTTGTTTATTTAGTCTTTGGGAAAATGGGTGGGAGCCCAGATGTGAAGTGGGGAAGGTATGAAGAATGCGTTATGCATGTTCGCACTTCACATGTTCCAAGGTTTGAGGTTGAAATAGGTGCGTCAGGGTCTTTGTTTGATAAAATTGGAATTAGTTACGATGATTTCCGTGCTGCTGATATACATTCAAAAATGACATACATTAGGGCATATGCGCGTGATCGTTTGAAAAAGACAGGAGAAAAGCTTTGGTGGCTTGAAGATGCTCCAGGGGAATTGCACTCCCTGCCTATCGAGGCAAGGCTATATACCAGCCTGGATGAGGAAGAAAAAAAGAGGCTCAGGGCACAGGCCGTATTGCTGTGTCCTGAGATTTTAAAATCTGGTCGTGCAAAACATAAATATGACGGAGTTGCCCTCTTCCTGCTTACTTATCATGGTGTTCTTTGCCATCAAGCCCGGGATCTATTTTCGGCAGGCAGCGTGGCGAATCCAGGAAATGATGATGAAGGTGGGCTGTACATTGCACGGGCATTGATACTCCTGGAAGGTGAACTAAGGGCCGCAGCCATGAAAATGGACGCTGCATTGTTCGAGGAATACTGGGGCCAGGCCGTGCCTCCAAACCTGAGAATCGCGGCATGGCTCAAGCGAGCGGATTATCATGCTGCTCCCGAATGGGTGCCCTCACTGGTTCTATTCAAAAACGATTGATGCCCGACCCACTTTCTCCTTCAGAACGCAGCGCAAGAATGCGCAAGGTCAGATCGAAAAACACTCGACCAGAGTTATTGGTGCGGAAGCTCTGTCGTGATTTGGGGCATCGAGGATACCGGCTCCATCGATCTGACCTGCCGGGGCGACCGGATATTGCTTTCATGGGGCTGAAAAGGGCCATGTTCGTCCATGGTTGCTTTTGGCATGGGCACGATTGCCACGGCAGAGTCAGGCTTCCGCTGACGAATGAGGACTATTGGTTGCCGAAGATCCAGAGAAATGCGACTCGCGATTCTGAGCATATTATTAGTCTCGAAGCCAGGGGGTGGAATGTCTTGGTTGTCTGGGAGTGTGAACTACGGGATCTGGTTTCTGTCTCTGGTAAATTGAAGGAGTTCCTATCTGGCAGCCATGGGTTGAGGCATCCTGATATTGGCTAATCACCTGAATTGGAGACTACTCAATGAGGCACCGTCGACCTTCATCATTTTCGAGAAGCAAAGGCGAACAAAACGATCTTCCATCTGGGAATGGGATGGAGTCAGCGACTGACGTTGAGGGGATGGGGTTGGCGGAGGCTATTCGGGAACTCGCCATCGTAACGGATGAACTGGCCAAACTCGATGCTCTCGTAGCCGATGACCCACGATGCAAGCCAGGCCTTTCTGGAAAACAGAATTGGTTGAAGGCGCGGAAGGTCGCCCTCCAGGCAAGGATTCAACGCGGGTGACTTTCTGTGTCGAAGGGGGTCTTGCGAAATCCGTTCTTCGTGAAAGCATCTTTACTTCGAGGTGCTGCTATCCAACAGGGGTGAACCAAGGGGTGAACCGAATCCGCAACACCTGGTTATTCTAGGGCACTTGCAAAGATGGCTGAGAATCGCTGGAAACGTATTGAACACATCGAAACACTAATCTAAATATTGAAAACAATCATAATGACCTGTATCACAGACGGAGTCGATCAATAGATTGCTCGATTTTGATCATGTCCAGCAGTTCACGTAAACTATTTAAATTATTATATTTAGTCATTTTTTGGGGCAAATCATCGATTTTTTTAGACGAATCAACCAGGGATGAAAGCGAAGTTTCGACCCGAGCATCGGGTTGGGGGCTGTTCCGAGGGGGTTCCAGGGGGGCATCGGGGGACGTGGGCATCAAACCATAATCCGCCAAAAACCGGATCTTGTCTTGGTCCAGGCACCGCCTGATGGCTCAGAGTCCGGACGCTTCTGTCCACACCTTGAGGCTCTCCAGGATGCTGAGCGCGGTGCGCCCGAATTCCGTGATGGAGTAGGTCACTGCGATGGGGCGGGCGACCAGGACTTCGCGATGGACGAGACCCTGTCCTTCCATCTCCTTCAACCGCGCGTCGACCATCTTCTTGCTGGAGCCGCCCAACTGCCGGGCCAGGTCGTTGAAGCGGATGGGGCCGTCCTTCAGGTGCCACAGGATGGAGGCTTTCCACTTGCCGCCCAGGAGGCGCATCCCGCGCTCGATCGGGCAAGGCTCCATGCACGGATTCGCCACCCGCTTCTTGCCATTGGCGGTGATTTCGATGGTGACCGGCATAGGACCTCAGCGTGGCCGAGCTTGGGAAGAAGCACCGTGTGCTGACGACGGTTATCGACGAGGGATATGACCCCGCCAAGGAGACGGGGAAGTTCAAGCAGGCGGATGTGGTGATCTTCCAATACCCGGTCTACTGGTTCACTTTCCCGGCCAGCGTGAAGCAATACCTGGATGACGTCTATGCCTACGGACAGTTCTTCGGCTTCGCGGAGGGCCCCTACGGCAGCGGTGGCCTGATGAAGGGCAAGAAGTTCATGCTTTCGAGCACCTGGAACGCTCCGAGCGATGCTTTTGCGGACGCCGATGGATTCTTTGAAGGCATGACCGTGGACCAGGCCCAGGTCGGCATGCGCAAGACCCACCAGTTCTGCGGCTTCGACGAACTGCCCCACTTCTCCTGCCACAACGTGATCCAGAAACCGGACTTCGAGGCGGACCGGATTCGTTTCCAGAAGCACCTCCAGCAGGTCTTCTGCTGAATCCTGCCGGACGATAACTTCGCGAAAAGAGGTATCCATGGTCGATTTAACGGACATTGAGGCCTTACGGGGCTTGGTGGGTGATGTCGTCGCCGTGACGGTCACACCCATCGAGCATGTCGGCTGATCGGCCAGTACCCTCTCACGGGTGCAAGTGCGGTTGTCGGATGTCGGAATTTGATTCAAGGCAAGACCTGCCCCCAGTTCGGAGATCCTTCAAGGGGATCAGGTCATCCACGGTCATGGCCACGGAGAAACGATACCCCCCGATGACCGTCGTCGGTTTCAGAGCGGGGAGTTCGGTGTTGGGATTCTCGAAAATCTTGAGATCAGCTTCTCCCTTCCATATCGGAGACACCTGGACATCGCGGGATTTGAGCTGAACCAACTGGTGGACCAGGGGAAGGTCGTGCCTTCCGGCGGTCAGATCAGGGAAGTAACGGACATTCACGGCTTTGGCGAAATTCGGGGAGGGGAGCAAGGCGCTTTGTTCACGCAGGGTCACGCACGCTTCCGCCAAACGCCGTTCCTTGACAGAAAGGCTCGCTCCGAACCTGCCCCCGGGCCCCAGGATGGGGGACGCCTTGGAGCTCAGGGAATGGGTTCTCGTCGTCCAGGTCGATCCGATCTGTTTCGGCCAGCCCTGGATGAGTCCCCGGACCAGGGACACGTCCTGGTCCACCCAGATGAACGGGCAGAACGAGACGGGCTCGCCCTGGAATGTCGCAGTCACAAGGAAAATGGTTTCGCGGTACTGGCTGCGGGACGGGTCCAGGTATTCCTCGCCCGCGTCGGTGGCGAACTGCCAGTCGATGAAGTAGACCGCGCAGCGTCCGGATCCCAGTTCCAGTCCCTCGGGCAGGAAGGAGCCAACGACCGCAGGGTCGGCCTCGAACTCAACAGCCAAGGCATCGCCGGCAAAATGCCAAGGCGGCGCCTGCACCAGGGACGACCCGCCACGGGGTGTGCGAGGAAGGCTGTAACCATGGAGCATCGCTATCTCCTTGAAGAGAAAGGTTAGTTCTGCGAAGTCGTGGGAGCCGGAGGTGGTCGGGTCCTATATTCCACCCGGAATGGCAATGAGGCAACCGGCCGGGATGGTCGGTTAGGCGATCCCCTCCCCGAGTTCCAGCACGGCGATGAAGCAGCGCAAGGCTGCCGAGGGATCCCTCGAGGGAGGACCCCAGTCCCGGCCTGAAATGGCATCAGCTCTTGCGCAGGGTCATCTTGTTCTTCACCTGCTTGACGCCCTTGATGTCCTCGGCGAACTTGGTGACCAGGTCCAGCTCGGCCGGGTTCTGGGCTTCCCCGTGGACGGTGACCACGCCGTCCCGGGTGGAAACCTTGGTGGACAGGGCATGGGTGGACTTGTGGAAAAGCAGGGCGGCCTTGATCTGCGCGGTGATGGAGGCGTCGTCCACCTTGCCGGCCAGTTTCTCGTGCGCGGGCCTGGTGTTGCCGACGGTCATCCGGTTTTTAACCTCCGTCACGCCTTCCACGTCCTTGGCGTATTCGCCGGTCAGGTCCTTCTGGGCCTGGCTGTCGGCGCTGCCCGAGAGGGTGACGACCCCGTCCTGGGTCCGCACCTCGGTGCCCGTGCTGTTGACGTTCTTGTGGAACCCCAGGACCGTCTTCACCTCCATGGTGATCCAGCCATCGGAGCGGGCGGCGGGCTGGCCGGAGGCAACGGTCAGCTTGTTATCCACCTTCTTCACCTCGGGCAATCCGCCCGCGGTCTCCTCCGCCAGGGCCTTGTGGCCCTCCTGGGTCACGGTGCCGGAGAGGGTGACGACGCCATCCGAAGCCGCGACCTTGATGGCATCGTCTTTCAGGTAGGTCTTGAAATTGTAGCTGTCCTTCACGGCGGCCTCGATCCGGGCGTCGGCCGGGGAGGCCTCCAGGGCGGTGCCGCCCCCCAGCACGACGCTGGTGACTAGCATGACGGTGGGGACGATCAGGTTGGAATGGCGCATGGGGGAGGATCCTTTCAGGTTTGATCGGGCCCGTCCGATTCCGGGGGAACGACCCGATGGCAACCCCGATTGCAACTCCTGGGCCAAGGCGGTTATTCGTGTTTTCAGATGGATTGGCTTGGGCACAGCGTTGGTGCGAGGCGGCTCTCGCCGCATGTGAAGGCCCCATCCGTTCCATTTGGCGGTTCAGTCCGTCCGCCGGCCAGGCTTCTGGGGAACCGGACCCAGGTCGGGATGGGCATTGATCGCTCGCCCGTCACCAAATGAGGCGGTTCCGCGCCATGCCGCAGGTGCCTGGGCCGGCCGCAGGCTGCCGGGCGGGGCCGGGATCCGGCTGAAACCCACGTCCGGCGCTGGTATGGGGCGAATACCTTGGCTTGGCACGATTCCTGAAAATCCCGGCGTTCGGTCGCTCATGCCCGCCCCTGGGCGATTTCCATGATCCAGCGCCGAACGCACAACCGCGGAACGTTCCTCCAAACCTCAACCACCCTCTTTCAAAAGGTGCTACATGAACCGACGCTTGTTGCTTTGCCTCGCACTCGGAACCTCAATGACGGCTTTCGCCGAGCAGGGCGATCAGTGGGTGGTGGCCAAGGGGGCCTACACCCAGTTCGACAGCCACACCGCGCCCCAGGATACATATGGCTATGGTGTCGGCTACGGGGTATGGTGCACCACGCATTTCGGCGTCGACCTGTCCCTGCTGCGCACCCAGCTCAAGTCCCGCCTCGCCACCGCCACCGGCACCTCCCAGCAGCACCAGCTCCTGGGCAGCCTGCTGTTCTCCTTCCATCCCGACGCGAGCCGTTTCTTCCCCTACCTCGCCGTGGGCGTGGGCGCCACCCAGGTGGGCGCCGCCTTCTCGGACAACCACCACCAGACCACCCGGGCCGCCTACCACGCCGGCCTGGGCGCCAAGATCCGGTTCGCCGATCGCGGACTGATCACCCTGGACTCGAAATATGTCCGGACCCAGGCCAACACCGTCCGCAACGACTGGCTGAACACCGTGGGGGTCGGCGTGGTGTGGGGTGCCGGCACGCACTACTAGCTGAAAGGTCCTCTGAAGCGCTCCGCCCCGCGGGCGGAGCGCTTGGCCTGGTCAGATCACCTTGCGGCCCTGGACCAGACGGAGGATGACCATGACGATGGCCAGGCCGGGGATCACAGCCAGTCGTGGCGCTCGATCCGCTCCTTGCGCATCTGGCCCCGCAGGGTGCTCGGATTCAACCCCAGGAGCAGGGCGGCGCCGTTCTTGCCGTCGATCCGGCCGCGGGTCTGCCCGAGCACATGGAGGATGTGCGCCCGCTCCACTTCCGCCAGGGCCCGGCATGGGGCGGCGTCGGGGTCCTGGCCGGTCTGGGGCAGGTCGAACCGGTCCAGCATGTGCAGCGTGGACCCCTGGGTCGTGATCACCGCCCGCTCGATGACGTTCTGGAGTTCCCGGACATTGCCCGGCCAGCTGTGGTTGACCAGGAGCTCCATGGTGGCGGCGGGTATGTGCTCGATCTTCTTGCCCATCTCCCGGCAGAACCGCGCCAGGGTCGACTCCACCAGGGCCGGTATGTCCTGCCGGCGCTGGCGCAGGGGCGGAATCTCCACCGGGAAGATGCTCAGGCGATAGTACAGGTCCTCCCGGAACCGGCCCTTGGCCATCTCCTCCTTGAGATCGCGGTTGGTGGCGGCGATGATCCGGACGTCCACCGTGAGGGTGCGCGGGCTCCCCAGCCGGCTGAACGACCGGTCCTGGAGCACATGCAGGAGCTTGGCCTGGAGCTCCAGGGGCAGATCGCCGATCTCGTCCAGGAAGATCGTCCCCTTGTCCGCCAACTCGAAGCGCCCGATCTGCTGGGCGTGGGCCCCGGTGAAGGCCCCCTTCTCCCGGCCGAACAGCTCGCTTTCGATGAGGTTGGCGGGGAGCGCGGTGCAGTTCACGGTCACCATGGGGCGGTCCTTGCGCGCGCTGCGGTTGTGGATCGCCCCGGCGATGACCCCCTTGCCGGTCCCGGTCTCGCCGAGCAGGAGCACGGTGGTGTCCTGGGGCGCCACGGCGTTGATCCGGTAGAACACCTCCTTCAGGGAGCCGTCCTGGCCGATCACCTCGCTGGGGCCGGCCTTGGCGCCATGCTCGATCTGGAGGTAGGCGTTCTCCGCCTCCAGCCGCTCCTTCAGGCCGCGGACCTCCTTCAGGGCCGCCTGCAGGGCGGCGTTGGCCCGGGTGAGCTCGCGGGTCCGCTCCGCCACCAACTGCTCCAGGTGGGCGGTGAACTTCGCCAGCTCGGCGCAGGCATCGGCCGCCTTCTCGTTGGCCGCCCGCAACGCCTCGGCCTCCCGCTGGCGGTCGGTGATGTCGGTGTGGATGGTGACCGCGCCCGTCACTTGGCCTTCCTCCCAGATGGGCGCGGCCGCGACCCGGAGGTGCCGGGTCTCGTCGTTGGACGGCCGAACGGCCAGGTAGACTTCCACCACGGTCTCCCCATGCAGGGCGCGGACGAAGGGGATTTCCTCCTCCTTCAGCGGGGTGCCGTCCAGCCAGCGGAAGGTACGGTCAGGAAGGCCCCCGGGGTACCGGTGCAGATCCGCCAGGCTGGCGGCGCCGAACAGTTCCAGGGCGGAATTGTTGCTGAGGGTCACTCCGTCCTTGGTGCCGATGATCATGGCATCGGGGAGGGACTCGATGATGGCCTGGAGCTCCGCGTCCTGGAACCGGTTCCACCGGGAAATCCGCTCCAGCTGCTCGGTGCGGGACAGGTCCGCGATCTCCAGCTCGGCCCGGTGCGCCTCGATCTCCAGGACCAGTTCGCGGAGGTGGCCACGAAGGTTGAGGGCCTGGCCGGGCTGCCCCTCGGGCTGCCCTGGAGGACATGGTCACCTGGATCTTATAGATCAGCCGTTGACATGCACCAGGGTCGCCTCCGGGTAGCGCAGCCCGGCGGCCACCCCCTTGGGAGCGATCTGGTCGAGGCGGGCCAGCTCGTATTCCTGGAGTTGGATCTCCAGGGCAGCCAGATTCTCGTCCAGGTGGTCCCGGCGGCTGGTGCCGGGGATGGGGACGATGTCCTCCCCCCGGGCCAATACCCAGGCCAAGGCCAACTGGGAGGGCTTGACTCGGCGCTCCGCCGCCATCCGCTCCACCTCCCGCGCCAAGTCCAGGTTCTTGACGAAGTTCTCGCCCTGGAAACGGGGCGAGTTGCGCCGGTAGTCGCCTTCCGGGATGTCCGCCGACGTCTTGAAGCGGGCGGTGAGGAAGCCGCGCCCCAGGGGGCTGTAGGCCACGAAGGTGATCCCCAGTTCCCGCACGGCGGGCAGCACCTCGTCTTCGGGATCCCGGGTCCAGAGGGAATATTCGGTCTGCAGGGCGCTGATCGGGTGGACGGCGTGCCCCCGGCGCAGGGTCGCCGGTGAAGCCTCGGACATGCCCAGGTAGCGCACCTTGCCGGCCCGCACCAGATCGGCCATCGCCCCGACCGTCTCTTCGATGGGCACGGTGCGGTCGACCCGGTGCTGATAGTAGAGGTCGATGTGATCCACCCCCAGGCGGAGCAGGGAGGCGTCGCAGCAGGAGCGCACATACTCCGGCCGGCCGTTCACCCCCAGGAAGGCGCCCTCCTCACTGCGCACGTTGCCGAACTTGGTGGCCAGCACCACCTGGTGCCGGCGCCCGCGGATGGCCCGCCCCACCAGTTCCTCGTTGCGGAAGGGGCCATACATGTCCGCGGTGTCCAGGAAAGTGACGCCCCGGTCCAGGGCGTGCTGGATGGTCTTGATCGACTCCTCCTCTCCAGCGTTGGTGTAGAACTCGCTCATGCCCATGCAGCCGAGGCCGATGGCTGAGACTTTGAGGTCGGAATGACCGAGGGATCGGGTATGCATGGGTGCCTCCCTGACTGCCCAGCCGGGCTGTCGGCTTCGCCGGCCGGACGAACGGGCTCATTTTTACCATGTCCGCCCGCTCCGGTTGCATCGTTGCACTGGAAAACGGCTTTGAAGTTGTTGTTTTTCAATCTTGGCCCAGGGCGCTGGAATGTCCGGGAGGGTCCGGATCAGATGGCGGTTGGCGAGGCAAAAGCCAACGTTCCCGCCAGCACCAGCATCACTGCCCCGATCATCCCGTCCAGCGCCCGCCACGCCACCGGCCGCAGGAAGAGGGGCGACAGCACCCGGGCGCCGAACCCCAGGGCGAGGAACCATGCCACCGAGGCGCTCATGGCGCCCAGCGCGAACCAGAGCTTGCCGTCGGCGGCCTGCTGGCCGCCGATGGAACCGAGCAGGACCACCGTATCCAGGTAGACGTGCGGATTGAGCAGCGAAAGCGCCAGGGCCATGCTGAGCGCTTGTCGCGGGTCGAGCGTGTCCTTGGACGCTTCGACCGCGAGCGTGCCGCTCATCCATGCAGCCCGCCAGGCGCGCACGCCGTACCAGGCGAGAAAAGCAGCCCCGCCCCAGCGCACCAGAGCAAGCAAGGCCGGATTCCGCCCGATCACCGCCCCCATGCCGGCGACCCCGGCGGCGATCAGCAGAACGTCGCACAGGATGCATATGGTGACCGTCAGCGCGACGTGCTGGCGCTTGAGGCCCATCCGGAGCACGTGGGCGTTCTGGGCGCCAATGGCGATGATGAGGCCGGCCCCCAGACCAAGACCCTGCAGGTAGGCGGGCAGCATTGGCATGACATCCCTTTCGTGAGCGATCAATACCATTGTCGCGGCCGGAACAGGCATATCAAAGCATTGTTAATGTTTTTCAAGTATCATAAATTTTTCTTAATATAGCTCCAGGAGTCCAACTTGATACTGGATAGGAAGCAAGGTGAGGCATTGCTGGCCGTGACCGACACGGGCAGCTTCGAGCAGGCTGCGGCGCGCCTGCGGCTGACGGCGTCGGCCGTGTCCCAGCGGGTGCGTGCGCTGGAAGTGCAACTCGGCCAGCCGCTGGTGGTGCGCAGCCGGCCTTGCCGGGCGACCCGCGCCGGGCAGCGGCTGCTGCGCTACCTGGTTCGCGCCGCATTGCTGGATGCCGAATTCCTGGCCGAATCCGCCGCCGAGCAGGCCGCGCCGCTTCCGGTGGCCATCGCGGTCAACGCCGATGCGCTGGCGACCTGGTTTCTGCCGGCGCTGGGCGACTTCCTGAACCGGGAACGGGTGCTGATCGACCTGATCGTGGACGACCAGGACCACACCTACGCGCTGCTCGAGGCCGGGCAGGCGCTGGGATGCGTTTCCACCGAGCCGCACCCGATGCGCGGTTGTGTGGCCGAGCCGCTGGGCATCATGCGCTACCGGGCCATGGCCGCGCCCGGCTTCCGCGGCCGCTGGTTCCCCCATGGCATGACGGCCGACGCGGCCCGGCGGGCGCCGGTCATGGTGTTCAACCGCAAGGACAGGCTTCAGGCCGGCTTCCTGGAACGGAAGTTCCGGCTGCCGCCCGGCTCCTACCCCTGCCATCACGTTCCCGC
>TBL_comb47_HYPODRAFT_10005751_pt1 | contig 13682 bp, 13 predicted proteins | sample TroBogypolimnion_40_FD_10682 | JGI IMG/M metagenome (IMG submission 10682)
GGGGCCTTCCGGACGGCCCGGTGGTGAACCGCTGGCCCACCCACGGGGACATCCCGGCCGTGACCGCCGAAGCCCTGGCCCTCAGCGGCGAGCTGCGCCGGCGCGGGTTCAAGTTCGTGGGGCCCACCATCATGTATGCGTTCATGCAGGCCGTGGGCATGGTCGACGACCACGTGCTCGGCTGCTGGAAGCGCCGATGCTGCCCGCCCTCCTGATCGGGTTCGCCTTCGGCTATGTCGGCTCGATGCCGGTGGCCGGACCGATCTCCGTGCTGGTGCTGCACCTGGGCCTGGCCCACGATCCGCGCCACGCCCTCTACGTGGCGGTGGGCGGCGCGCTGGCCGAAAGCCTCTACGCGCTGCTGGCGTTCTGGGGCCTGAGCGCGGTCCTGGCCCAGTATCCGATGGTCCTGCCGGCCTCCCGGGCGGCGGGGGCCGTGCTGCTGCTGGCCCTGGGCCTGGTCATGCTGCTGGCCCGGATGCGCGGCGCCACGCCCCAGGCCCCGTCCCGGCGCCGGGGCGACAAGCGCAGTTTCGCGCTGGGCTTCCTGATCACCGCCGTCAACCCGACCCTCGTCGTCACCTGGACGGCCGCCGTGGCCGCGCTGAACGCCACCGGGCTGCTCGCCATGGACCGGGCCCAGGCGCTGCCGTTCGCGGCGGCGGCCTGCGCCGGCATCGTGGCCTGGTTCCTGACCCTGCTTTGGCTATTGGGCAAGTGGCGGAACCGGGTGAGCGTGGAATCCCTGGGGCGGTTCAGGCGGGGCCTGGGCGCCGTCCTGGTGGCGGCGGGGGGGTGGATGGCGGTTCGCGCGGTGCTCGGCTTGCTGCCCCCCTGAATCCGGGGAGCCGGCCAGACAAGGCATGGGGATGGGCCTTTTCGATACAGTTAAATATTTATTTATATCTACAATAGGCATCGCTTTGACGGCCGCCATCCTGGCGCCAGCACCGAGGGGAGGTGCTCCGCCTGGGGTCCTGCGCCCCTTGGCCCGGGAGGGTCAGTTGGAAGAGGATTCGCCGGACCCCCGGGAATACATATCATTCGTCCTCTGGGACTGGCTGGATGCCGGCGCGCTGCAGGCGACAGTCAAGAGCATCAAAAGGACCGCTGGAATGAGAATCTTCATCACCTTCATGGTGCCCTCCTTGGTTTAGGCACCGCTCAATTTATTGTTATTTTATTTAAACGCAACCCCCAAACTTGCACGAACCGTCGGCGGAGGGCAGGCCGGCGGGATGACGCCTCAAGGTGATCCGGCGGGGGGAGCGTCGCCCAGTTCATCCCACAGCCGGTCCGACAGCACCTGCTCCACCGGCCCTTCCCTGACCACCTTTCCGTCCTTCATCACCAGCACCCGGTGGGCCATGGCCCGCACCACGTCGATGTCGTGGGTCACCAGCACGTAGGACAGGCCGTGGCGGCGCTGGAGCGCGGCCAGGAGCTGCAGCACCTGCTTCTGGATGGTCACGTCCAGCGAGCTGGTGGGCTCGTCCAGGACGACGATGCGCGGGTTGACGATCAGGGCCCGGGCGATGGCGATGCGCTGGCGCTGGCCCCCGGAGAATTCGTGGGGGTAGCGGCCCAGGAGCGAGGCCACGGAGCCCTCCTCGGCCAGCCCCACATCCTCCAGGGCCGCCATGATCCGGGTCCGGCGCTGGTCCCGGTCCAGGCCGGGCTGGTGGATGGTCAGGCCCTCGCCGACGATCTGCTCGACGGTCAGGCGCGGGGAGAGGGAAGAGAAGGGATCCTGGAACACCACCTGGATCTGCCGGCGCAGGGCGCGCTTGCGCTCGGGGCTGAGGCTGGTCCAGTCCTCGCCCGCCACCGTGATGCCGCCGGTGGAGGCGGTCAGGTCCAGCAGCGCCAGCGCCAGGGAGGTCTTGCCGGAACCGGACTCGCCGATCACCCCCAGGGTCTCGCCCGCCGCCAGGGTGAAGCTGGCGCCGGCCACGGCGGTGAAGCTGCCCTTGCCGAACCAGCCGCGGATGCCCGGGCGCGGCACCGGGTAGTCCACCCGCACCGAGCGGCCTTCCAGCACGCAGCCCGCCTGGGGCTCGCCCACCTCCCGCTCGCACTTGCTGTCGATCAGCTTCAGGGTGTAGGGATGCCGGGGCGTCTCCATCACCTGGCGCATGGGGCCCTGCTCCACCAGCACCCCGCGCTCCATGACCGCCACCCGGTCGGCGAACCGGCGCACCAGGTTCAGGTCGTGGGTGATCATCAGCACCGCCAGATTGCGCTCGACGCGGATCCGGTCGAGCAGATCGAGGATCTGGTGGCGGATGCTCACGTCCAGGGCGGTGGTGGGCTCGTCGGCGATCAGCAGCTTGGGGTCGCAGGCCAGGGCCATGGCGATCATGGCGCGCTGGCGCTGGCCCCCGGAGAGCTGGTGGGGATAGCTGTCCACCCGCCGTTCCGGTTCGGTCACCTCCACCCGCTCGAGGGCCGCGATGGCCTGCTCCCGGGCCTCGGCCCGGCCGAGCCCCTTGTGCAGCTGGAGCGCCTCCATGATCTGGGCGCCGATGGTCATGACCGGGTTCAGCGCGGTCATGGGCTCCTGGAAGATCACCGCGATGTCGTTGCCGCGCAGGGCCTGGAGCTCGCCCGGCCCCATGGCCAGCACGTCCCGGCCCTGGAACCGGATGGCGCCCTGCAGCCGCGCGGCGTCGAACAGGCGCAGGGTGGACAGGGCGGTGACGGTCTTGCCCGATCCCGATTCGCCCACCAGCGCGAGCTTCTCGCCCGCCTCCAGGGTGAAGGAGACCCGGTCCACCACCCGCCGGGCGCCGAAGCTGATGCAGAGTTCCTGGACCTCGAGGAGACTCATGACGCCTCCTCGCTGACTTCCTTGCGCGGGTCGAGCGCGTCGCGCAGGGCGTCCCCCACCAGGATCAGCAGCACCAGGGTCACCACCAGCACCGTGAAGGTGGCCAGCGAGATCCACCAGGCGTCCAGGTTGTTCTTGCCCTGGGAGAGCAGCTCGCCCAGGCTCGGGGTGCCTTCGGGCACGCCCAGGCCCAGGAAGTCAAGGCTGGTGAGCGCGCCGATGGCGCCGGCCATCTCGAACGGGATCAGGGTGATCACCGGGGTGAGGCAGTTCGGCAGGATGTGCCGGAAGATGATCACCCGGTTGCGCTGGCCCAGCGCCTTGGCCGCGCGGACGTAATCGAGGGTGCGGTTCTTCAGGAACTCCGCGCGCACATAGGCGGCGATCATCAGCCAGCCGAAGATGGAGATCAGCAGGACCAGCAGCCCCACGCTGGGCGAGAAGAGCGCCGAGAAGATGATCAGCAGGTACAGGGTGGGCATGGCCCCCCATATCTCCACGAAGCGCTCCATGGCGATATCGGTCCAGCCGGCGAAGTAGCCCTGGACGGCCCCGTAGAGCACCCCGGCGATGGTGCAGACGATGGTGACGGCGAAGGCGAACAGCACCGACAGCCGGAACCCGTAGAGCAGGCGCGCCAGCAGGTCGCGCCCGCGGTCGTCGGTGCCGATCCAGTTGTCCCGGCTGGGCGCGGCCGGATTGGGCTCCTGGGAGAAGTAGTTGATGGTGCTGTGGTGGTAGCGGTTGAGCGGGAACAGGACGAAGTTGCCCGGGAGGGCCAGCTGTTCCCGGATGAAGGGGTCCAGGTAGTCGGTGGGGGTGAGGAAGTCGCCGCCGAAGGTGGTCTCGGGCAGGGTCTGGACCAGGGGCACGTACCAGTGGCCGCTGTAGCGCACCAGCAGCGGCTTGTCGTTGGACAGCGCCTCGGCGAACAGGCTCAGCACCGTGAGCGCCGTGAACAGCTGCAGGCTGCGGTAGCCCAGCCGGTTGCCCTTGAAGCGCCGCCAGGCCCGCCGCCAGGGGTTCTGCAGCACGGACCGCTCAGTCATACTTCACCCGCGGGTCCACCCACAGGTAGCTCAGGTCGCGGATCAGGGTGGTGACCAGGCCGATCAGGGTGAAGAAGAACAGGCTGCCCAGCACCACCGGGTAGTCCCGCCGGATCACCGATTCGTAGGAGAGCAGTCCCAGCCCGTCCAGGGAGAACAGGGTCTCGATGAGCAGGGAGCTGGAGAAGAAGGCCCCCACGAAGGCGGCCGGGAAGCCGGTCATGATCGGGATCAGCGCGTTGCGGAACACATGGCGCCACATGACGTTGTGTTCGCTCACGCCCTTGGCCCGGGCGGTCAGCACGTACTGCTTGTGGATCTCCTCCAGCACCGAGTTCTTGGTCATGATCGTGATCACGGCGAAGCTGCCCAGCACCATGGCGGTGACCGGCAGGACGATGTGCCAGAGGTAGTCCATGGCCTTGCCCATGAGCGAAAGCTGGTCGAAGTTGCCGGAGGTGAGCCCGCGCAGCGGGAACCACTGGACGAAGGCCCCGCCCGAGAACATCACCAGCAGCAGCACGCCCATCACGAAGCTGGGGATGGCGTAGCCCACCAGGATGACCAGGGTGGTGGCGGTGTCGAACCGGCTGCCGGCCCGCACCGCCTTGGCGATGCCCAGCGGCACCGAGACCAAATAGGTGAGCAGGAAGCTCCACACCCCCAGGCTGATGGAGACCGGCAGCTTCGAGCGGATCAGCTGCCAGACGTCCTCGTTGTGGAAGAAGCTCTTGCCCAGGTCGAACCGGGCGAACTGGCCCAGCATCTGGAAGAAGCGGGTGTGGACCGGCTTGTCGAAGCCGTACAGCTGACGGATCTCCTTGATCCGCACGGCGTCCACCCCCTGGCGTCCGCGGTAGCCGGCGCCGGTGGCGGCCGGACCCTCCCCGGCCGAATTGCGGCCCTGGAGCTGGTAGACCATCTGCTCCACCGGCCCGCCGGGCACGAACTGGATCACCGCGAAGGTGATGGTCAGGATCCCGAACAGGGTGGGCACCATCAGCAGGATCCGCTTGAGGATGTAGGACCACATGGCGCGTCTCCTAGGGGTGGATGGCCCACCAGGTCGAGATGATCCAGCTCTCGGCCTGGAAGAAGCGGGGGGCGACGCTGGGTTCGGCGAACTTGCCGGCCCGGTAGCTGATGCGGAAGCCGTTGGCGTACCAGGCCGGCACGAAGTAGTGGCCGAAGCGCAGCACCCGGTCCAGGGCGCGCAGCCGGGCCACCAGCTGCGGCCGGGTGGTGGCGGCGGTGGCCTCCTCCACCAGCGCGTCCACCGCCGGATCGCGCACCCCGGTGAGGTTGCCGGAGCCGTCGGTGCCGGCCGAGGCCGTGGTGTAGCGGTCCTTCAGTTCGCTGCCCGGCGCCTCGCTGCCGACGTTGCGGATGCTGGTGATGTCGAAATCGAACACGTCCAGCCGCTTCTGCAGCAGGGCGAAATCCGCCACCCGGTAGTGGCACTCGATCCCCAGCTTGGCCAGGTCCTGCATGTACGGGGTGACGATCCGCCCCATGGAGCCCTCGCTGTCCAGGAACTCGATGGTCAGCGGCTCCCCGGCGGCGTTGCGCAGCTGGCCGTCCCGGTAGTTCCAGCCGGCCTCGGCCAGCAGGCGCTTGGCCTCCCGCAGATTGGCCCGCAGGCTGCCCGGGGGGTCGGTGGTGGGCGGCAGCGGCACCGGCTGGGTGAACACCTCCGGCGCCAGCTTGGCGCGCAGCGGCGCCAGCACGGCCAGCTCGTCGGCGCCCGGCAGGCCCTTGGCCTCAAAGTCGCTGGCGCTGAAGTAGCCCCGCACCCGGGTGTAGTTGTGGTAGAAGAACTCCCGGTTCATCCACTCGAAGTCCATGGCCAGTTCCAGCGCCTTGCGCACCCGCACGTCGGCGAACTGCCTGCGCCGGGTGTTGATCAGGAAGCCCTGGAAGTCGCCCGCGTTGCCGCTGGGCAGATCGCGATGGACCAGCTCCCCGGAGGTGAACTTCTTGCCCACGTAGGTGCGCGCCCACTCCCGGGCCGAGAACACCTGGATGTAGTCGAACTCCCCGGCCTTGAACGCCTCGGTCTGGGCGATGGTGTCCTTGTAGATCTTGTAGGTGATCCGGTCGAAGTTGAACATGCCCCGGCGCACGTTGAGGCGGCCGGCCCAGTAGCCCGGATCGCGCTGGTAGGTGATGTCCCGGCCGAAGTTCACGTGGCCGATCCGGTACGGGCCGCTGCCGATGGGGATATCCATGACGATCTGGTCGAACGGCTTGCCCGCGCCCCAGTCCCGGCTGAACACCGGCATGCCGCCCACGATCAGCGGCAGTTCCGCGCTGGCGCGGCGGAAATGGAACTGGACCGTGCGCTCGGCCAGCACCGCGGCGTCCTTGACGTCGGCGAACATGGCCCGGTAGGCCGGATGGGAGAGCTTGCCGGTGAGCGAATCGAAGCTGTGCTTCACGTCGGCCGCCAGCACCGGCTTGCCGTCGTGGAAGCGGGCGGCCGGATTGAGCCGGAAGGTGACCGCCAGGTGGTCCGGCGCCACCGTCACGTCCTCGGCCAGCAGGCCGTAGGCGGTGGTGGGCTCGTCGTAGCTGCCGGTGAGCAGGCTTTCCAGCATCAGCTCGCCCAGGCCCGGGGGCGAGGTGCCCTTGAGGGTGAAGGGATTGTACTTGTCGTACTGGGAGATGCGCAGGGGCGGCACCAGGGTGAACTCGCCGCCCTTGGGGGCGTCGGGGTTGACCCACTGGAAATGGTCGAAGCCGGCCGGATACTTGATGTCGCCGAACTGGGCGTAGGCATGCGCCGCCCAGGCCTGGCCCGAAGCCAGCATGACCAGACCCGCCAGACCACCCCGGAGGCCTCGCAAAACCAAGCCTGCGTGTGTTTGAAAAGAACGCCGGGGTGTCATGCGGCGATCATATCAGAACAAACCATTTTTGATGCGGGCGGCCCGGCGTCAGTCCTGAAGGAAACGCTCCGGCTTGAACCCGGCCACCATGGCGCCCCAGTGCCGGCCCTGGAGGTGGATCGGCATGGACAGGTCATTGAGAATTTCACCGGTGTCGCGCATGTAGGTCTGGAACAGGAAGGTCTCGAGGTTGCGGGCCCGGCGCTGCTCGGTCTGGACGGTGAAGTAGATGCGCTGGTGGCGGCTTTTCAGCAGGTCCGTGCCGGGATCGCCGGTCATCGGCCGGGAGACGTCCGAGTGGTGGCAGGGCAGGTAGCCGTTGAGGTCCACGATGACGGCATAGATCGAGCCCAGGTCCGCGCGGGCCTGGTCGAACACCGGCTGCAGGTCTTCGGCCAGGGCCCCGGCGTAGCCGGTCAGGTATTTCTGCGGGTCGGTCCCGGGCACCGGGCGGTAGTCCGCATCGAACAGATCGAACCGGCCGGCCAGGGCCTGGAGCCGCGCCGCGATGGTGTCCCGCCAATGGGCCGCGCGGCGGATGACGGTTTCCAGTTCGCTCTGCCCGGTGCGGAAGCGGGAGACCCATTCCAGCAGCTTCTCGGTGGAGAAGTTCATGTCCACCGAGCATTGGGCCGCTTCACCGAGCCGGCGCTCCGCCTCCCCGCTGAGGCCCCGGATATCGCAGGCCTGGAGGTGGATGGCCTCGGTGGTGCCGGAGATGCCGGCCACGGCGCTGGTGGCGCCGGCGAGCTGCCCGGTGTTCTCCTCGAAATCCAACACCAGCCGGCCGAAGTGCTCCGAGGCCCGGTCGAGGATCGCCGCGGTGCCCTGGAAATCCTCGGTGAGGGTCCTGATGCCCTGGCCGGTGCCGGCCATGTCCTCGAGCATGTCCCCGAGGTTCAGGGCGATCTCGTTCGCGGCCGCCTGCACCCGCTCGGACAGCTTGCCGACCTCCCCTGCCACCACCGCGAACCCCTGCCCCATCCGGCCCGCGTGGGCCGCCTCGATGGTGGCGTTGAGGGCCAGCAGCTGGGTCTGGTTGGCGATCCCTTCGATCAGCTCGGTCACGGCCCCGATCCGCTCGGATTTCTCGTTCAGCCGGGCCACCAGCTCCCCGAAGGCCTGCAGGCGCCGGCCGCCCTCGGCCATCCGGGCGTCGGCCTCGGCCAGTTCGGCGCGGGTGGACCGGACCGATTCGAGGTTGTCCCGGGTGGTGCGGGTCACGTGGCTGGTGACCTGGGCGATGGCGCCGACCGCGGCGGCCACCTCCTGGCTGGTGCGGGCGATCCGCTCGGACAGTTCGCCCTGGTGCCGGGCGTCCCGGGCCGATTCGGAGGAGAGCTTCAGGGTGCGGGTGGACCCGACCGCGATGGAAAGGCCCAGGCGCTTGGCGTTGTTCAGGATGTCGCGGATCTGTACGGCGAACCGGTTGTAGTCCTCCGCCAGGTCCCGGACCTCCCCCCGGCCGTCCAGCGGGAGGTCCCGGGAGAAGTCGCTGTCGCGGAAGCCCTGGCCAGGTACCAGGCGAGCACCAGCACCAGGACGAACATGGGTGCCACGCACCCCAGGAGCTTGCGCAGCAGCGTGCTGAACAAGACCCGTTCGGCATATCCGTAGAGGGCCTTGAGAAGGGACATTGATATCTCCAAAGGGTCCGCAGGTGCATGTTCAGCTACCCATTATCTTGATTTATTCAAACATGACAAGTTATTGAGATCGTCCGCAGACCGGTGGTCCGCATCCGTCTTAGGCAGGGGACAACCCCGGAATGACGGTAAAATGGATCCATGCGACCCGAAGACCGACGCCGGCAAGGCACCTCCCGCGTGATCCTCCTCCACGAGGACCAGGGAGAACTGGACCTTGATCCCCTGGCGGACCCATCCCCCCAGGCCCGAATGGAGGCCTTGTGGGATCTCTCTCTGGAGTATCTGGCATGGACCCGACCCGATGACGGTGAACCCCGACTTCAGAGATCTGTTTGCAGCATTGAACGCCGCGGGAGCTGATTTCCTGGTGGTGGGCGGTTATGCCCTGGCGGTGCATGGCCACCCCCGTTTCACCAAGGATCTGGATGTCTGGGTCCGCGCCGATGCGGAGAACGCCCGGAAGGTATGGGATGCGCTCGCCGCCTTCGGGGCGCCCATGGGGAACCTCGCCCTGCAGGACCTCGCGGCGCCGGGCATCGTGTTCCAGATGGGGCTCCCGCCCAACCGGATCGATCTGCTGACGGGAATCGACGGGGTGACCTTCCAGGGGGCCTGGGAACATAGGCTCGAATCCAGGTATGGCGACCAGCCAGTCCGGGTGATCGGATTGGAGGACCTCATCCAGAACAAGCTCGCCACAGGACGCCCCCAGGACGCCCTGGATGTGAAAACCCTTCGCGGCAAATCCTGAGGGGCGTTGATCAGCCCTTGACGGGCATCACATGCACCGCCTTGATGAGCAACTGCACCTCGTCCCCCACCTTGAGCTCCAGCTCCTGCACCGACTCCGTGGTGATCACCGAAGCCATCCCGGCCGGCACCGTCACCTCGAACTTGATCAGCGACATGACGTCCCCCTCCTGGATGGACGTCACCCTGGCCATCACCTTGTTGCGCGCCCCGTATTTCATGCGTGACTCCTAAGGCTCGCGGCGACAACCTTTGTCAGCCGCGCGCCCAGTGTAGACCGATGCCGGCCGGAGGCAAGCCGACGCCGGGAGAGCCAAGGGGGTTCCTCGGTTCTCCCGGCGGCGGTTCCCGTCAGGCTACAGGTTCAGGTGGATGACCTTGGCCGGGGGGAAGCCGTTGAACGAGGTGCTGGAGGCGTGGCTGTAGGCGCCGATGTTCTCGCTGTAGACCAGGTCGCCCAGTTCCATGTTCGGCAGTTCCTCGGCCAGGGTGATGGTGTCCAGGGCGTCGCAGGTGGGGCCGAAGACGGCGCAGATCTCGGTGGGGCCGCCCTGCTTCATGGCGCGCACCGGGTAGTGGCAGTGGTCGAACAGCTGCCCGGAGTAGGTGTGGTAGACGCCGTCGTTGATGTAGTAGCACTGCCGGCCGTCCCGGAAGGCCTTGCCGATGACTTCGGAGACCGAGGTGCAGGCGGTGGCCACCATGAACCGGCCCGGCTCGGCCAGGATCGCCACGTCCGACGGGAACAGCCGGGTGATGGCGTCGTTGAGGATCTTGGCCAGCTCGTGCAGGGGCTTGACGTTGTCGTCGTAGGGGGCCGGGAAGCCGCCGCCGATGTCCAGCTGGTTCATCTTGGTGAAGCCGCGCAGCCGGGCCTCCTTGAAGATCTCCGAGGCCATGTTCAGGGCCTGGACGAAATTCTGGAAGTTGGTGGTCTGGCTGCCCACGTGGAAGCTCAGCCCCTCGACGGTGATGCCGGCCTTCTCCGAAGCCTCGATCAGGTCCACCGCCTCGCCCGGCTCCGCCCCGAACTTGGAGGAGAGCTCGACCATGGCGCCGGTGTTGGGCACCCGCAGCCTCAGCAGCATCCCCACGTCCGGGGCGTGCTGCTTGACCTTCTTGATCTCCTCGTAGTTGTCGTAGGTCACCAGCGGCTTGTACTGGTTCAGCGCCTGGAGGGTCTCGTTGGCCTTGATGGGGTGGGAGTAGATGATCTTGTCCCAGATGAAGTCCTGGCGCTCCCGGTCCGGAAGATCCTTGATGTTCTCGTGGACCAGCAGGAACTCCGGCATGGAGGCCACGTCGAAGCTGGCCCCGGCCTTGTAGAGGGTGCGGATGATCTCGGGGTCGGGGTTGGCCTTGACCGCGAAGTAGGGCTGCACCCGGGGCAGGTAGCGGTTGAACTCCGCCAGGTTCTCGCGCAACTGGTCATGGTCGATCACGAACAGAGGAGTGCCGTGCTCCTTGGCCAGTTTCTCGAGAAGCGTCTTGCTGATCACATGGATCCTTTCGTCAGTCGCCGTTGTCGGTGACAAGGAAGTTCTTGAACTGCCAGGGATCGTCCTGGTCGAGGTCGGGCCGGTTGTAGCCCGGGAAATGGCTGCTCTCGCGCTTGAGGGGGGTCCAGTCGGAAGGGGTGGAGATGTTGTGGCCCAGGTAGGGGCGGGCCATCTCCAGCACGAACTCGTGGGGCAGATCGTCGGGGACCAGCACGCCCCGCTCCGGGTTGCGCAGGATCCAGGCGGCGGCGGCGGTGATGGAGATGGCCACCTGCAGGGTCGTGGCGTTCTGGTGGGGCAGCAGCTCCCGGCTCCGCTCGATGGTCAGGTGGCTGCCGGTCCACCAGGAACCGTAGGCGTGGCCCATGAGCAGCGCGCCGAGGATATCGGCCCCGCCGGTGATCTCGTCGGTCATGATCCGCAGCTTGGGCTGGAGCTCGTAGTCGTAGCCGCGCATCTCGTGCAGGGAGATGATCGCGTTGTCGCAGGGGCAGTAGGCGTAGTGCACGGTGGGTCGGTAGACGGCCTTGCCGTCCTCCCACACGGTCAGCTTGTCGGAGATGGTGAAGGCTTCGCCGTGCCGGACCACCATGCCCTGGATGGCATAGTCCGGAACCCAGGACCGGACCCGCACGTTCATGCCCATGCGGGCCAGGCAGATCTGGTTCTTCGGGCCGTCCGCGTGCTCGAACGCGAGCTCGGGGATGGTGCGCTCGTGGGTGCCCCAGCCCATTTCGGCGGTGGTGGTGCCTTCCTCGCGGAAGCCCTCGATGCTCCAGGTGTTGACGAACTCGTCCACCTGCTTGGGCTGGTCGCTGATCTGGGTGTCCCGCTCGCTGCAGTGGATCACCTTCACGCCCAGCTTCATGGCCAGCCGGTTGAAGGTCTGGCTCTTCACCAGCTGCCGCAGTTCCTCGGCCTCGGCGCCCTGGACCCGCTTGTCGGCCAGCAGCCTGGCGGCGATGTCCAGCAGCCCCTGCTTGGTCCAATGGGAGATGAGGCCGGGGTTGGCCCCGTGCTCCAGCACCGCGGTGGGGCCGGGGGTGGTCCAGCCGGCCACCATCCGGCGGATGTTCATGTGCCGCCAGTACAGGGTCATCTCGGTGGGGTGCTTGGAACCGGCGGCGTACGGGTCCCACAGTTCCACCGAGGTGTTCACGTAGAGCACGCCGTGGTCATGGCACCACTGCAGGATCTCGCAGCAGTCGATGTTCCAGGCCAGGTCCACCAGCAGATCCCCGGCGCCCAGGTGGCGCCCCAGCAGCGCGCCCAGGTTCTCCGGGGTGACCCGGTCCTGGGTGAAGGTCACGCCCCGCTCCAGGTATTCCCGGATGGCGCCGCGCCTATCCTCGAAATCCATCACCGTAACCATCCCGGGCGCAACCTGGAGGTGCTTGAGCAAGAGCGGCAGCGCACATTGCCCCACGGCGCCACAGCCCAGCAACAAGACCCGCTTTTCGAACTCGGCCATTTGTATCTATCCTTTCCTGTCCAATCCCCGCGGGAACCAGCGGGTTTTTAACAGTTATGAACTCGATTGTATTGGGTGTAGCGCCTCAATGAAACAGAAAACCCTACGGACTCCGTAACCCAAACAATATCAACACGCGATTGGGCATTTCATAGATCCCGCCCCCAACGCTTCAAGTCCGCCGGGTCGTTTCCCGGGACGGGCCCGGTCCGGGGGCGGCCTGGGTCATCAACGATCAACCCATGAACCGGAAAAACGCAACGCCGATCAGGCCGGCAAACGCACCGAAAGCGCGGGTGCAGGTCCGGAGCGGAAGGGGGGGGCCCCGGTTCCGGTCAGTAATAATTGAAATTTAATAAAAATAAGTCATTAAGGTATTCAACCACCCGACCCAATCCGCCATCCCAGAAAAGCCACGCCGAAATCACCAGGACAACTGCCGCCAACCATAATGTTATCCGGTAAAGGATGGGGTTCGCCTGGATTCTATACATGCATGACCTCCGCGGGGCCATTCCAATTGAAAGTATAGGCGGGCGAATGAGAATGGGGCTTTTTCCCATATTATGCCGAGGATCAAGTTATTCTGTATTTGCGATCATTGTCACGCCCGGGAGCCCCTTTGTCAGCATTCTTCCGATCCGAGCTGCTTCCGCTGCTCGAACTCAATGCCCTGCTCTGGGCCTGGGTCTGGGCCGTGCCCACGCTGGTCCTGCGCTTCCGGTTCCTGCCCGGCGGCATCCTGGGCCTCGCCCTGCCCGGCCTGATCCTGGTCCGCGCCGAAACCTTCACCTGGCGCATCCTCCGGCACGAACTCCACCATGTGCGCCAGATGCGCCGCTGGAGCCCCATGGGCATCTGGCTGTCCCAGGTCTGGAACTACCTGCTGCGGCCCCTGGCGATCCTGCTGACCCAGCGCCGCTGGCCGGGGCTGGGCGAGCTGTACCGGTCGAACCCCCTGGAGGTTCACGCCTTCGAGGCCATGGACCGGGAGGCGCCCCTGCCCCGCACCTGGGGCGTGCGCCCGCCCAGCTGAGCCTCCCCGAGCAGCTGGTAGCGGGTTCCTTCCGGCCCGGTCACCGACCGGAACAACCCGATCCCGCGTACGGCGAAGGAGCAGGGGGCCGGCAGCTGGAAGGCCACTCCGCCGAGATCCACCGGCCCCCGGAACCGGGCGAGGGTGAGGTGCGGCAGGAAGGGCTTTTCGTCGAAGGCGACCCGGCCGGCCCGAAGCGCCTCCCTGAGCCGCTCCGCCAGGAGCGCCAGGGCCGGCTGGGGCTCGAAGCCCAGCCACAGGATCCGGGCCCGGTCCGGCCTGGGGAACCCGCCGGGGCCGGCGGTGCGCAATGAGAACCGCGGGCAGCGTCCGGCCGCCTCCGCCGCCATGGCCAACAGCCCCGGGACCTGCGCGGCGTCCATCCGGCCCAGATAGGCCAGGGTGACGTGCAGCCCTTCGAGTTCCGGGAACCTGGCCGGCCCCGCGGCCCGGCGGGCCTGCTCCTGGAGCCGGCCCGCCAGGGCCCGCACCTCGGCCGGGGCGGCCAGC
>TBL_comb47_HYPODRAFT_10005752_pt1 | contig 13680 bp, 17 predicted proteins | sample TroBogypolimnion_40_FD_10682 | JGI IMG/M metagenome (IMG submission 10682)
ATAGATGGGCTTTGGAAAGATGCGACTCTTGGACCATCCCTGTCTGGAACCACATGGCGCCAGTGGTGGTTTGATTGGGATACAACAGTTGGAAGTCACTTAGTCCAAGTGCGTGCAGTCAGCGTCGCTGGCGAAGTTCAGACCCAAACAATTGCCGATACTGCCCCTAACGGTGCTTCAGGATGGCACTCGATCCATATTTCAATATGAAATCGCTAATCCCTCTGTATGGATTACGGGGAGAAAATTTGATCGATCGAGGTTCCACTGCGCCAATTAGTGAGGATGAAACAAAATGAGCAAGAGGATTCAAATTCATAGCGCACCTCACCACGATGGAAGCGAACTTTACGTCAGCAAAATTGCACCCAAAATTGGCGGCTCAGTCACGCTGAAAGTACGCGTTCCGAGCAACTACCTCTTTCAGGAAGCTTACGTTCGAGTGTACGAAGATGCAGAGCCACGCACCTACGTAATGAAGCTGGTTGAAGAGCGTGCTCAAGAACGCTGGTACCAGGTCACTATCAAGATCCACAATACCCACACGCTTTACAGGTTTGTCTTTGTAGGAGATGGAAAGTATGAGTGGCTTAATGCTTACGGTTTAACCGATCATGATGTCCACAGCAACAATGATTTTCAACTAGTCGCGATTCCAGCCAATCCAAAGTGGATTCACTCTTCAGTTTTTTATCAAATATTTCCCGATCGATTTGCGCGTTCGGGTAAGGTGCAAATAACTCCAGATTGGGCTTATCCGGTTGATTGGAACGACCTGCCACGTGGTCGAAGCAAATACACAGGCAGAGAATTATTTGGCGGCGACTTAGCAGGAGTGCAGGAGCATCTTGACCATATTGTTGATCTTGGAGTAAATGGCATCTACTTCACTCCTCTCTTCCCATCTCGATCGAACCATCGTTACGACGCTACTAGTTTTGAACATGTGGACCCCATCTTGGGTGGAGATAGTGCCTTTCAATCCTTGATCAAAGTTGCGAAAGCTAAGAGGATACGAATTCTTGGGGATCTGACTTCCAACCATTGCGGAGTCGGGCATGAATGGTTGATAAAAGCCAAGGCGAACCCTAATTCGAAAGAGCGAACTTTCTTTTACTGGGATAAGAAGATCAAATGGGGCTACGTCGGATGGTTCGGCTTAGAGTCGTTACCAAAATTCAATTACTCCTCAAAAGCCTTACGCCAAGCCGTCTATGGGGCAAAGAATTCCATCGTAAAGAAGTGGATCTCACCTCAATATGGGATGGCCGGCTGGAGAATCGATGTAGGTAATATGACAGGCGTTCAAGGCGCCGATGACTTCCACGATGAAGTGATGCAGGGAATTAGAGATGCGATGCAAGAAGTGAATCCTGATACCTGGCTAGTTGCTGAAAATGGTGACTTCAAGGCGAGTGATCTCAATGGTCTTGGGTGGCAAGGCGCGATGAATTATCAGGGCTTCATGCGACCATTCTGGAATTGGATCAATAGAAATCCGGATATCACCGGCGGATTTCAAGGACTTCCCTTTGCCATGCCGAAAATAAATGGTCGGCAATTAGTCGAATCAATGCAGGAATTTAATGCATCGATTCCCTGGCGCTCGTTGACTGCAAGCATGTTACTTCTAGATTCACATGACACAGCTCGTTTCAGGACAGTGGTTCTCGGAGATAAGAAAGCCCATATATCTGCGATGACAATGATGCTCACATATCCCGGAGTCCCGTCTATATTTGCTGGTGACGAGATTGGCTTAGAGGGTTCCTGGGGCGAAGATGCGCGGCGAACCATCAATTGGGAAGACAGATCGCAATGGGATCAGGAATTTCTAGCAGAAGTTAGAAAATTGGTTGAGTTGCGTAGATCTCGAAGTGCACTTACCGATGGCGGAATGCGCTGGATTGCTATAGAAGATGACTTTGTCGCTTACTTGAGGGAAGCAAAAGGTGAATCAATTCTTATTTTGATTTCTCGCGGTGCAATTACTACCAAAATTGACCTGAGTAGCTTCGGTTATTCCATTGAAAAGACCCTTTATGGCCAGGAAGCCAAGGGAACAACCATCTCAATTACTTCTAAAACTGCCACCCAAGGCGTCTGGCTTCTAAAAATGTAAAGTTCAGATACCTCGATGGTCAGATTAATTGGACTATTATTTCGTCACTATGAATAAACGTACCTATCTCATTGATTCTCTTGTAGTTTTACTTTTCGTAGCTATCGGTCGCCACGCCCACAAACATGGATTTTCGATAAGTGGGATGGCATCCACCACTTGGCCCTTTGCGATGGGATTGCTATCAGGTTGGCTCTTCATCAAAATTACCCGCCGCAACGCCGTCACTAGGAGTAGCGGATTCATTATCGTCCTCTTGACAGTCGCATTTGGAATGCTCCTGCGGCTAATTTCAGGTCAAGGGACAGCGATAAGTTTTATCATCGTTGCATTCGTCTTTCTCTCGCTCTTTCTCGTCGGCTGGAGAACCGCTATTTCTTTTATAACGATGAAGCGAGAGCTGATTAAGCAACCCAAACAGCTCTGACCGGTGATGCGCAGGTTCCTTCGATGGCCAGAGGAATTGCAATGAGTTGCCCACCACCTTCTGCCAGGCGATCTGTGCCATAAAGTGGAGCTAACATAAGTGCGTCACTCTTGAAAAAGGTCAGAAGATGTCCCGTCGGTTCAGAAGGACTATCCCAGCACGGCATATCAGAACCAAAGAGGCTCACTTTCGATTCCACAAGAAATTCCATCACATCTGCGGAAAAGTATGGGCTATCAGAAATATAATCTGGATCGAACCAGTGTGTAAACCAGCCGGTCGAAATAATTAGGCCTTTCCCGATCAAGGATGGGCTGCCAATTCTCTTTAAGGCATCAACAACCATAGCTTTGGTAATTTCGCTATGTGCTAGTGCTGGCATTTGCAGGCAGAAACTAGGCAGAAGGACTGTGCGCTCGAGCGGTATCTGCGCAGTCGTTATCTGATCGGGGTAAACATGGCCTGCTGTCTCAATATAGGTTCCAGACTGCATCGGCATTGTGATTGCCTGTGCATAAAAAGGAAAGTCTTCCCACCTTGGTTTACTTAGCGATTGAATTTGCAAAGGTATATAGGGGTCACCATAATTCCAAATCCCTGGACTTACAGGGCCGCTAATATCGATATATTTCATAGGGCGCAAAGTTACCTACGGCCTTCTTGGCTGTAAAGAACTTTTTCACTCTCCGAATACATCCCCAATAGCCGCACCAACCAGGACTCTGCGCGAACTAGATGATGGTCCTAGTCACTCACCGAATTTGTCGGCGTACGCCCAGAGATCAAATTCATCGAGATTAATCGCAGAATAGCCTCCGGATTCCAGGGCAGAAACCAATTGAGCCCTATGCTCAGTTGCATGGTGAATCGCCTGGAAGATTATGGTCGACCGAGCTCGCTCAATTAACGCTCCGTCAACCACCCTGTAGACGATGCCTTCATCAGCATGGGACTCATCAAGAATTGTTTGATCAGAGGCCTGCAGCATCGAGAGTAATTTTAGAACTTCGACACTACGCGTAAGTTCTTTCTCGTTTTCCAGGTAAACATCTCGCTTTGCATCACGTTGCGCGACTGCCTCCAAGGAGGACATCTGCAATCGATACCCATAAAAATGAGATGAGCGCACTATGTGCGCGATTATTTCACGCACAGTCCAGTCTGGGTTGACCACAAAAGAGCCAAGGGCTTCGTCTGGCAAAGAAGCCACACGGGATAAAACCTCTTGATTGGCCCAAGCCATATGTTTGATCATCTTCTGTGGATTAATCATGACAGAACTCTAATTCCTGACCACGTTTATTACCTTCCCGACCACGTTTTCCTGACAAAAGAGCGCTAACTATGGCCAAGGAGCATCTAAGCGGCAGAGCCTGCTGGTGGCGTGGTTGGAAATAGCTCAATATTCCAAAGGGCGGCAAGGGGAAGCGTCTGAATTGAGGTCAAAACGCTCTGATCATCCGGGCCAAAAGCCTCTATAAATACCGTCCGCCTTGGCATCGCAACTTTGATATTTCCGATTAAACCTTGGTCTTCCAATAATTTGGCTTGAGCCTGTTCTGCGGGGATGAGTGCACGAATCTCTTCTGGAGTGACCCCATCTTTGAATGTTGCTACGACCATATAACTGTTCAACTGGTACCCAATTCTCTTGATGATTTATACTTGACATATCAAGTATAACTGATTTAGATTCCCTTGTGGCACAAAAAGGAATGATGGAACTCGATTCAAAAGCGTGGCGTGCCTTCCACGAAATAGGTACGAGACTTCTTCCTCACCTTGGACGTCAAATTGCAAGCCATTCAAATATCTCAGGTGCTGAATATGTTGTCTTGCTCTCTCTTTCCGAACTGATAACTCCAAAAGTAAATCTCAATCGCTTGGCTTCAAGTATGGGATGGGAAATCAGTCGAATGTCACACCAGATTACGCGCATGGAAGAAAGTGGCTTAGTCAAAAAGAGCAAGAATTCTGATGACTCACGGAGCTTCGATGTGAGCATTACTACCAAGGGACGAAGGATTGCAGAATCCGCCATTCCCCTACAATCTGCAGAAATCAATCACTGTTTCAGCGACGTGCTCACGAATAGACAAAAAGAAGCACTTATAGAAATATCAGAAGCAATCTCTACTCACATGAAAGAAAATCATCCACTTAACAAGAGAGCGAATCAATAAATGAAAATAGCACTAGATATCTTCGGAGCTCTCCTCGCCTTTGCAGCGATTGGATCGGCAATTTCGAAGCTTAAAAAAGTTCCAGATGTGATGGCCGCTATGGCTAAAGTTGGAGTGAATCCACTCCAGATAAAGATTCTTGCGATTCTTGAAATAGCAGGCGGACTAGGCATTATCATTGGTATCTGGAGTAAGCCTCTTGGAATTATTTCAGCTGGCGCACTCGTTCTATATTTTGCTGGCGCACTTTTCTCGCACTTTTCGCGCAAACATAAAGTTGCTGACTTCGGTGCAGCACTTGGAATCTTTGTTATTGCGGTTGTAACTATGGTTTTACAACTTAAGCGCTGACACCAACTTCACTCTCCATACTTGATCACAAACAAGAAACTAAACCCCTCCCTCCTTCAATTCAGAGAGCAGTCGGCTCATTAACTAAGGGAGAGGGGCTCTCCCTTAGTTAACAATTTTCCTTGTACTCAGAACCTTCCAAACATCCCTCTTCAGGATTAGAGTTTGGATATGAGCAATGTAAATATTGCCTTCTTGGGGGCCACCGAGACTGTTACTGGCAGCCGATTTCTAGTTACAAGCAGCAAATCCAAGATTTTGATTGATTGTGGAATGTTTCAGGGTATCAAAAGTGATCGGGAGAGGAATTGGCAACCATTTCCTATTGACCCAACAACTATTGACGCCGTCGTCTTGAGTCATGCTCATTTAGACCATTGTGGCTATCTGCCAGTATTGGTGCGCGATCGATTTGTTGGCCCGATTTATTCGACTAAGTACACTCGAGAGTTGAGCGCTGTAATTTTGTATGATTCTGCGAAGCTGCAAACCGAAGATGCAAAGTACGCACAAAAAAAGAAATACTCAAAACATGATCCGCCTAAGGCCCTTTATGGGACAGCCGAGGTCGAAAGTACCTTAGGTTTATTCAAAGAAATTGATTTTCGAACGCGAACTCAAATAGCTGAAGATGTCTTTGTCACGCTATTCCCGTCTGGCCATATTTTGGGATCATCCTTCATCTTGTTAGAGGTATCTGGTAAGAGATTTCTCTTCACCAGCGACCTTGGGCGCAATAATCATCCGCTCTTATCAAATCCTGATAATCCTCCTGCAACCGGAATGGATGTAGTGGTCACCGAATCTACTTATGGGGATCGCATTCATGAAAATTCACCAGCAGAATTTGCCAAGGAATTAAACGCGGCCTTTAAACGTGGTGGGCATGTGCTAATTCCTGCCTTTGCCGTCGATCGAACAGAAGTGATTTTGATGGCACTTCGTGAGCTCATAAATGCGAAAGAGATACCTTCTGTCCCTATCTATGTTGATTCACCGATGGCACTGGCAGCGCTTAATTTCTATCGAGTGGCAATTAGCGAAGGGGCTACGGAAATAAGAGAAGGAGTGGCTGACAAGTGGCTTGGGGTAGATCCCTTTGATCCTGGAAATTTGCACCAAATGCAAACAAGTGAAGAATCAATTTCACTCAATGACATCTCTGGAAATTCAATAATCATTTCAGCAAGTGGCATGGGTACAGGTGGACGAGTTGTGCACCACCTCGAACATATGCTGCCAAACCCTAAGAACACAGTTATCCTGGTTGGATTTCAAGCGGCTGGTACTCGTGGTCGATCACTTGAGGATGGCGTTAAACAAGTCAAAATGCATGGCAATTGGATCCCCGTAAATGCCCATATCGTAAAGGTTAATAGTTTCTCGGTTCACGCCGACGGTGACGAGCTTCTGGAGTGGTTACGACAAACCGACGCCCCCAGCCAATGTTTTGTAGTTCACGGAGAACCCGAAGGCCAGCGCGCTTTGAAGGAGAGGTTGGAAAGTGAACTGCATTGGGAAGCCACTATTCCCAAGTCTGGAGAAGTTTTCGAAGTCAACTAGTTGCCTAGTCGCTCAGAACAGTTAGCGCATCGATTACTTCTCGACTAAAGATTTAAAGAGCGGTGTGTTCTGGCCGGGAGCTGGCAGTGAGAGGATAAAGCGGTGGGTGAGCAAACAAACTGGTGCGTGATAACTGGTGGACCTAGTTCGGGTAAGTCGACGGTCATTAGGCTCTTGAAAGATTTGGGCTACCACACCACGATCGAACTAGCCCGACACTACATAGACCTTCAAAGAATGAATGGCCTGAGTACTGACGAGATACGAGCTAATCAGAGGCAATTTCAGCATAAGGTGCTGAATCTGCAGATTGAATTGGAGCGCAGGTTAGATCCAGAAGAACTAATCTTTTTAGATCGTGGATTGCCAGATGAATTGGCTTATTACCAATACTTCAATTTGGCCCCAGATGAAAAATTAATTGAGTACTTGGATCAACGCATCTACAAAAAGATCTTTATCATGGATTTGCTGCCACTTCATAAAGACTATGCGCGAACGGAAGATGTTGCGGCCCAGAGAGCGCTTCATGAGCTAATTATTGCGACTTATATGAAGCGTAGTGAACCTGTCGTGATGGTTCCGGTCTTGCCACCTAAAGAGCGTGTGCAGTTAATTATCGATAATTTAATGTTACAGATCTAGATCAAGAAGAATTCTCACCATTTGCAAACGGGGACCTGCAGTTTGCTAAGAAGAGTCGCCCCATAACCCGAATTTACCGCCTAATTAATGCGACTGGAGTCCAAGATAATCTGATCCTTCTTGGTTGCGACCAGATAAATCACGAGCCCCAAGATGGCGAAAAGAAATATGTAACTGGTGTTGGTAGTGCCTAGTCCCCATCCACATGTATTAGGCTTTGAACCATGCTCGCTCGGATCTCCAAGGTAATTCATGAGGATCCAATAATTCGTAAAATCTCAATCGCCTCACTGATAGATCGCTTCGGCAATGGCCTCTTGATGTCAATCATGGCCATCTACTTTGCATTCATTGAAGGAATTGGACCAAGTAAAACTGCCCTTGCACTCTCCATAGGCGCTGCAGCTGGATTAATTATGACGATACCTGCAGGGCACGTAGTGGACCGAGTTGGTCAACGAACCGTTGTCGTTTGGTCTATGACCGCCAATGGTGTGGCTATTTTTAGCATGATCTTCGTTCACTCATATCTATGGTTAGCGGTTGCATTTGCCGCCGATTCAATATCTAATGTTTTTAGTCGCAATGGCCAACTCACACTTATTGCTCGCGTAAGTACGCCAGAGACTTCTGCTCGAAATCGCGCCTACACAAGATCTATCAATAACCTCGGAATCGGGCTTGGTTCTCTGGGCGCTGGAGTCGCGCTGGCGGTCAATTCTGCCCATGGTTATCGAATAGCTATCTTCCTGAACGCCTGTTCTTTTTTCATCGGCGCATTGATATATCGCACCGTCCCCTACTTTGAACCAACTCTCAGGGAGCGCGAAAAGTTTGACTGGACGATCCTGAAGGATGGTCGCTATATCGCAGCGACCATGATGGCCGCAGTCACCAATATTCAATTTATGATTCAAAATATCGGTATACCTATCTGGATTGTTCGATACACCCATGCTCCCCGCTGGTGGGTATCTACATTGCTTCTGCTCAATACTGCTTCGGTGGTTCTCTTTCAAATGAAAGTCAGTAAGAGATCAAAACCTCTTAAAGATTCCGCCAATCAATATCTTCTCAGCGGGTTCTTACTCGCTGGGGCCTGTGCGCTGTATGCATTAGCCGAAGGGCCATCAGCACGCATTGCTTCGACCTTGCTTCTCTTAGGCATGGCACTTCACGTCATCGCCGAGTTATTGATCTCCATGATTCATTGGCAAATATCATTTGACCTTGCCGATTCTTCACGCCAAGGCGCCTATTACGGCGTCTGGACATTTGGTAACGGGCTTTCAGAGGTCATAGGCCCATCACTTATTACCTTCGCACTTGTGAACATGGGCCAAGCTGGATGGGCACTTCTTGGCATGATGTTTGTCCTAAATGTTTCCCTCTATAAAGTCGTTGTGATTCCCGGAAAACATTAATCAAATATAAGAAGAGTCGCCCTGTAAGCCGGATAGTACAATTAGCCTCATGATTTCAACTGAAACCTCAATCAAGCACCTTGCTTGGTCAAACCAAAAATTCTTCTCCTATTTCGAGAATCAGCCAGTAGAGATTTTTACACTTCGTTCAGCTGACGGTGAATGGGCAATTGGTCGATTACTTTCGCACATTGCCAATAGCGAGGCTTGGTTTAGGTATTGCTTGATTGGTGAAGATTGGTCAGATTTTCAAGAGATTACGCATGGGTCAATGATCCAAGATTTTCTCAAGATTTTCTCAAGATTTTCACTGAGCTCGATTCAGTTCTTTTGAGTGAAGTTGCCCAACCTGATGCTGTGCTGGAAATCAAAACTGGCGAAGAGGTTATTCGAGCAACTCGCTCACTCTTACTTTCTCAAGCAGTCATGCATGCGGCCGAACACAAAGGGCAGATTGCCGCTATTCTGAAACAGCACGGTCACCACATTGATTTGGATGACCTAGATTTATGGAATTTTATTTCCATGACAAAGAAGTAAAGAAGAGTCGCCCTATAAGCCGGACACAGTAGAAACTAGGCTCTGACCTGCACTTATATCTGCAACGCCCACGTTTTTGCCCACAAAGAGTTGCACATACTTGCAAAGACTCACAAGTGGAACTCTACGCTGATTGAGCATCATCTTCATCTTCAACCTCAAATGCTTTAGCAAAATTGTCTAAATTGCTAGCAAGGTCTTTCAGTGTGGATGGGAACAGGTGACCATATGTATCCATAGTTTCCTCAATCGACTCATGCCCTACGTGAGCTTGTATCGTCTTTGCATTTACATTTTGCTGGATCAACATAGAAACACAGGTATGTCGAAGAATGTGAAGCCCTTCCCCCGTAGGAAGCCCCAGTGGGCGAGCTACGACTCGGAACATAGCTGCGGCATCCTTATAACGCCACACTCTTCCACTTCGGTTCTGTAAGAGTAAGCCCTCGGGGCCAAGGCCAAACTTGGCCGTGTGTTCCAGGATTAGTTTCTGCAACTGAGGCGCAAAGGCAATTTCTCTATAGCTAGCCGAAGTTTTCAAGTGTTCTGAGAATATTTTCTTTGTGGATCGGCTTAGCTGGCGGTCAACAGTGATTGTTCCATTTTCGAAGTCAAGCTGATTCCAGGTCAAACCCAAAACCTCGGAAGGACGCATCCCGGTGTAAAAGCCTATCCATATGACTAATCGGAAACGTTCGGCAAATCCAGCCGCAATCTTTTGAACCATCTTGGGATCAAGAGGGACAATTTTGCGAATAGCTTTGGCCTTTTTGCGTTTTATCTGAGCAAACGGGGTGGAGTGCAGATACCCATTTTGAACAGCCTTCTTGAGAATGGTGGCTAGCAGATTCACGTGGCGTTCAATGGTCTTATCTGCAAGGGATCGCTTGCCATTAGGNCCTAGTTTTTTGAGCTTAACCATCCATGATTCAATGTCAGCTGGCTTAATGTCAGACATCTTCATCTCTCCAAATACTGGAAGAATGTGTGTATTAAGTTCACGCTCATATCCCTCTTTGGTCTCTTCGCTGACATCAAGAGTGTGTCGCCAGATGTCAATGACAAACTGGGTAAGAGTCATGTTGAGGTCTGAAGGACGAGTGTTCTTTTGTTTGCGCTCAAGAACTTCTTGTTCATTTCCAAAAGCTTGAGCTTCCTTCTTTGTTGTAAAACCGCCTTTTTCAAGGGTGTCACCCTGGGATGAGCGCCACCGTGCCGAGTAGTACTTTCCACGCTTGCGTGTGCTTGCCATTCTATTTGCCTAACTTTCTTCCTAGTATTTTTTCTAAACGAGCCTGACCTTCATTTTTTGAAAAGAATGCTTCGCCCTCTTCTGTCATACGAGCACCTGCCACTCCTTTTGTTCCTTCAGTGAGCCAACCTTTACTTCGAGCGATCCTTACCGCTGTATACAATGTTGAGGATTGAATGTTCAATTCTTCACAAAGTCTCTTCGCCACTCTCGTCGTGCTTGTCTCTGAGCGGATCGCATAGAGCTTCGCCAGCAGGATTGCATCCTTCTGTGACGACGAGAAGGTTAAAATCTCTTTACGGACACCTTTCGGCTTGTCACGCACGTCAGACAGGAAGGCCACATTTGTTGGCATGTACAAGTTGTTATTTATATATGCGTCTATTTGACGAGCGTGATCTTCCAAGATCTGACCTGACGGCAACTCTCGAAGTAGGGATGACTTGATCGGGGCCTCGCCTCCCCAATTAGTTGCAACAAGAGCCAAATGCAGTCTGGCCTCGGCCTCCTCCTGAGTAACAGGTGTATGAACAGTCCCATGGCGTTGAATCTCAAAGGAAAAGAAGTCACGTCTCTTCGATGACCGGCTCAGGGAGTGAACGAAGACCCGGAAATTCCCTTGCTCTTTCACCTTTACGTCATGCCACGTAATGACATGACCGAGAAACCCCGAATCCTCGGAATCACCTTGATCTGTGAGGGCGGTCGATTTAGCCCACTTCTCCTCCAATATCAGCCCATTTTGCCCCTGAGCCGACCCCTTCCCAACCATCCATATAACTGCTTTTGACGCTTTTGAAGCCATGCCTGCCCCCTTCCAAGGGTTCTAACTTGTGCACAATCATATCATAAAAACTGTGATAAGATTACACCATTCTGCAAAAGGTAGAATAGACGAGGATAAACAATGAACGCATACGAAGACAAGCTCACTCGCAAGGAAGCCGCTAAGCGCATCGGGAAATCAGCTCATTGGCTGGCAACGAAGGGAAAGCGCCTGGGGGTTCCTTGCTTTCTTATCGGGGGCACCTACTACTACGTTGCCAAGGAACTAGATGCGTGGTGGGAAGACCAGCGATATTCAGTTAGTAACTACGGGCCTGTACGAAGCTCTGGATATGTGATCCGACAAAAGGTCTCACTTTAATGATTTCTGATGAGCACCTACCTAGACACATGACAACTTGGCAATCACGCGCAGGGCCCCGTCATGCAAATTGCATCCCGATAATTCCGCCAACTATTTAAGACTTACAGGAGACATAAAGATTGTATAATTCACCAAAGAGACACATAAACACTTCTAGTTCTCGCTCTGTCATGATTAACACGGACAGTCTTGCAAGACCACTTCTCTCTAATAGGTGTTCTTATTGCTTAACTAATGTATTACCAATACCAACTATAACTAGTGATCACACCGTAGGTGTGGATATGATCGCTATAGAGATACCACTAATCCCTAGCAAGAGTGATCCTAAGCTTCTCTTATCTAGCATTAAGAACACACTACTGGGCCGATGGGGTACAAAAGCAACGGCCGTTCATTCTGGTTCTGGTACAAAGATTCACTTTAGCTACAGCAGAACTCGCTCATCTATCACCATGGAATTTAATCCATCACGATTTATGGATCCCGATGGAACTGCATTAGCACCAGTGGAGTCCGTCTCTCGTATTTGCGAACTTCTGGTAGAGGAATACTTTGCGGATGGCGAGGCACTTCCAGCTTTTGCTGTAACTACTGAGGGTGAAGAAAGTCTTGAGTATTGGGAAGAAGATTGGCGTTCACAGATTCGTATTGTCAGGTTGGATACTGCCCGAGATCTCGAAATTACCGACCCTCGCTTTAGCATTAACCTCTTCAAGGAGACTAAAGCAAGGCATGCCAGAGCGGTATCCATCATCTATCAGAATGGTGTCGCAGAAACTTGGGACTCCCCCAACTCGAAGAAATCAGGGCACGTTAAGTTCTACGACAAATTTCGCCAAGCCGTTAAGAAAAAGGTAAGGCAGGTCCCGGTAGAGGGTACTTTCCGTTTTGAGTACATGATGCGAAAAAAGCACCTTGAACGTGCCCATATCCACACCCTTGCTGATTTGACTCCTGCCAAATTTGAGAACGCACTACGCATTGGATGGGATATATCTGGGTTGGGCGATCCGATTGCACACCCACATGGTTGGGTGAATCAAATTAATGACTCGTCACTTAGTGCAGTGGAGAAGTCTGAAGTCATCGGGCTGCTTTTCGCTGAGCAGACTGGGTTTGATCTCGGCCTTCGCCCCTATCAAATCAATGACTTGAAAGCGAAGGCAAGGTCCACGGGTATTACGTTTCGTCGTCCATTGAGTAAACAGGGGAATCTGTACCTGCAGCTGGATCTGGATTCTGGAACATGCATAGTTAAAAAATCAATATGACTTAGCACAGACAAGGATGAAGAAGGGTGGGATATTAATACAACACAAAGCGAAAGGATAGAAATGGATAAGTACTACACACCAGCTGAAGTTGCCTTACATTTTGGGGTAACCCGAGAGACTATTTATTCGATGATCTCTCGTGGCCAACTAGATGCCTCAAGATTTGGTCGTTCACGTCGTATATCGGAATCGCAGATTAACGATTGTCTGAATCGTAGGTACGAGCGAGCCATTGATGCCACTTCACCTAATGCAGCATGAAGTTATCTGATAAGAACTCAAGAGAGAATGCCCACGGAGCGGAAAATGACCTTGCAAATTCGGAATAGCCAGCGATGGATTAAGAACTATCGTGGCTCGGTCCTTATAAACCCACTTAAACCTACAGAAGTTCTGTGCACAGGTCTGGAAACCCAGTCGTTTGCATATTCACCTGACACCACACAACAGCAGTAGCTAAGCCTTTAATAGAAATGATAATCATGTATCCAACGATCTCGCAGTTTTCAAACTCATTTAGTCACCCCATAAAACCTGCTCCCAAGCCGAAATTCAAAAGCTCTGGCGGGGACAACCCGTATAAGGTGGTTGATCAGTTTTTAGATTATCAGATCAAGCAGGCACGTCTGAGCAAGTTGCAAGAAAAAAATGGCCGACCTTAACCCCCCCCCAGGGTTAAATCGAATCTGGGATGCGTTCGTGTCAGGTGTCATAAATAGTTTTAGCTTTTCGAGATTAGGCAGTAG
>TBL_comb47_HYPODRAFT_10005754_pt1 | contig 13673 bp, 12 predicted proteins | sample TroBogypolimnion_40_FD_10682 | JGI IMG/M metagenome (IMG submission 10682)
GAACCCCAGCTTCGACTGGATCATTGCTCGTTCCTCGCAACTCAGATGTGTGTAGTGGTTTCCCATGCATCCATTCTTTCTGAGGAATGTTGCACTTGGGAATTGAGCGCGCCCTCCCTTGAACCGGATCCAGCCCCGCTTGGCGATGTAGCGCATGAACGTGACGACCCTGCGGACCGCCTCGTCGATGTCCTCACCGGCCTTCTCGCTCTGGATCCGGGCCACCTCCAGGATGCTCCGGTCCCCGTCCATGCTGAGCCACGCGGAGGAGGCCAGCGGGTCCAGCTCGATGTCCGAGACCGGCACCCGGTTCACCAGCCTGCCCATGAGCTTCTTGAGGAAATGGACCGGGAATTCCAGGACGACCCGGCCCGCCTCCGTCACCCTGAACCGGTCGTGCTTGATCTCGGGAACGTACAGAACGAAGTTGTAGGGGTCCCTGGTGCGGTCGGTCCGGTTCATGAGGTCCTCGCTTTGCGCAGGGAGTACCAGTAGATCCAGACCCCGAGCAGCACGAACATGGCCATGGCCAGCAGGCTGCTCTTGGCGATGGCGGGGAAGAGGTTGAGCCCGAAGGCGATGTTCGTCCCCAATGCGGCGAACAGCCCGACCACGATGCCCATCAGCGCGTCCCCCGCCACGATGCCCGAGGCCAGCAGGATGCCCTTGTCGACGGAATGGTCGTCCTTGACGTCCTTCACCTTCCGTTCGACCAGGCTCCGGACGATGCCGCCGGCGAACACCGCCGCGGTGAGGCCGATGGGCAGGTAGATGCCGAGCGCGACCGCCAGGATGGGCAGGTCGGCCAGGAAGCAGAACAGCGCCAGGGCCACGCCCACGGCCACCAGCGTCCACGGCAGCTGGCCGGTCATGATGCCCTGGACGATCATCTTCATGAGCGTCGCCTGGGGCGCCGGGACCGCCGCGCTGCCGATGCCGTAGGCCCGGTGCAGCAGCATCAGGGTTCCCGCCGCGCCGGCCGCCGCCACCGAAAGGGCGATGAACATGCCGGCCTGGACGTTCCTGGGACTGCCGCCGATGATGTAGGTGGTCTTGAGGCTCTGGGCGGTGCCGCCCGCCACGGCGATGGCGATGCAGATGACCCCGCCGATCATGAGCGCGGTGGTCATGCCGTGGTTGCCGGTGTTGCCCATCAGCTTGAGGACGGTGGTGACGATGAGCAGGGCCGCGATGGTCATGCCCGAGACCGGGTTGTTGGACGCGCCGATGAGGCCGACCATCCGGCCCGATACGACCGCGAAGAAGAAGCTGAAGATCACGGCCATGATCCCGCCGACGATGCCGCCGCCCACGACCGGGACCAGCCACACCAGGAGGAAGCCCAGCACGGCCGCACCGATGACCCAGGCGAGGGGGGCCTCATGGTTCATCCGGGTCACCTTGCCCTCGGCGCCTTTGCCCATTCCGCCCGCGGCCTGCTTGAAGCTGCTGACGATGGTGGGCAGGGACCGCAGCAGCGAGATGAAGCCACCGGCCGCGACCGCGCCGGCGCCCACGTAGCGGATGTAGTTGGACCAGATGGCGGGCGCGGCCATCTGCGCGATCGGGACCGTCGAGGGGTAGAGCGGCTGGGTCATTCCGGCCCCGAACAGCTTGAGCAGCGGGATCAGCGCGAGCCAGGCGACGACGGAGCCGCCGAACATCATCATGGAGGTCTTGGTGCCGACGATGAAGCCGACGCCCATGAGGGAGGCGATGGCATCCAGGCTGATCATGGTTCCCTGGTAGGACTTGATGGTGTAGGAAGCGCTTTCGCTCCAGACCGAGAAGCCGCCGCTGAGCAGCTTGAAGGCCGATCCGACCCCCATGCCCATCATCACGGTCTTGAAGCCGTCCCCGCCTTCGGTGCCCGTGACGAGCACCTCCGCGGCGGCCATGGACTCGGGGTAGATGAGGGTGCCGTGCTCCTCGACGATCAGGTAGCTGCGCACCGGGGTGATGAAGAAGACGCCCATGAGACCGCCGATGATCGTCACGATCACGATGGTCGGGATGCTCAGGCCGAAACCGAGCAGGATCAGCGCCGGGAGCACGAAGATGATGCCGCCGGCGATGGATTCGCCCATGGCGGCGAGGGAGGCCACCACGTTCGCCTCAAGGATGTAGTTCCGCTTGAACACCCGCCTGAGCAGCCCGATGGCGAGGATCGCGCCGGGGATGCCCGCGGAGATGGTCATGCCCACCTTCAGGCCGAGGTAGGTATTGGCCGCGGCGAACAGGATCGCGAAGAGGATGCCCATGATGATGGAATACCCGGTGATTTCGGGCATCACCTCCGTCGCGGGCACGTAGGGCACATAGTCGCTGCCTTTGCAGCCACCGTACGAGTTCTTGGACAGCCCGGACTTTTCGGCTGGTTCTTTCATTGGAGCTCCCCTTTACTTGGATTTCGCGAGAATGGACTTGAGGAATGACCAGGTCCGCGCGACCGAACCGATGCTCAGATGTTCTTCGGGGGTGTGGACGTTGAAGAGGTTCGGACCGAAGGCGATCATGTCCGTCTCCGGCAGCTTCTCCCGGAGCAGCCCGCATTCGAGCCCGGCGTGGATGGCCTTGATCTGCGCGTCCTTGCCGGAAACGTCCTTGTAGGCGGCGAGGCACAGGTCCCGGATCGGGGACTCCTCCTCGTAGCGCCAGGCGGGATAGGCGCCGGCCCTGACGCACCTGGCGCCGACCAGGCCGGCCAGGCCTTCCACCCTGCGGGAGAGCTCCTCCCGGATCGACTCGACGCAGCTCCGCACCGACACGGTCAGTTCGACCGCCTTGCCGGATTGCTCGAGGACGCCGAGGTTCAGGCTGCTTTCCACCAGCCCTTCCAGGTCCTTGCTCATGGATTGGACCCCATGGGGGACGACCGCGAGGAAGTCGATGAGCTTGTCCGTGGAGCCGCGGTCGAACTGGTGCCCGGGCTTGCCGCCGGCGGTCACCGCCACCTTGAGGCCCGGGTCCGCCACCGCGTACTCGGCTTTCAGCTCCTTGGCCAGAGCCTTCACGATCACCTTGAGCTTGGCCAGCACCGGGGCCTTGGCCGTGACCGTGGCTTCGGCGTCCCGGGCGATGGCGTTGGCCTTCGAGCCGCCCGAAAGCGCGGCGATCCGGAGCGGCCCCGCCGCCCGGGCGGCGTCCAGGATCCGGCCCAGGAGCTTGATCGCGTTGGCCCGCTGCTGGATGATCTCCATGCCCGAGTGCCCGCCCTTCAGGCCCGACACCTTGATGAGCAGCGCGGCGTGCTCGGCCTTCTCCAGATGGGTGTCGAACCCGCAGACCAGGTTGACGCCGCCGGCACAGCTGACGAAGAGGACGCCCTCCTCCTCGGCGTCGATGTTCAGCAGGGTCTTTCCGGTCAGATGGGCGGTCTTGACCGCGTGGGCGCCGTCCATGCCGGTCTCTTCGCTGGTGGTGACGAGCATTTCCAGCGGCGGATGGGGGATGTCGGCGCTGTCCAGCAGGGCCAGGCCGAACGCGACGGCGATGCCGTTGTCCGCGCCGAGGGTGGTGCCGTCCGCGCGGACGGTGTCGCCCTCGATCTTCAGGGAGAGCGGGTCCCGGGTGAAGTCGTGCCGGGAGCCCTTGGTCTTTTCGCAGACCATGTCCATGTGCCCCTGGATGATCACCGCGGGGGAATGCTCATAGCCGGCGGTGCCGGGCTTCTTGATGATGATGTTCAGCGCCTTGTCCTGGAAGACTTCCAGCTTGCGCTCCCGGGCGAAGGCGGCCAGGAAGTCGCTCGCCTGCTTTTCGTTGCCCGAGCCTCGGGGGATCCGGGTCAGCTCTTCGAAAAAGTGAAAGACCTCTTTGGGTTTCAGATGTTCCAACATCAGAGCCGACCTTTCCGGTCCCCGCTCCTCCCGATGCATGGCGCTTCACGAGTCGTGCGGATGACTCGGATAAGCAGTTTTCGCGCCACCTGGTTAATATTAAATATAACTTTATTTAGATAATGGTAGGCCCATGCATCGATAGCTCCTTCATTCAAATTGAAAGAGCCATTCCGTCACTTCGAAGCGGTTTCGCCGCCTTCACACCAGCCGGCACGCCTTCACCAGGATGCTCGCCATCACGTAACCGTCCACCCTGCCCCGGATGGTCAGCGTCTGCCCGGTCTTCAGGGATGCCACCTGGCCCCCCTGGGCTTCATCGAAATAGGCGTGGATGTCCATGGTCGCCCCTCCGCCCTGGATGGCGACGAACAGGTTGTCGTATGGGTCCTTCGAGATGGCGGAAACCACCCCCACAATCTCCACCACCCTCCCCTTGAACCTTGCATCGGCCGCCACTTCGTTCCGCTCATATGCCTCATGCAGCGCCGGGGCGGTCACCCTGGGGGCGGAAGGCGCCATGGCCGGGTCTTCCGGCCGGGGGGAGCCGGCAACCGTCGCCGGAGCGGGGTGGACGGAGGCGGAGGGAACCACGAACCCGAGGGTGACGAAGAGCGCAAGCCAGGCGAAGCCGGTGGCCCGGGAAACCGCGCTGTGCCCCTTTCTGAGCAGGAACCAGGAAAAAACCAACGGGAACAGGAGGATCCCCAACAGGAATCCCGTACCGATGTCTCTGGCCGGCTCCAATGTCGCATCTACACGCATGGGTTCTCCCCTCTAAGTGGTGTATGGATGTTTCTTGGAATTTTCAATGGTAGCAGCTCGCTCACCGGCGAGGAAGCGGCGGGACAATCGCGCGCCCGAGGCGGCGGCCGCCCCTGAACGCCGCGGCTCTGGCCCCCTCAGCGGGCGAGGCCCAGGGCCAGCCGGCGGGCCCGCTCCATCAGGTCCGCGTCGCGCCCGGCGTCGCCCAGGTTCTCCGCCGTGCCGCAGACGAATCCCCGGCAGTCGGCCCCCAGGTAGCGGAACAGGTGCTCCAGGGTGGCCATGGCGTGGACCGCGCCGGAGATCTCCGGGGTGGGGTCCGCGTACACCAGCACGGCGCCCACCGGCTTGTGCGCCAGGAACGCGCGGTTCCAGTTCAGCAGCCCGTCCAGGCGGTCGATGAACCCCTTCAGCTGGGCGGTGACGGTGAAGAAGTAGATGGGCGAGAGCAGCAGGAGCCCCCGGCAGTCGGCGACCTTGTCGTACAGCTCGGCCATGTCGTCCTTCTGGACGCAGTACTTCGCCTTGTGCTCGCGGCAGGCCCAGCAGCCCCGGCACGGGCCGATCTTCCGGTCCCGGAGGTCGATCCGCTCCCAGGGCAGGCCCTGGCGGCCGAGCGCCTCGCAGCAGGCCTCGGTCAGCCGGGCGCTGTTGCCCTGGGGCCTGGGGCTGCCGTTGATCAGCAGGAATTCGTTGGCCATGGCTAGCTCCAGGCGGCGTGGAAGGCCGCGATCCTGGCGACCACCTCCCGCAGCTGCTCGGCCGGCGGCAGGATGGTGGCGCGGAAGTGGGCCGTGCCCTCGGCCTGGCCGAAGCCCGAGCCGGGCACCAGGGCGATGCCGGTCTCCTCCAGCAGGGCCATGCAGTAGTCCAGGTCCGTGCGGCCCGGGGGCAGGGTGATCCGCGGGAAGCAGTACATCGCCCCCGCCGCCGGCTGGCAGCGGATGCCGGGGATCCGGTCCAGCCCCTCGGCCAGGAGCGCGGCCCGGCGTTTCAGCCCCTCCAGGATCCCGGCCCGCTCCCGCACGAACAGGGGGTAGCTGGGCTGGCCGGGCGCGGGCGGATGCACCAGGCAGTAGGTGGCCACCTGCCCGGGGAGGTTGGGGCACAGGTTGATGCTCTGGAGCTTGTGGACCAGGGCGGCCACCTCCGGGGGGACGTTGCGCAGCTCCATGTAGCCGCCCCGCTGGCCGCACTCGCCCAGGTAGCCCTTGGAGCAGGAGTGGAAGCTGAACAGGGAGACGTCCCGCTCGCCCAGGGCCGCCATCACCCGGGCGACCGAGATGAACCGCCGGCCCTCGAGGTAGACGTTCTCCTGGTAGACCTCGTCGGCCAGGATGGTGAGGCCGTGGCTGCGGGCGAAGCGGATGACCATGGCGATGTTGTCCCGGTCCATGAGCCCGCCGGTGGGGTTGCCGGGATTGATGACGCAGATGGCCCGCACCTTCACGCCCGCGGCCTCGGCTTCGGCCAGGCTCCGCTCCAGCGCCGCCGGGTTCAGTTTCCAGCCGTTGGCCTCGTCCAGGTGGAAGCCGACCTGCCGCCCCCCGTAGAGGGTGATGGTTGCGCCGTAGAGCGAATACTGGGGGACGGGGACCATGATCCCGTCGCCCGGCCCGTCGATGAGGACGCGCAGGGCGGCCTGCAGCCCCTTGGAGGCGCCGTCGGTAAGGTAGACGGCGTCGGGATCCGCCTCGATGCCGTCGCGCAGGCTGATGAACCGGGCGACCGCCTCCCGGATCATCCGCACGCCCCGGGCCTCGGAGTAGGCGCCCAGGCCGTGCCCGATCCCGGCCAGCAGCTGGCGCGCGGTCTCCAGCACGTCGGCCGGGAACAGTCCGGCGGCGCCGTCCATCAGCTCGGGATACTGGGTGAGGGCGAGGATCTGGCGCACGTAGGTGATGGGCTTCTGGCCCAGGCCCTGGGGGTTGCCGATGTCGCAGTAGATGATCTCCCGCCCGGCCCGGGCCAGTTCCTCGGTGCGGGTCAGCAGGGGCCCCCGGACGCCGTACTGGGCGTCCCTCACCGCCTGGCTGGTCTGTTCGAACGGGAGGGTCATGGGCGCCTTTCGATTCCGGTCCCCGGCAGGTCAGGCCACCGTGGTCGCGTAGATCCGGGTGAGGGCCTGGTTCACGAAGGCCGCGGCGTCGGCCGCGCTCAGGGAGAGATGCCGGCGCACCCGCTGGGCGGCTTCGGGCAGGTTCCCGGCCTTGAGGCTGTCGACGATCTCCTGGTGCTCTTCCAGGGCGCGCTTCATCCGCGGGGGGTCTTCCAGGTTGATCCGGCGCACGAAGCGGATCCGGGCGTTGATGGTCTTCAGCATGGCGACCCGCTCCAGGTTGCCGGAAAGGCCGGCCAGGTGCAGGTGGAACGCTTCGTCCCGGTCCACCAGGGTCTCCATGGCGGCCTTCTTCACGTCCCGGCGCAGGGCGGCGCTCAGGGCGGCCAGCTCGGCGACGCCCCGGGCCAGCTCGGCCTGGGGGATCCGGCTCACGGCCGCCGCCTCGAGGTCGGCGCGGACCTCGAAGAGCGAGACGATCTCGGAGGCGCTCAGGCGCCGGCAGGAGAAGCCCTGGTTCGGGACCACGGTGAGCAGGTCCTCGCTCACCAGCCGGTTCATGGCCTCCCGCACCGGCGCCCGGCTCATCTTCAGCAGCCCGGCGATCTCGCCCTCGTTCAGGCGCTCGCCGGGCTTGATCTCGAACTCGATGGCCATCCGCCGGAGGAACTCGTAGGCCCGCTCGACGCTGCTCAAGGCCGGCGACGGTACAGGTTCAGCAGCCACGGAACACTCCTGTAGATGAATCTATCAACAACAGAGTAGTCTGGGCGGTCGACAGGAACAAGGGTCCGGCGGCGGGCGCGCCCGCCGCCGGGCTCCCGCATGGCTACCGGGCGGCTCCCGCCGCGTGCATCCGCGGCGCGAGCATGGCCCGGATCGCGTTGCCCCGTTCGGTGTTGACCCGGGCGAAGAAGGCGTCGACCCCGGCGAGGTAGCGCCCCTCCCTGGACTCGGCGATGGCCTTGGGCAGGCCGTCCCGGAAGGCCTCGAAGCAGGCGATGTCCGGGTGGGAGTAGTTCAGCCGCACGTAGTCGGCGCAGCCCACGTCGCCCAGGCCGTCGCCCGGGATGGCCGCGATGTGGTGGTTGAGCAGGCCCACCGTCACTTCCTGGGCGGTCACGCCGGTGCCCGAGACGTCGATGACGGTGCAGAAGCCGTAGGCCGGGTCCACCGGAAGGGTCACGCCCGGGGTCCGGGCCACGGTCTCCTTGAGGTGGGCCAGGTTGCGCCGGATGATCTCGGTGGAGCGGCTCAGGTACTCGGCGTCCTTCATGGCGGCGATGGCGGCGAACTGGCCGAGGTAGTTGATGTGGATCTTGGTGAGCTCCATCCGGGTGAGGAAGGCGCCCCGCACCAGGTCCGGGTGCCCGGCCAGGAACCCCACCCGCATGGCGGCCATGCCGTAGCCCTTGGTCATGCCCGAGACCGAGATCACGTGGCTCATGTCGCAGTCCGGCCCGTGCAGGGAGGCCATCGGGATGTGCACCGCCCGCGGATCGGTCTGGTGGGTGTTGTGGGTGATGTTGTTGAACACGATGATCCCGCGGTCCCGGGCGATCCTGGCGATCTCCAGCAGCTCGGCCCGGGTCTGGACCGTGCCGAACGGGTTGATCGGGTCGCAGACCACGATCATCTTGGTCCGGGGCGTGATGGCCCGGAGGATGTCCTCGGGGGTGTAGCGGAAGTGGTTCAGCGCGTTGAGCGTCACCGGCACCACGGTGGCGCCGCAGATCCCGGCGGCCGGGACGAAGTGGAAGTAGCCCGGGTCGGTGACGATGATCTCGTCCCCCGGGTCCAGGAAGGACAGGTAGGTGTAGCCGATGCCGCCCTGGGCGCCCTCGACCCCGAGCACCTCGAAGTCCGGCCCCAGCTTGCGGCCGAACTTGTGTTCGGCCACCAGCGCCTTCAGCTCGGCCATGCAGTCCGGCGGATAGACGGTGATGTTCTCCCGGTGCGAGGCGGCTTCCTGGAGCGCCTTCATGGCCATGGGCGACGGACCGATGTTGTTGGCCATGTAGCCCATGTCGTAGTATCCGGCGCCGGTGACGCCGTAGATCCCGCCGGGCGCCACGGCGTTCCAGTCCAGTCCGAGGATGTCGATGGCGGTCTTGAAGGTGAAGTAGTTGCCCATCCCCTGGGGATGGTTGAGCAGGCCCTGGGCCCGCTTGGACAGCTTGGTCTGGAGTGGTTTCAAGGCAGGCATGGGGAGCCTCCGGGATGGGATGCGGACGGGATCGTCCGGGTGGGAAAGTAGTCGACCATTCTGAATTCTTTCCTGTCGACAATTCTAACGACAGAGACGGCCCTGTCAAGGGGGGTCCGGGACCGGGCTCAGTCCAGCAGCGTCCCCGCGGCCGTCGCCAGCACCTGCCCGCCCACCTGGATCTCCCGCCCGCCTTCGGTCCGGCGGGCCCGGAGCAGCAGCAGGGAGGGCCGGCCGACCTCGTGCCCCTGCTCGATCCTCAGGTCCAGTTCGTCCTGGAGGAAGTAGCGGTGGTCGAGCAGGTAGGCCCCGAGGAAGGCGGTCGCGTTGCCGGCCGCCGGGTCCTCCCGCACCCCGTGGGCTTCGAAGAAGAACCGGGCGCAGAGGTGGTTCTCCGGGCTGCGGGTCTCCGGGCAGAACAGGTAGACCAGGGGCGGGAAGCCCTCCCGGGCCAGGGCGGCGAACGCCTCCAGGTCCAGCCGGGCCCGGCCCAGGGCGGCCAGCCCGCGCAGGGGCACGATCAGCGCCGACACCCCGGCGCTGGCCAGCTGGATCGGCATCCGGCGCTCGAGGTCCGCGGGCTCGAGCCGGAGCGCCGCGGCCACCGGCTCCGGGGCGCAGACGGCGCCCAGGACCACCGGCGGCGCCTGCATCCAGGCCAGCTCACATCCCCCCTCCGGCTCGAACCGCACCGGCACCTGGCCCACCGGCAGGTTCAGGCGCACGGTCCCGGGGCGCCCGGGCGCCAGGTGCCGGCGGATGATCCAGGCGGTGCCCAGGACGGGGTGCCCGGCGAAGGCGATCTCCCGGGCGGGGGTGAACATCCGCACCCCGTAGCCGCCGTCGGCGTCCGGGGCCGAGCGCACGAAGGTCGTTTCCGAGTAGTTCATCTCCCCGGTGATCCGGAGCATCGCCTCCGCGGACAGGTCGTCGGCGCCCAGGACCACGGCCAGCGGATTGCCGGCATAAGGCTCCTGGGCGAACACGTCCACGATGTGGAAAGCGTGGGTCATGGCGGCCTCTCAGCTCACAGGATCTCCCGCACCGTCCGGGGCCCGGCGCCCGTGCTGCGCCGCTGGGCCAGCCCGGCCAGGCCGTAGACGGCGAGCCAGGCCATCAGGTGCATGGACACTTCCCGGGCGTCCAGCCGGGGATAGACCTCCACCAGGTCCAGCCCGAGCATGCTGCCCTGGCCCAGGGCGAACAGCGCCTCGAGCATGTCGGTGGAGCTCAGCCCGCCGAAATCGGTGGGCCCGCCGGGATTGAAGGCGCAGTCGATGATGTCGCTGCAGACGGTCACGTAGTAGCCGTCGGTGTTCCGGCTGACGATCTCCTGGGCCCGGGCCAGGGCGTTGACGACCCCTTCCCTGCGGATCTCCGCCATGGAGATGACCGGGATCCCCCGGTCCAGGGCGTACTGAAGCTGGCTGGGCGAGTTGCGCGGACCGCGGATGCCGAAGTGGACGATCTTCGACGGGTCCATCTGGGGCAGTTCGGCGATGCGCCGCAGCGGGGTGTTGCGGGCATAGCGGTCGCCGCAGAACTCGTCCGAGTTGTCCAGGTGGGCGTCGAAATGGAGCAGGCCGACCCGGCCCGGGCGCTGGGCCGACAGGGCCTTCAGGATCGGGTAGGTCACCGAGTGGTCGCCGCCGAAGAACACCGGGACGGCCCCGCTGGCGAACACCTGGGCGGCCACCTCCTGGAACGAGACGTGGGTCCTTTCGGTGTCGTTGGGGAAGGTCGGCAGATCGCCCAGATCGCCCACCGCCAGGTTGCTCATCACGTCGATCCGGTGCTCGGGCAGGAAGCCGGAGCCGAGCCGGACCGAGGCGGCCCGGCAGGCCTTGGGGGTCTGCTCGCAGCCGGAGTAGCCGCCCCAGGTGTTGGAGCCTTCCCAGGGCAGCCCGCCCACCACGGCGTCGAACTCCCGGAGCTGCGCCAGGTCGTGGACGGGGGTCGCCCCCAGGAAGGTGGGGATGGTCCCGAACATCATCGGAATGGTGGCGGTGGAGGGCGGGGTGACGGCTTCCCGCGCCTCCCGGTTGCCGGTGAGCTTCATGGCTGGGCTCCTTTCGGGCGGTCACCCGCCCAGGTAGGCTTTCTGGACTTCGGCGCTGGCGAGCAGGGTCTGGGAGGCGCCGGCGAGCACGATCCGGCCGGTTTCCAGGACGTAGGCCCGGTTGGCGGTGTTGAGGGCGATGTAGGCGTTCTGCTCCACCAGCAGGACCGGGGTGCCCAGCTTGTGGATCTCCCGGATCGCCCCGTAGATGCTCTCCACGGTGAGCGGGGCCAGGCCGAGCGAAGGTTCGTCGAGCATGAGCAGCCGGGGCCGGGCCATGATGCCCCGGGCCAGGGCGAGCATCTGCTGTTCGCCGCCGCTCAGGGTGCCGCCGGGCTGGTCGATGCGCTCCTTGAGCCGGGGGAACAGGGCGAAGATGCGGTCGATGTCCGCGGCGAGATCGCCCTTGCGGGTGAAGGCGCCCATGCGGATGTTCTCCCGCACGGTGAGGTTCGGGAAGATCTGCCGGCCTTCGGGCACCTGGATGATCCCCGCGCGTACGATGACGTCCGAGGCCGCGTGGGTGATGGTCCGGGACTGGAACCGGATTTCGCCCGATTCGGGCTTGAGCAGTCCGGAGATCGCCCGGAGCAGGGTGGACTTGCCCGCCCCGTTGTTGCCGATGAGGGCGACGATCTCGCCGTCGTCCACGGTCAGGGAGACCCCCTTGAGCGCCCGGGCCTTGCCGTAGGTGACTTTCAGGTCCTCAACTTCCAGCATGGGCCCCCCTGAATCCGGTTCCGAGATAGGCTTCGATCACTTTGGTGTCCGCCTTGATCGCGCCGGGTTCGCCTTCGGCGATCTTGACCCCGTAGTCGAGCACCATCACCCGGTCGGAGATCCCCATGACCAGCTTCATGTCATGCTCGATGAGCAGGATCGTCTTGCCCATGCCGCTGCGCAGCCGGGCGATCTGGCCCATCAGGGTCTCGGTTTCGGTGATGTTGAGCCCGGCGGCCGGTTCGTCCAGCAGAAGCAGGCGGGGCTGGGTGGCCAGGGCGCGGGCGATCTCCAGCCCCCGCTGCTGGCCGTAGGAAAGGTTGCAGCTGAGTTCGTCCCGGATGCCGTCCAGGTGGAACAGCTTCAGGAGTTCCATGGCCTGCTCCTCGGTCCGGCGGTACTCCCGCCGGGCCCCGGGCGGGCGCAGCAGGGCGCCCCACATGCCCGTGCCGGTGCGGCAGTGGAACCCCACCATGACGTTGTCCAGGACGCTCATCCGCCCGAACAGCCGGATGTTCTGGAAGGTGCGGCCGATGCCCAGCTCCGCGATGCGGAAGGAGGGGAGGCGGCCCAGTTCCTGGCCGTCGAACCGGGCCGTCCCGGAGGTGAACGGGGTCAGGCCGGTGAGCATGTTGAAGACCGTGGTCTTGCCGGCGCCGTTGGGGCCGATGAGGGCGAAGATCTGCCCCGGCTCGATGGCGAAGCTGAGGTCGTTGACGGCCGTGAGGCCGCCGAAGCGCTTGGTGAGGGAATCTACCTTAAGGAGGGGCATCGTCGGGCCTTCCTCATTGGGCTTCGATGGATTTGCGGGCCCGGAGCCGCTCGGTCAGGGCCCGGACGCCCCCGAGGATCCCCTTCGGCTGCAGCACCATGGTGATCATCAGGAGCAGGCCGACCCAGACCATGCGGTATTCCGCGAAGACCCGGGTGGCTTCGGGCAGCACGTACAGGATCAGGGCGCCGATGAGCGGGCCGATCAGCGTGCCCATGCCGCCCAGGATCGGCATGGCGAAGATCAGGAACGAGTCCATCATCTTGAAGGAATCCGGCGAGATGAAGGAGATGTAGACGGCGTAGAAGCTGCCCGCCACCCCGGCGAAGAACGACCCCAGGGCGAAGGCGGTGCACTTGTAGTAGCTCGAGTTCACGCCCATGGCCCGGGCGGCGATCTCGTCGTCCCGGATCGCCATCAGGGCCTTGCCCATCCGCGAGTGGACCACCCGCTGCAGGGCCACCACGGTGACCACCGTGAAGGCGAGGATCATGTAGTAGAAGGAGATCTTGCTTTCGAACACGAACGACCCGAGGGTGGGCGCGGGGATGCCCGGCAGGCCCATGGGGCCGCGGGTGACGCTGTTCCACATGATCAGGGTCAGCCGGACGATCTCGCTGAAGCCCAGGGTCGCCAGGCCCAGGTAGAGGCCGCGCAGCCGCAGGGTCGGGATGCAGAGCACCATGGCCACCAGGGCGGTGCCCAGGCCCGACAGCGGCATCACCAGCCAGTAGGAGAGGCCGAAGCGGATCATGAGCACGGCCGTGATGTAGGCGCCGATGGCGGCGAAGGCGGCCTGGCCGAGGTGGAGCTGGCCGGTGTAGCCGTAGATGAGGTCCTGGCTGGAGGCCAGCATCATGAACATGGCGGTCATGATGAACAGGTGCAGCGAGTAGTCGTCGGTGACGAACACCGGGACCAGCAGCAGCACCACCGCCGCGAGGGCGCCGAACAGGACTTTCCGACGGCTCATGACTTGCCCTCCCCGCGCTTGACCTGGAAGATCCCCGACGGGAAGAACAGCAGGGTGAGGATCAGGATGATGAAGGCGAACCCGTCCCGGAACCCGGAGGAGATGTAGGCGGAGCCCAGGGTCTCGATGAGGCCGATGAGCACCCCCGCCACCATGGCGCCGGGAAGACTGCCGACCCCGCCGACCACCGCCGCGGTGAAGGCCTTGACCCCCGCGGTCCAGCCCATGAGGGGGTAGACCGCGTCGAAATAGGCCCCCACCAGCACCCCGCCGATGGCGG
>TBL_comb47_HYPODRAFT_10005755_pt1 | contig 13671 bp, 6 predicted proteins | sample TroBogypolimnion_40_FD_10682 | JGI IMG/M metagenome (IMG submission 10682)
GAAAGAAAATTGCCACCCGATCCCATTTCCTGAAGTCTGGGGAACACTTTCGATTCGACCCTGAAACCCTGGTAATCGCTCAAATGGAGGTGCAGTACGTTCAATTTCACTGCTGCCATGGCTTCGATGTTACGAAGGATCACATCTTTGGGAATCCAGTGGCGACTCACATCGATCATCAATCCGCGCCAAGCAAACCTTGGTGAATCGGTCAACTCAAGAAATGGCCAGGCACAGGTTCCATTTTCCTCTTTCAACAATTGTTTCAGCGATTCCAATCCATGAAGCACGCCATAAGCTGTTGCGGCTTTTAAGATGATCCCATTTTTGTTGATCGAAATCCGGTAAGTCTCGTTGGTTTCAACCGGTTGGACAGGTAAGGTTGCCGATTCATAAAAAACTGAAAGTCCAATACCGCCGTCTTTTAAATTCAGGTGTCCTGCTTTGGCTGTTTGGTTCAGGAACCGGCCAACAGCCTTTTGCACAATACGATCCTGAGGCCCTTTTATTTCCGCTCCAAAATCAGGTGTGATGACAAATTTTCCTTCCGATAATTTCAGATAGGTGGGGAGTGGCATCAGCGTGATGGCTGTCCTGTCCTCTGCGGAAATTGGCAATGGAGTTGGTCGCAAATATTTGAAATAGACAAAAGCGCCAATGGCCAACAGGATAAGCAGCAGGAGACTCAAAATTTTTAAGATTGTCTTGAGCATCGTAGGAAATTTTTGAGTCTCGCAATGTTCGCGAAGAAACGCAAAGATTTAATTCATAAACCTTTGCGTTCATTGCGGCCTTTGCGGGACAATTATTGAAAATTTCTTAAAGAGAAATACGATTCATATTGTAAGCACATTCAAGGCCAGCACCAAGTGGCAAATAGCCATTTGCTTCAAAGCTGCCAGCCACCAGTTGACTATTGCCAGCTGCTAATTGCCAATAGCCAGTTGCCAGTTGCTAGCCGCAGTTCCTAAGAAATAGCATCGTCGTTTACCCTCAAAGCTTATTTATGCTCCTGAATCACTTCATCGGTGTAAGGATGATATTCCTGAACTCGATCGGACCATGGTCGCCTTGCAGGTAGATCGGTCCCGGTTCGCCCTCTTTGCTGTCGATCGCACCACCTGTGATGCCAGGTATTGCCTGGTTCCAGATTACCGTTTTGTTGTTTGCGACTATGGTGACCATCCTGCCCCTTAAGGTAATATCATATGACTGCCACACACCCGGATCTTCAGCAACCATCTCGTTGGGTGTAAGAAAACCATAAATAGCCCCAAGATATCCTACCCATGGATCCAGACCTTTGGTGTCCATGATCTGAACTTCATAACGTCCCCTGAGGTAAACACCACTGTTACTCCCTTTCTGATAGCGGAATTCGATGTGTAATTTAAAGTCCGTAAACTTTGAATCTGTGATCAGGTTTGAGCCTGATCTTGGACTTGTCATTACGCCATCTTTCACGATCCATTGGTTTGGACCCATGGCCTGCCACCCTTTTAAATCAATTCCATTGAAAAGATTGATNGGTTCTCCCCAAACNGGTTCGCCTGTCCTTTTAAGCGATGGCGCCTTTACNCCCGTCCAGNTGTATTTTTTCCCATCCACATATACCATTGTCCCTGCTATGCCTGCCTGTGTAATAGCACCTTCAAATTCCAGATCTTTGTCTTCAGATTCCCATTGTGGGGGGATTGTAAAATTGAATTTATCGCCTATGAGCGTGACCTTTGCGATCGGGCGTGCACTTCCGTTTAAAAAGACAAAACGACCAACAAGGGTTTTATTTCCCGAATGGTCAACTTCCAACCACGACGGAAATTCTTTGCCGTTCATTGTTAGGGTTAAGTCCCATCTCCCTTCCAATTTAGTATTTTGGCCTTCAGCCGAGGCGGAAAATTGAACTGAAAAAATTGAGCAAAACATCAGGATAATCACACGGAAATACCTGGTAATAAGTAAGCNGTTAACTGATCTATTTCTCATCTGGTTCATTTTTTATTGGTTTCCATTTTTTTTTGCAAGATACAAAAAAAGTCAGTTATGGTGAGGAATCATGAGTATTTATGGAAATAGATGTCAAATCATTTCAATAATTGAGTCAACCTGGCTCAGAAATATTGGGAGGTTTATCATGAAACACGTTTTACCACCGTCTTTTATCCCAACAATTTTGATAAAAAAAGCATATAATTTTAACTCGAATATCCAGATGTGAGCAATTTGTCGAGGTTATATGGTTAAAATAATATGTAATTTGAATAAAATAGGATAAGTTTAATCATTGCAAATCATGTTTCTTTGTTAAGATCGGCAAAATATCCTACGAATGAAAAACAATGTTTTACAATATTTGATCATTATGCTTCCCTATCTTTTTCTGTTGGGTTGCAAGGATATTCATCGTACACCAACTCCTTTAAAAATCAATGAAAAGGGACAATCCGTCTATATAGACTTGCCTTATCTACAGGACTATAGTATAAAATATTACTTTACTGACGATCAACAGAATTTAAATACCCCAGCCATCTCATCCAACCGTGACGGACAGATCCGGATTTTATCCAACAATCAGGTTTTAGTCCCCGATAACGGTTCCATATTTTATCCGGGAGCCATGATCCCTGATGAATCTTATCCTCAACTATTGCCAAAAAAGATTGTATCAATTTCTACCTACAAAAACCAAACTGCTTATCTCGATGATCACCAAATATTTAGCAATGGCTGGGCTGGGAAATTGCAAATTGGGCATGGTTTGCCAAATGCCAAATATTTTGCGGGGGGTGATGATTTTCATTTTATGGTTTCTGATGGTGACGAATTTGCCTGTTTTGACCCTAANGGGGAAAAAATCGGATCAGGAAATTTCAAAGGAACATTACAGGTTACCTATTGTGAAACCAAAAAATCATTTTTATTGATCTCTGNCGGCGAAGTTGTAGAATTTATACCCGGTAAACCAATTCAATCGATTTTTAAAGGAAGCGGCATTACATGCGCTACATCAACCGGAAAAGAAGAAAAAATCATAATTGGCACTCATACAGGATATTACTTATTACCAGAACACACATTGGTCACCAAAGTCCCTTGTCCCGAAATAATCTGTGTGAAAGAGATTAATGGTCAGATTTGGTTTGGAACAACCCACGGAGCTTTTCGCATAAATATTGATGGGAGATACAGCTATTATGCAGGTGAACGTTGGCTACCGGGTAACAGGGTTTACGCAATCGAACAAGGTCGTGAAAACAGTATTCTCATGCTCACAGATAAAGGGCTCGGACAGATTTTCTTTAAGGAGATGACTTTGGAGGAAAAGGCTTTTTTTTATGAGAGACAGGTGCGTGAGAAAAATATCCGTTATGGTTTCAATTGCAGCAGCGTTTATCTGACCCATAACTATTCATCTGCACGGACTACATCTCAACCGAGTGACAACCTTTGGACTTCCATGTACCTGGCAAGTCAACTTTTCAGATATAAAGTAACTGGTTCAGCAGATGCGAAAGAGAATGCCCTTGAGGCCTTCGAAGCCTTGGAAAGGTTATTTACCGTAACAGGAATCCGGGGTCTTTTTGCAAGGAGTTATGAGCGTGACTACAAGGTCGAAAATGACAGAGGAGCTGGGTGGGAAAAAAAAGAACTTCTGACGGGAAGTCCGGCCAGTTTGTGGTTGCCGGCCAAAGATCATCCCAACTGGACGTGGCGATCTACTGCCAGCAGTGATCAGGCTGTTGGACAGGTTTTCGCATTAACTGCAGTTCTGGAATTGGCAGATGACCAGGAATGGAAAGCCAGGGCGCTAAAATGCCTTGATGAGCTCATGGGGTACATTGTTAAAAACGATCTGTATATTCTGGATGTTGACGGGAAGCCAACCATGTGGGGCAAATGGAATCCGGATTATGTGAACAGTTTTCCGAAAAATGTGGGTGACCGGAAAATTACCTCTTCCAATATTATCGCCATGCTCCAAACGGCTTATAAGTTCACACGAAAGACCATTTATAAGGACAAAGCCAATGAATTGATGACAAAATTCGGCTATCTTGAAAACCTAATGCGCCCATTTTCAGAAATAGGTCCTTCGGATACGAACGAGTTGAGCAAGGTCCTTTCCGAAGAGTGGAACCATTCTGATGATGAAATGTATTTTCTGGCTTACTGGGGATTATATCCCTATGCGCTGAACCCTGAACTTCAATTCAAATTTAAGGAGAGCATCCATGACCATTGGGAGATCGAAAGACCTGAACACAACGCATTGTGGAATTTTACCTATGCAATGACAGGTGCGGAACAATTTGACCTTGAACAATCGGTCAGTTTTTTACAGACTTATCCCCTCGATCTGAGAAATTGGGGGATGCAAAATTCGCGACGAAAAGACATTGAGCTTTTGCAACCCAATTTCCGTGGGCAAACCACAAAGGAATTGTTGCCGTTAGGGGAAATTCCACTCTACAGGCACAATGGCAAAATTTTCACCCTCGATTCTGCAGGTGATGGAAAATCACTGATCAGTGCCGGTGATGTTTGGCTATTGCCTTATTGGATGGGAAGATACTTGGGCGTGATCAGTGCCCCTGTTAGGAAAAACAATAAGGAACGTTCTGATGATCAGATTCTAAAATTCTAATTCATAACACTTTAGATTTCATGAAATTCAATTCTCCAATGATAAAAAAAATCCAACTTTTCGTTTTATTCCTATTAATAGGAATTTTCTCAAATGCTCAGGAGAAATATGCCATCGGGATGTTTCATTTCAATCTTCAGTATGTTGCGGGCGATTACCGGATCGAAAGACGGATCATCATTGAATCGTTCTATCCTGTCCTTCAGTTTTTTGAAAAGAATCCATCTTATAGATCAGATATCGAAATTCAGGGGTTTGCCATCGAAGTTTTGGCAGAAGAACATCCCCAGGTTTTGGCCCTTTTGAAAAAACTCATCGACAGGGGACAGATCGAATTGGTGATTGCCCATTATTCCGACCAGTTGTTTATTGCCTATCCGGCACTCGACCTGCAAAAATCGATTGAACTGTCGGATGAAATTTTGACCAGATATGGGGTGAAAAGGTCAAAGGTCTTCTTTGGTCAGGAAATCCAGTTTACACCTGCTTTTGCCTCAGTATTAAAGGGTAAGTATAATCTCTTTGCCACAAGTTCCGACCCACATGGTTATTACAGGGACAGTTCACTCCCTCTTGTCAATCTTAAATATGGTAAGGATGAAATACTGGGAATTATTGGTGGAGGTGAAAAAAAATTAAACGGATTGGAGTGGGACTGGGCCTTTCTCGATGACGGCGAGGTTTTTAACACAAACGATTACAACAGTAACTTTTATCGCGTCGCGAAACAGGAGAAAGAGAGCATGGACAGATTCCTGAAATTAAAGTCAGACGGCTATCAATTTTTGACAATGACCGAACTAGCCGATAAAATCAAAAAATTGAAAGGGTATGTGATTCCCGATTATCCGTTTGTTCCCGAGGGAACCTGGAATATGGATGTTTGCGGCCCATTTATGTGGATGGGCAGACAACGCAGTGGTGTTGAAACAGATGGACTAACACGATCTCTGTCGTATGAATTGAGGGGACGCCTAATGGCCATTGAAAAACTTGTGGAATATGCTGAATCCAAAGGGACGGATGTCTCAGACCTGAAAAAATTGGTCAAGGAAGCCTGGAAACACCTTTTACTTTCAGAGGTCTCCGATTCTAGTGGTTGGTCTCCATGGCTGGTCGAGGTCCAATATACTGCAAATGAAGTTGCCAACGCCAACCTGGTGCTGAATGACCTGATCAACAAATTGAAAACCCATTTCCTTGTTGATGGGAAATCGTATATCGTGGATACCGGAAGTGGCAAAATAACGCTGAATGAAAATCCATTGACAGGATCGGGTACTGCATCTTTACTGCCAATTCCTTTTGGTATTAAAGCAGAGAAGGCGACAACAGCCATCAGGAAAATCAACGAAAACCTCTACCGTCTGGATATCAAATGTGAAAGACCAGCAGATGGTGCTATTGAAATCGTTTTTGATACCCCTGCCGATGGCTTGCAATATTCTGCGGGAGCCGGTGAAGCAATTGCAGTTCAGATCCCTACAGATCTCAAACATGACCCTTCTCTGGCACTCTCAAATGGATTTATCTGGCTCAACAATGGCTATAGCCTGGTCAAGGATTGCTCAGTCGAACATCTTGCAGCTACATGGAAAGTGATGGATCGTAAGCTTGTTTTCAGGGAAGAACTCAATCCCGACAATAAAGAGATGAACATGCGCTTTTATGTAATCAGGGGAACCGTCACTGATGGCCTTGAATTAGGCAACCGTCTGAATACATGGCCTTCTTATTCAGTAAAGGTTGTGAATCATCAGATGAATATCGAAAAAATAATGCCTGAAAATAGGAATTAATTTAATAACTGAAAACCAATAAAAAAGATGAATACAAGAATACTCCTGAGCGTAATCATGTCCTTCCTATTTATAGGTTGCAACTACAATCCGGTAATCAGCAACCTTGAATATGTTGACCCCTATATCGGAGGGATGGGACACTTGCTCCATCCGACCCGTCCCAATGTCCAGCTTCCCAACCAGGTCATCAGGATGCACCCGCTCCGGGCTGATTTTCTTGACGACCAGATCAGCTTTTTCCCGCTTACAATTGCTTCCCACAGGAATGGCGAGCTATTTGGGGTCTTGCCAGGAAGCGGCAATCCGGTTGATGGGACCTGGAAGGAGCGCCAGACTTATGATCACGACCTTGAGATCGTTAAACCTTTCTACTACTACACCTGGTTCATTGACGAAGGGATTGGTGTTGAATTTGCTCCAGGAAGGAAAGCTGGTTTTTACATCTTCAAATTTCCGGCTGATTCTAATAAAAGAGTTAAGCTAAACATCAACAATGTTGGAACATGGACCGTCAGGGGACCAGATTCCTTCATTGGAGAAGAAGAAATTTCCGGGATGAAAGCTTATGTATTTGGAAAATTCAATCAAAAAGGTGTGGGTTCCCTTAGAACGCAAACCATTGTGAATCAAAGGAAAAAAACCAGCAGGGAAGAACCCCAGCTTTGGTTTGACTTTTCTCGAAGCAAGGATCAATATGTTGAATTTATCTATGCCATTTCCTTTATCAGTCCGGAACAGGCAGAGGCAAACCTGAGAATGGAATTGCCGGAATGGGATTTTGCAGCATTAAAAGCACGCGGAGAGAAAATATGGGACAAAACATTGGGGCAAATTCAGGTGAAGGGTGGTAATCTGGCAAAGAAAAGGACACTCTTTACATCTCTTTACCGAACCTATGAACGAATGGTGGACATCAATGAATATGGCCGCTATTACAGTGCATACGATCATCAGGTGCACCAGGCAGACCGTCCATTTTACATCGACGACTGGATTTGGGATACCTATCTGGCCATGCATCCGCTGCGCATGATCCTTGAACCCCAAAAAGAGTCCGATATGTTGCAATCCTATGTGGCAATGTATGAGCAAGGTGGATGGATGCCCCAGTTTCCGCTATTGTATAAAGACAATCCTGCGATGCATGGCTTCCATACAACGATTGTTTTCCTCGATGCCTGGCGTAAAAATATCCGCGATTATAACATCGCAAAGGGATATGAAGGGAATAAAAAAAATGCCACCGATGCAACCATGATCCCCTGGCGAAATGGTGAAAGAACAGTTCTGGATACTTTCTATCGGGAAAAAGGGTACTTCCCTTCATTAAGGCCTGATGAAAAAGAAACCGTCAGTCAAGTGGATGGATTTGAAAGGCGTCAAAGCGTGGCCATTACACTAGCCCACAGTTACGACGACTGGGCACTTGGGGAAATGGCCAAAGAACTTGGTCATATCGATGATTACAAATATTTTAATCACCAGTCGTTCAACTATAAGAACCTTTTCCGTGCCGAAAAGAAGATGTTCTGGCCGAAAGATTCAAAAGGGGAATGGATCGAGATTGACCCCAAATTCGATGGTGGTCCTGGTGGTCGGGACTATTACGATGAAAACAACGGATACACTTACCAATGGATGGTCCAGCATGATATTCCGGCATTGATCAGCCTGATGGGTGGGAAGAAGAATTTTACTGCCAATCTTGATCAGCTTTTCCGCGAAGACCTTGGGCGTTCAAAGTTTGAATTCTGGTCGAAGTTTGCCGATCAAACCGGATTGGTAGGTCAGTTTTCGATGGGAAATGAGCCCGGTTTTCACATTCCTTACCTTTACAATTATGCCGGCGAGCCTTGGAAAACTCAAAAACGGATCCGTTTTCTGATGGATGTCTGGTTTGAGGACAATATATTCGGTATTCCCGGTGATGAAGACGGTGGCGGTATGACCTCCTTTGTGACTTTCTCATTGATGGGATTTTATCCCGTAACCCCGGGTATCCCGATCTATACAATTGGTAGTCCTGCATTTGAAGAAGTCAAGATCAGACTCGAAAATGGAAAGACCTTTACGCTTAGGGCAAAAGGCTGTTCAAAAATCAATAAATACATCCAATCGGCAAAATTGAATGGCAAAACATTGGACGGTCCATGGTTTACCCATGAACAGTTAGTGAAAGGGGCAACCATCGAATTGGTGATGGGACCTTTGCCCAATAAATCGTGGGGAGCGGGTGCCGATTCGGTTCCACCAACAGGAAAGTGATTTACGCATAGCAGTTAAACACAAAATTGCAAATTTTGGATCTGCTTAAGTCAGGTGAAGATAAATAATTTAATACACTGTAATTTAATAAGATACATGAAATTGTCCGGTTTGTCATTTACCCTGTTTGGAATTTTACTGGTGGCGACGTTATCATCAATGGGCCAAAAGCCAAAATCAAAAGCTTTAGTCACGGCTACAAACCTGTACAAGCAGGAATTAAAGAAAGATATTCAATTACCAACAGATCAGCCACAAAACATTGTTAAACTGATCCAACAGGGAAATAAAATCGTTGCCATTGCAAAGGATAACCTATTCTATTTTAATCAGAATAAATGGATCCAAACTCCTTTTAAAGGTAATTGGCAAACAGCCGGACTCGATCCAACGGGAAAATTATGGATCGTATCTCCTGAATACCTGGTAAATATTGATGGTACAACCCGGCTCAACCTTGCATTTATTACACCTGCAGACACGATCTTTTCAATTCTTTGGGAGAACACAATGACGCTTCACCTCGGCACAAGCAAAGGTTTATGGACCTGGACCGGATCGTGGAACCTATTGAAAGCAACTGAAGGAAAATCGGTCAGGCAGATTATAAAAGGTTCAGAAAGTGATATTTGGATGGCTACCTCCGATGGATTGCTTACCCGTAAAAACGATAAATGGATCAACCTGAACGACTATGTCCTGGCACCTGGACTTCGACGAAATTTCTTCAGCCTATCCATAGGGGAAGTTCCGGGAGATGCAATTTTTGGGACAAACCGGGCTGTCAGCCAGATAGCTGAAAATGGCAATCATTGGACCTATACCGGTGAGGAGGGTCTTCCATATGGCCCGGTTACGACAATCAGTTATTCTGAGAATGAACTTTGGCTGGGTACGCTCAATGGTGCCATAATGAAAAACGACAGGTGGCACTATTATTGCGGTAAACGGTGGTTGCCCGACAACAGGATCAATGATATCCTTATCGTTGATCAGAATACGGTTTGGATTGCAACTCCGAAAGGGATCAGCGAAATAAAAAAAGTCCAGATGTCGCTGGCACAAAAAGCCACAAGATTCGAAAAACGACTCAATGAACGTCACCTTCACCATGGATTGGTCAGTGATTGTGTATTGAAGAGTCCGGGAGACACCACTTCTTTTAAATGTTTTACGAATGACAACGATGGGTTGTGGAGTTCAATTTACCTTGCAGCTGAAAGCTTTCGGTTTGCGGTAACTGGTGCCAGCGATGCTTATGACAATGCTGTAAGAACTTTTAAGGCGATGGAGATGCTTGAAAAGGTTACTCCAATGACTGGTTTTGTTGCCCGTTCCTATGTCTCTGCAGATGAAGATACTGGCCAGGGGGGTGAATGGCATCTTTCAAAAGATGGAAAATGGAAATGGAAGGGGGATACAAGTTCTGATGAAATTGTCGGGCACATGTTTGCTTATCCGATATTTTATGAACTGGCTGCAAAAGGGGAGATCAAAGTGCGTGTAAAGAGCCTGGTGAACAGATTGATGTCGAATATTGTGGACAACAATTTCCAGTTACACGATCTGGATGGGATCGCCACAAGATGGGCGGTTTGGACGCCTGACTCCTTAAATAACTCGCCAAACTGGTGGTACGAAAAGGGGATCAATTCTTTGCAGATCCTCTCGTTCCTTGAAAGCGCATTCTATGTAACCGGTGATTTGAAATTTGACAGAGCCTATCGGGCCTTAATTAAAACATACCATTATGCTGAAAATATGGTGCAGCAAAAAATGGTCACTCCATTTGAGATCAACCATTCGGACGATGAATTGTCCTATCTTCCCTATTACTGCCTTTTGCGTTATGCCCGCGACCCCATTTTGAAAAAGACCTATCAATCAAGCCTCAAACGAAGTTGGACCATCGAACGTCCCGACCGGAATCCCCTTTGGGATATCATTGCGGCCACAGGTTTAAAAGCGGATTGCGACATTAAAATTGCAGTTGGTGAATTGCAGGAATACCCGATGGAAACCATCATCTGGGGTGTACAAAACCATCATCGCTGGGACTTAAGGATCAACCCCATTCCTGACCGTTTTATGAAAGATCAGGCGACCCGGGCCATTTCAGTTGCAGAAAGAGGGATTACCAAATGGAATACGAACCCTTATCAGTTGGATTATGATGGGAATGGGACTACTGAGGATGATGGGGCAGCCTGGCTGCTCCCCTACTGGATGGGTCGTTATCACAAACTAATTAAAGAACAATAAATCAAATAACTATGCAATCAAAGGCTCAGAATCCAATACTTAACTTCGGCGCATTTTTGCTCATTGGTTTATCATTATCAATTGGTTGGGGCATACGTGGAAATTTTGGCCACGAATATGGTGCCGCCTTTGCCGGTAGTCTCGCTGCGATCACTGCTGCCATCCTATCGGGTCGTGAAGACTGGCGGGAGCGTATTCCCTATTTTGCCTTTTATGGCGCCATTGGATGGGGATTTGGCGCTTCTGTTTCCTATATGCAGGTCCTCTCCTACACTGAGAGTGGCCATGCCATCTCTCAATGGTACGGTTACCTCACNACTTTTATGATCGGCTTTTTATGGGCCGCCATGGGAAGTGCAGGAACTACTTTTGTGGCGGTGGCCTCAAAAGAGCAAATTCAAAAATTAATCAAGCCGGTCATCTTTTTGTTTGCAGCGTGGATTATTCTCGATACGTTCGAGAATTCAGTAGCCAGATGGTTACAGGAAGGGGCTAATTTTGACCATACCTGGCAACGACATAAGAATCCACTCTATTGGTTCGATGCCGATTATCTGCCAGCTGCATTTGCGGCGATAGGGGCTGCAGCTTATGATCTGTACGAACGCAAAGGATTCAGAGATAGATACCTTCTACCTGTCTTTGCAGTTGGTGGAGTTTTGTCCGGATGGGTTTTTCAGTTCATCCTTAAAGTTTTAGGATGGGATAAAGGCCTTGCATCATCTTTAACTTATCTTCAAGGAGACCCCACTTATATCAATCCCGCAACAGGGCAACCGGCTTACGAAGCTTCTAACCTATTGAACAACTGGCCACAATGGTTTGGCGATTATCCTCAACATATCGGATGGTTTATCGGATTGGTCATCGGAATCATTGTCTATTTTAAGGTTTATGGAAAGTTCAGGGACAGTTCATCTCTTCTGGCCCATATGGGATTGGGGTGGTTGATCGCGTTTTTGGTCTTTCCTGTCTTTGGAAGTCTTTTTTTTCAGCAATATGGCGGCCTCAGGATGACCCCACCACGCTCGGACGACTGGGCAGGCATTACAGGTGTCTTTGTCGCTACTAGCCTCTGGTTGTGGAAAAACAACCTAAAACCAGTGGCCTATACCTCAGTTTTGGGTGGCATCATCGGCGGGCTTGGTTTCTCGGGTATTCAATGGCTCAAGCAATTTTTTATGGCATTTGGAAATCCGCGGATCCTTGTCGGAAAAGGCATTTTGCCAGGAACGCCTGAATTTACGGAAATTACATCACGATGGGCAAACTGGCAAGGGCAAAACTGGCACAGTTTTCTTGAACAAACCTACGGTTTTGTGAATGGGATTGCCATAGCGGTCGTGATGGCCTTTCTTGTTACGAGGATAAAGATCCATCGTGATTCCCATGAAATCACTGAACCCGGTAAATCATTCCGTTGGACAAGGGCATTTGCAGTGCTGTTCATCCTCATGGGCCTTACCTATTTCAACGTTGTAAAAAATGTCGAAACCTGGGGTGAACAGTTGAATCCGCAAGTCTGGAAGACCATTGTTCCCCAAAGTAATGGCACTTCACAAACAACTGAAGCACTTTGGGACCTTCCCTATCTTGGAAGACTTCCCGGTGTTCATTTCCTGAGTCTCACCCCTACCGGTTGGTTCAATTTAACATGGGGTTTAATGGCAATTGCATGTATCATTATAGTTGTGAGACATTATAAGAATCCACTTCCGATCGTTCCTAAAAATCCGGTTGCCAAAGGTCAGTTGATTTTCCTGATTTTGATGTGGATCATGCTGATTGCCAATTTTGAACGGGCATTAACGGGTTGGCATCCGAGTCGGTTACTGACAGAATGGGTGATCATCCTGAACGGGATCATCTGCACTGTATTGGTACTGCTGTTGCCCAAAGAGGACTCATTGCTGACCATCCGTGAGGAATCAGACTATAAATCTATTTATAAAAAGATGGGGTACAAAGCTGTGGCTGTTTTTCTCCTCTCGTCCACCCTCTTTTTGGTGACAAACCGGTGGATTTACAATTACCCATCCTATGAAAAATTAGACACAAAGACATACCATACAAGGTTTGGACCCGAAGCCAGCTGGCGAAGCAAACCAAACCTTAAAAATGCCGAACACAAATAACAGATTTTTTAATTGGCACATCAACGAATCAAATAAGCTGAAAAAAATATGATTACTCTTCCTTTGAGAGGGATTATCCCTCCGCTGATTACGCCGCTGACCAACAATCATACCCTTGATATTAAAGGACTTGAAAAACTTGTTGAGCATTGCATTACTGGTGGGGTACATGGATTATTTATACTGGGAACAACAGGCGAGGCCCAAAGTTTAAGTTACAANGTCCGTAAGGAATTCATTAAAAGGACTTGCGAGTTTGTCGCTCAAAGGATTCCAGTTTTGGTTGGGATTACAGACACATCATTTGATGGTTCACTTGAGATTGCTGAATATTCCCATGAGGTTAAGGCTGACGCGGTCGTGATGGCACCTCCATATTATATTCCAATTTCGCAATCCGAATTGGTTGCCTACTTTGAAAGTCTTTTTCCACTTTTACCCCTACCTGTTTTTATTTACAATATGCCGGGATGTACGAAGCTGCATATGAACCTTAAAACAGTTAAAGCAGCCAAAGATTTGGGAGCTGTTGGAATAAAAGACAGCTCCGGTGACATGC
>TBL_comb47_HYPODRAFT_10005756_pt1 | contig 13670 bp, 17 predicted proteins | sample TroBogypolimnion_40_FD_10682 | JGI IMG/M metagenome (IMG submission 10682)
TAAAAAACAGAGAACTATCGTCGACTATAGTCGACGTTTATACACAAAACTGATGAAACTCAGGAAACACGAGGAGACATTCTTCTTAAAGAAAAGACGAATAAATTTTTCGCTCTAATATTTTTACCATCCTAAAGAATAATTCTCAAAAAAGTAAAATGGCTCCTCGTTCTCGAAACCAGAAGACCCCGAAAGATTTCACTCCCCAAGAAACAGTGACCGCTCCGACAGACATTTCGAAAAACGAAATTTCTACCCTGACCGAATTGCCTGCTACCACCCTACCGCAAACAGGATTCATAACCTACGATATCGGACAGCCGCACAGTGAGCGGATGAAACCACTCTATAAGGCAGTCAAAATCCACGGGAAGGAAAAGGTCCTCTCATCTCTTGCGCTTCATTTCTCCCAGCTGATTCTTGGCGACCAGGTGAAAATAATTCAAGCAAATATTATTCTCCATGATCTTATTCACCTATATAAAGAGAACATCCAATACGAGCGGGATCTAAACGACTACGACGAATCAACCAGAATCTGGACAGAAGAGGCGAAGGTTCCGAAAGTTGAAGAGATCAAGCGGGAAAATGGAGAAGTCCCAGAAAAAAATGACTGAGGAAGAGCTCTATAAACTAAAACTGAAAGACATGCCAGAGCGTCTTCAAAGATGTGCGAAAACAATTGAAAAAGACTATCAGAGAAAAGTTGTCTTTCCGAAGAGAACAATCGTGCACGCCCAGCCAAAAACAGAAACTCACCCAGAATTTTTCATGGATCTATTCACACATATAAAAGAATTAAAAGAGTCGCCTGAGTTCTTCGATAGAAACATGCTCTACGAATGTTACGTGAATCTTGTTCAGGCAGAAATGTGGTACCTAAAGGCTACGAACCTTGACTGAAAAAACCTAGAGAACAATTGTTCTCTGATCCTCGAAAATGCCCTCTTCCCAACTGATTTCAATATCCTCTGCCGGCTCCGGTCCAGCGGGAAATTTCACATACAAGATTCAGCCATCGAGAGTCTCGAAAGGTCAAGAAGTTGCTGCGATTCGATACGGTCTCTGGGATACCGTGCCAAATGTTTCTGCTGCTCAGGGGACAAATGTTCTCGGTGTCATTATCGCGGGAGCTGCGAGCTCCCTGACCATTCCCGATGGAACCTATCAGATTTCAGACATCAATACTTATCTATCTCAGTACATCAATTCTGTCGCACCTGGCAAGGCTGCTAATCTTCAACTATCAGTCTTTGCGAATACCTACACTCAGATATCAGCTACATGCGACACTACTTCGCAAGGCTACGGTCTAGATCTATCGACGGGCACCAGTGGAAATTTTTACATGCTTCTTGGATTCTCACCAACGGCAGATGCTGGAGATGGTCCTGGTGTCTACCTGAACGAGACAGGATCTACGACGGTGATCTTCACGAGCCAGTCACCGGCTAACATCACCCTTGGTCTCAACTCTTTTCAGTTTGCACTTCCTGGGTTCATCGCCGGATCTGTCGGTCTGACCCCTGGGAGTACGACTGCCGTCGATTTCCCAATCATCTATTCTGACGCTTGGCAAGTCGGACCTGGCGCTTTCCAGTCAGTCAGAGTTCCATCATATGTCTACTGCCCCGTTATCCCTCAGTCATTCACGAGCATTCCGGTCCAGATAGTTGATGACACAGGACAGATTCTTGACTTTAATCAGCAGGGGAACTACTACAATAACACAAGCACACTACTTCTTCACTTCCGAGATATAGGGTCGAAGGATACCCCGCTTGATGCTGAGATTATCACAAATGCTTCTGGTACTCCCCTCAATCAGGGTGAAGTTTCTGAGATAAGAAATTTTTTGAAACTTTTGAAAGATTCATCCAAACTCACCAACTAAAGAAACAAGATTCTTATTTTCTGAATTCAGAAAATGGCGACCGACCGCGTCACAGCTTTTATTGATGATCAGTGGATCATCGAGGCGAATAAGATCGATAACTCGACAAGTGGTAAAATTCTCAATCCCTTCACTCCTACCCAGTTCAAGCCCGGAAACTATTATAACTCAGCCACTGCTCCCCAGTACATTCACACCTATGATGCATCATCCGCCTTTATCTTCCCACAAGAAGCATACATCCAGACACAGCTTCAGCTTGTCGATTCTAGCACTAGCCCCCTGACCACATACCCAAATGGAGCTCCTGTGGCTCTTGTTCCAAATGTGGCTGCGACCCTCTTTGAGCTCATCGCCCTCACATGGAACGGTACATCTGTCGAGATTGTTCCCAATACCGCTAATGCCGCTATCTTCTTGAAGGCACTTGTTAACTATTCGTTTGACTCTCTGCTCAGTGGTATCTACCAGGTGAATGCTATGATCCTTGATGCTGCTGGTCAGACGCAGAATACTTCTGGTTTCGGAAATGTTGGCACCGGTCAACAAGCAACCTCGACTTTCATCCCAGGTGCTGGTTTCTACACCCCAGCGAAGAAGTATGTCATCGGTTTCGCTCTTGAAACCTCTGGAACTGGACCTGTCTACACGATGCCCGGTTATGGTATGTCGACCACGACGAGTGTCGTCCCAACATCGACCGCTGCCCCTGTCACTTTCACAGGAACTGGATCTGTGATAGCAACCCTGAGCTCTGTAACGATTACTGGTCCTCTCAACACAGGCGCAGTCATCGCGAGTGTCTCTGGTACTCCCACCAACCTGGCATCGATCACTGGAAGCGCAACGCTTGCTGGAGCTTCGACGGCTGGGCTTCTCTCGACGAGTGGAAGCGCTGCAAATTCGACCGCTGGTGGCTTTTACCCAATTCTCCTCCAATCGAATGATGACAATACCAGTTTCTGGCTGCGTCAGCAGCTCACCAATCAGCCCGCTGGCGCTGGTACTCCTGGCACCGGTGTCCTGACTAATCTTCGTATCTACATGAAGGATATTCTCAACTCTCTCGCTGGATTTGATAAGTTCGAGACTGGCGGAACATGGGTTCTGCGTACCGTGCCGAACAGTCAGCTGAGCCAGATCGTGCAACATGCCCAATACTACCCTGGAACGAATGCATCAGCAGTCGGTGACGCTCTCATCTGGCTCAATACCTGGACCATGTACATGCCATCTAAGACTCCTTCACCTCTGGCTCTCGAGCGTCTCAACGCTCAGTTCGTCCCTGGTTTCGCATGGCAGCACGCCTGGACCTCCTACTTCCCTCAGGATGTGGTCGAGATCACCGGAAACTCCTTCACCCTTGCGTTCCAGATCCCAGAGGGTCTCGTCGACTGGGTCGTCATCCAAGGTGTGCCAACCTCATACCTGGCTGATCAGAAGCATAACGTCCAGTGCTCGATCTGGAACGTGCCGACTGATGGCAGCTGTATCGTCTCAAATGCTCAGCTCAACTATCAAAGCGCCAATTTCCCAGACCCAGCATATGGACAGGATCCTGCGGATAATATCCGTATGTACCAAACGTTCCTTGAGTTATGCGATCGGACAAACTATGAACTCTTCGGTCCCCCGATCACCTACCAGCAGTGGCTCTACTCGTACTGCTACCTTGTCTTCGATGTTCGCGGTCGCAAGGGAGCATCGACACAACAGAGCAACATCAAGCCTAAGATTACCTTCAAGAATGCCGTCTCTGTTCCAACGACTGTCCGGGTCATTGGTATCAAGAAGCAGCTCGGCGAGCGTCGCGTCGTCCAGAGAACTGGTGATCTCAGCACGGTTCGGGTTAACTACTTCGATATCGTCTAAAGAAAAAACAGGAGAGACTATTTTTGAAAAAATCAATCGCAAAATTTTGCGATCTAGCTAAAGCCTGTTAGCGTTTTCTCGTGAGACCGAATCTATCAAAGCTGTAAAAATGTCGTTTCTTGGTCCTATCTTCAGTGCCCTTTCGGGTCCAGTCATAAATGGAATCTCGAAACTTCTCCATCCCAGCGGGAAGGGAATCAATGTTCAAGAATTTCAAGGTGGAAAAGTCACGATGCATCGTGACAGTTCAATGACCTATCATACCAGAAGTGGACGTAAGCATCATTTCGCTCCGCACCATGTGCATGCGATGGCGTCTTATATGCTTCATCATCCTCATGGAAAAGAGATGCTCGAGGAAGCGACGGAACAGATACACGGAGCTGGGTTCTTCGATAAGATCAAGTCAGCCCTTCGGAAGGTCGCGAGTGTTGTCGGACCTATCGTGAAAGATGCCGCAATCTCAAGTCTTAAGCAGCACGGTCCAGGTGTCCTTGCGGCTGCCAAGACAGCCCTGACCGGTGCTCTCTCGGGCTCTGGAGCAAACGCCTGGACCGAATTTCAACATAACACGAAGGGAACTTACAAAGGTCCCGGTCACTCTACGAAAGCTCGGGATGACTTTCTGGAGCTGACCGATGAGGAACACCAGACGCTCAGGGAGGAAGCTCACAGTGATTATGGAGAGCGCTACGCAAGCGGTCGGAAGGTCAGACCACTAAAAGGTTCGGGGGCTGGTGACTTCCTGGCTGCTGCTTCTGGCAGTGGTGCGGATGACTTCCTGGCTGCTGCTTCTGGTGGTAGAGCAAATGGATGGACAGAGTTCGAGCATGATAACAGAAAGAAACACCTTGATTCTACTGATCTAGCTGAAGACTGGGAAGAGCAGAATCCAAGCACCAAGAAATATTACTCTTCAGAAGCAAAGACCCACCGAAAGGAGGGAGCAAAGCGTGCCCCATCAGCGTGGCAGATGTTCGTCTCTGAGAATATGGCAGATGTTCGGGCTGACCTGAGGAAGGCAGATCCCGGGCTCGGTGGTCGTGAGCTCTCGAAAGAAGCATTCTCGGTACTCTCCGATAGATACAGGGCTGCGGGTCTCTATAAGGGCAAGGGCGCTTTCTATCCGTAAGTTTTCGAAGTATCGTAGGTAAATTTACCTACGCTAAAACAGAAACGAAAATGCCGGTCCATAGGGGAAAAGACGAAAAGGGAGCTTTTTACCAGTGGGGGAATCAGAAAAGATACTATTACATCGTAGGAGACAAACTTTCAAGAAACAGTGCGAAGAAACGAGCAGAGGCTCAGGGTGAAGCGATCAGAAAAAATTACCTAGGTGGAGGGTTTAATAAATCAATTCATGATACAGGAAAAGTTCATCCCCTGGCTCAATTTTCTGCTCCACATCAGGATGCAGGAGAGATCGTGGGTCAGCTGGCGAATGAGGCTGTGAATTTTGGAAAAGCTCTGGCAAGCGGACCAGGAGCAGTAGCAAAATATGGAGTTGAAAAAGTCGTTCAAGTGGTCGGTGATGTTTATAGGAGGGATGTAGCGATCAATAAGTATAAGGAACAATTATCCAGAGATGCTAAGAAGGGAAAAGGTATTGAGGATGATTTTAAACCAGTGAACACTAGAAACATTCGCCCAGAACTGATCGCATTCTTGAAAGCGAACAAGGGTAAGTACCCAGACGACGTCCTTCAGAAATTCGGTCGGGAGCAATTTGAGAAGTTCATTAGCGGAGCTCAACAAGAAAAATCTGAAAACGTCGCGAAGCTTGACAAGGAGGAAAATGATTTTAATGACAAAGTGAGGAAAATGTATCCAGAATTTGATTCTGTAACTGGTCCGGAAAAGGAGCAGCTGAAGCATAGATACAGGATGAATCTTAAATACCCAGGTTTCGATGAATATTCGGAAGATACGAAAAGGGCAATTGCAAATGCACCGTTCGCTGCGAAGCAAGCTGAGATTTCAGGTTCTGCATTTGCGAAAGCATTAATTGAAGGTCTCAATGATCCAATTTTACGAGATGGTCTTCAGATCGCTTCTGACTTCCTGATCAAGGGTGGTAAAGACATCGCTTTGGCAATCCTCAAGGGAGACCCAAAATCTGCTTTTCTCCAGATTGTTAAAGATGCTGCTCCAGGATTTGCGTATGCGTTTACCGCTTCAAGGAAAGATCCTACCCCAGCTGCTCAGGCACTCAGAGCAGTAGCAGCCAAAATTGCTGGTGGTGGAGCAAGTGGAAAACTTCCAAGTGGGATAACGACAAACATCCAGCTAAAAAATAAGCTAAATAAGTTCCCGAAATTTCTTGGTGTCTTTGATTCTGACCACATGCCACTAAGAGCATTTTTCAAGCCAGGAACCGCTTTCATAGTAAACATTGATAACATGGAGCGAGAGATGTCAATACCAAAAAGTCAAAGAGAAGGTTTTGGGACTCACTGGGTCTGTGTCCTACATGGTCCGAAAAATATTCTGTATCTGGATCCTTACGGTCTGGATGCTCCATCGAGAATCAAGGAATGGATCGGGAACAATTATGGATACAGCGATGACCAGTACCAACCTTTGAAAAGTGAAAGTTGCGGAAAATATTGTGTCTATTTTATTTGGAATTTTCTGACCGGAAAAAAATTTAATAAAGGTCTAACAGAAAATCCATCTCGTGAAAATGATATTCTCGTTAACAATTTTTTTGCTCTAATATAAAGAAGAAATTTTCGAATAAAAATGGCTACCGAGCCTAAGCCTGTTCGCTTTAACACAATTCAGTATTGGAAAAATAAGATTCTAGCAGCAGGAGGAAACGAGACAGAATTCACAGATGCAGACAAGAAGAATTTAAAGAGAGATGAGCTCAAGGAGCTGGCGGTCAAGAAGTATGGAGTGTCACCAACGAAGGAGGAAATAAGTACAATGTTCACGAAAGATGGGAAACCGAGGGTGGCAAAAGCCAAGAAAGCTAAGAAACAGGAGCCTCCGGAAGATGGTCTGGAAGGAGAATTTGACGACTTTCATGATGACGGACCAAAGATAATTGACCCAGAATCTGGATCTGATGATCTTGAGGGTGATGAGGAGAAACCGAAGGAACCAAAACCAGAAGATCCGGTCAGAGAATGGTTCGAGGAGAAGCCGAAGGTTCAAAAGAAAAAACAGGTAAAAGTCAAAGTCCCAGTTTATGGTTCTGTCCCTGTATCGTCAATTGTGAAGCCCCGAGGTATCATGATCGACGGTCTCATGATAACCGGAAATTTAGCTGGTCACACTTTCGAGCTCCTCTGAAGAAGATAAATTTATCTTCTTACCACCCTTATGTTTGTTGTTTGATTGTACCTTTCTTTATCTACCCACTCCCAAACATAACTTTCAGGTTTATTAAATGCTTTTGCAATATTCCTGATAAGGTCACATGCTAGAAGGGCGTATCCCTCAACTTTCTCTTGTTTTTGGTTCTGGATCATAAAAATATTTTCTCCATTAGGATTCTTGAGTATCGCGACTAAAAGTTTAGAATCTGGATCCATTTTTTTAAATCCTAAAGAATCTCTTTAGAATGTCAGAAATCAAAGAAGTTTTTGGGAGCTCGTGGCTCGTGACTGTCAATAGTCAGCAACCGGTCGATTATGGGAACCAGAAACTTTTCGAATCTATAATCAAGAATCTTGTACTTTCGAAGAATCTACTGAACTTCTTCTCCTGGAAGGAAGATGCAGATGGTGAATTTGACCACAATCCACCTTTCGAAGAGATTCTTAGGATCTCAGATGATTTTTCAGTCATAGGGAATGTGGAGATAGGAGACATCCACGGAAAGGTTCACTCTCACTTCACTATCAACTACTTTCATTTTGAATATGTACAGTTTAATAACCAGAAATTAAAAAGATACATCATCGAGAAGAGTAAGGGGAAGATTGTACCCAATATAAAATGGAAACCAAATCCTCTCCCACCTGGTCCCAGAAGATATTTGTTAAAAACAATTGGAGAAACAGGGGAGTTTAGCGTTCATAATAAACTATACATCAAGGGTCAGAAGTCGATGGTTTTTAACGAAGAGGTTGAAAAACCATAACCTAAAGTAGAAAATGCCACCTCCGGTCGAGTTTGAAGAGCAGAAAGTGACGATGGTCAGCGAGCTCATTGAGAATTATAATGGATCCTACACCGGAACAGCAGAGATTGAAATTATTAGCTATGTTGGACAAGAAGAGACAACAAACAGTCAAGGAGCAGGGAAACCTGAAGAAGCTCAAGTACAGGAGCCTGACCCTGCCGCCAAGAAAATTAAAGTACGAGGTTGAGGACGACGATGAGCATAATTGGTAATTACCAATTATTTTTTATGAACATATAGACATTTACCAAAAAGTAGCCACAAGATGCAACGATGACACCGCCGATGATCGGGTCAAGCCCAGGAGGGAGTTTCATCTCAGACTCTTTGCGGTCCTGCGTCTTCGAGAGTGTCCCAGTCGGGCTCTTCGGTGTTTTTCTTAGGATTTTCCACATTTACAGGTTCTGGTTCCTTCGTTTCTTGAACCTCTTCAGGTTTCTGGACCGGTGGGAGCATTTGTGTTTTAGTGTATAGATATTCTCTATCAAATTTTCCAAGTAGAATATTCTCGAGAAATCTTCGCTCCTTCTCCCTGGGTGACGCCATTTTTCTGCTTTAGGAATCAGATATTAGAGGTCAGGTAAACAATATTGATGTCATAGGTTGTCTCCCCAACTTGAGAACCTAAATCTGTGATGAATGCGTTCGGATCAGCGCTAATAGGGAAGTAGGCTAGGATTGTTGGAGGAGAATTGTTGATTGTGTTGACGAAAAAAGTAGTGACCTTATCGGGGGAGATCGAATTATATGGAACCTGACCAGCATAGTATCTTCTCGACGGTGAAGTCCCTCCGTAATCTATGTAGACAGAAACCATCGAACTGAAATCTGATGGAAGGCTCACTGTGTTTGTAAATGCCCAAAATTCAGTGTAAAGATTTAGAATGATATCTGGTGAAGCTGGGACGAGTGAAAACATCGCTGTCCCAGCCGGTATAGTGGTCGTTTTTATAGGACCGTTGAAGACTCCATTCACCGTCAGATCCTCGGTTGTTGTTTCTTTATTTAAAGTATTCACATTAAAAACTTGGTCACCTGCAGCATTAAGAATTTTATGTTTCGCCCCATTATCAGCTCCAGCTAGATTGAATGTTTGATTGCTTCCATCGAACTGGAACCAGGTGACGGCACCGTTTAAGCTAGTTCCCTGAAGAGCAGAACCTTGCTCAGATGGAATCAGTACATTGTAATTTGTAAAGTTAACTTGACCAGCACCTGATCCATTATTTGAATTACAGGTAAATATACTAGTAGGTGATATCTTACTATCTGCGAATGCGAATAATGGTGCTTGGATAGATGCTGCGGGACCGGTATATGCTCCTAGAGTTTGTGTTCCAAGAGCCATCATAATATCTGTTAGAACAGCCTCCCATCCTAATTCTGTTAGATCAGTCGTGGTATTGATCCTGGCATAGATTTTGTTCGTGGTAGAGTCGACAACCAAAAAAGATTCTCCATCTAGAAGTGGTATGATCTGTAAACCTCCAAGAGTTGTTTTTGCATTTGTATCTGTCGCTACTATGTTGCTGGCAGCACCGGAAGTAGAGAAAGGTTTCGAAGAAGTGATGCTTGTCGCACTTCCAGCGATGCCCACCTGACCAGTCGTGAGACCTGAAACAGTTCCGGTTCCCGGAGGTCCTGGTAGTCCCGGACTACCAGTGGTACCCGGGGTACCGGGAATGCCCTGGTCCCCCTTGACGCCCGGGGGTCCGGGGGGTCCAGCATCGCTATCGAAATTTCCTTTACCCCACGTTCCTGCCATTTTTAACAATACTTTTCTATAAGTTCTTCGCAACGAGCACTATTTATTTTTCCACCTTGACGTAGGTAATGGAGAATATCGCAGAGCTCGTCTTTAACAGTGTCTGAATCGTTGCCTGCGTTAATCTCTCCGATGAGAAGCTTAGCTCGATCACCAGCAGAACCCAGAGAATTGAAAGTGTTAGCTGGAATATCTCCTCCTTGGGTGACACCCTTCCCTGAAGTCCTGGAAACACTAGGTCGGGCATCAACTCGTTCTTTTGAAAGTGTGAATCTTGCTGGTTCTTGATTCTCCTTCTTTAGAAACTCAAGAACTTTAGGTATCGATTTTTCATCCGGAACGTGGACGAAGAAAATCGGTATCTGCTCATTAGCCATATTTTTCGTTCTGCTAAAGTGTGTTTAGGAAGGAAACAAAAATGTCCGTCATCAACCTTTTCAAGGATCTTAAGATCGATCAGGATGATGGAAGTAGCCTGAGTGCTTTCGTCCCGAAACAGACTGCAAGAATCCTCGTGATCGGGAGTACTGGCGCTGGTAAAACAAATACTGTACTCAATATTATAATGAGACATTGGGTCTTTGACTTTCTAGTTGTTCGAGCAAAAAACATTGATAAGCCTGATTGGCAGGTAGCCAAGAAGTATTTTGAGAAACATGAACAGAAAACAGGAGAGAAACAAACAGAGTGGGAGAATCATCTCAATGATCTTCCAGAACCAGGAGACCTTGACCCAGAATCGAGACTCGTCTTCATCACGGATGACATGATGGATGAGTCCCCAGCTGAGCAGAAGAAGATAGCTCATCTTTTCATTGCTGGTCGGAAGGCTGGTATAAGCTGCATTTCTATTGTACAATCTCTGTTTGGTGTTAATACTACTGTCAGGAGAAATGTCACTGACTACATCCTCATGGGTGGAAAACCAAATGGTAAAAAGCTTGACACTCGAGCTCTCGAGACTGTCTGGGAAAATGACTGCACAGATCTTACATGGCAAGAGTTTCGAGACCTCTATGATTCTTGCGCAGAGATCGAGTACGGGTTCCTATACATCAACCTGAGGGCGAAGAACATCTATCAAAAATATTGTTTTAAGTTTCAAAATTATTTCAATCCGCGGGTCCTAAAGGAATATTACGCTGAGCGGGGCATAAAAGTGAAGGGTAAGAAATAATGTCGAACAGACGTATGATCCGCCCCTACATGGGCGGGTCGGGGATGAAGAGAATGTACATCGACGGAGGCAGCGGGCGGATCTACAATGGATACCCAGCCAGAAAGTCGACAATGCACTCTCAGAAGAATCGCCAGCTTTCGAGAGAGAAGCGCCACATGAAGAAGTCGGTCGCTGAAAAAATCGAGCAGAAAGAGGAAAAGAAGCATGAGAAGGAACAGGAAGAATCAGGAAGTGGAGCCAAGAGCCACATGTGGTCACAGAAACCAAAGAAGCGCATCGGTGCTTCCAAGTAAAAAGTTTGAAGGTCAATCGACCTTCAGTAACCATAAGCCCCTGCTCTCATTCTGTGTTCTATCTCATCCATCGTGTACTTACCATTCCTGAGAGTTCTCTTGAGAAATCTTAGAGCCTCGATATCTGGTCGGCGATCGTAATTACCATGCTTGGATTTCTGGTCGCAATATCCGTGACAGAGATTGAACTTATGGTGTAAAACATCACTATCTGGCTTACCTTCCAACATTTCAGTGATGTCATGTAGAAGATCATTTCTAATGTCATCAGAATTTTTCAGATTCTCACATTCTAATTTCACAATTCGATTGAATAGTTTGCTTAGTTCCTTATCATGCTTTTTTAGCTGGTCCTCATGTCGGTCAGATGTCTCTCCGATTTCAGATTGATCTTTAATTATGTTGGTCACTAAATCCTCATATACTTCAAGCTGACTCTCATAACATTTCATACAAATCTTGTTACCTTTATATTTCGTGGCTAGTGTCTCTGAGAGTGGTCTCTTGCACTGATGGCAGAATTCAGGAATTTGTTTGTCGGCTTCTGCCATCCTAGCCCGCATCTTCTCAAGTTCTAATTCTATATTTTTATTACAAAGCTTAATCTTAAACTCTTCCAACTGCTCTCTCAGGCTCTTGCTGAGAGCGTCAATGTCGCTATAATCCATTTTTTTTGAGACCTGGCGATTCTTCCTTTAGGTTGATTAAATTATTTTCAAAATTTTTTATTTTCCTAAAGAAGAAATTTTGTTCTCTAAGAAACTAAAATGCCGTGGAAAGTTACGCTCCTCGAGACTCCGGATGGTGAGAAGAATAAGATATTCTACTGTCGAACTCTTGAGAATGTACTTACCTATCTTCAAACGAATGGAAAAGAAGAGGATTTTAGTAGTTTGACGCGAGGTCGGCTCAGTAAATATAGTGCATCAGGCGATTCTCCGAGTGATGATGACTACCCGTTCCGGATAGAAAGCGTCTCGGTGCCTGATTATGAGAAAAATAGAACAGCAACTGTTAGTGAAATTCTTCGTAGTTTAAGCAAGATGACGATAAGAGAACGCGAGATAATTTTTTTTTCGTTAGAAAAAAATAAAAATAACCTAAAGAATAAAGATGGCGAACAAAATTGTTAAGCGGATGGGAGACTTCTCAGCTCTCAATATTTCGAAAATGCCAAAGGTTAAGCTCAATAGTCTTGAGATCAAGGATCTCAAGAAATCAATAATCAAGAGAATCACTAAAAATGTGATGGATGTTCCCACTCAGGTAATGGAAGGTCTCGAGGCACTTACACTTAAGAGACATCCACATTCTAATGCTGGGGAACTAGAAGAGGCTGAAAAATTCTATCGAGGAAACATTCTTTACTGGCAGTGGGAGTATAGACATATTCGACATGGGTACATATATGATAATCTAGATATTACATCGAGAAAATATAAAGAGTTCACTGAGGAAAATAAAATACTGGTACATAATTCTGACTGTAACTGTTGGTACACAGACCCAAACAATGAAATTCCATACAGTGATTTTAATGGATTAGCGTATATGCAAGATAAAAATTATGATGTTCTACCTGGTGAGATGGATCTTTACGGGTATATCTGGTACCGAGCGATGAGAAATTGCGAGTATACTGACTCTTTTAAGCCAAATAATTCTTGGAAGAGGGAGGATGATGACCTATTCTGGAAACATCCCCTTATCTATGAGAATGAGAGGCTCATGAAGGTTATCAGCAAAGAGACTTTACCTTTTGACTGTGTCAAGCTCAAGCTGATCAAGGATGCGAAGCTCGAGGATGATGAAGACCTTAAGCTGCTCTTGAAGATGTTGACCTTCTCAGATGATGTCGAGATATATCTTAATTATATAGAAAGATTGGGGGCTCAGTTCCTATGGCATACTTTACCTTATAAGGCAGATAAGAAAATAAAGTGGATCCTTGCTTTCTGGAGTACAGTCGATGCATCGGGTGAGCTCGATGTTGATGAAGAATTTATCCTGAATCTTAGAAAAATGTTTGAGTGGTGGGTCATGGAAAAGAAAGATTTTGAGTCTCAGAAACAAGAAACAGAAAGTATTCCTGAGCCTCTTCCCGCTCAGCCGGAAGACCCCCCAAAATATGCGACCGTGACTCCTGAATTCGAATGGGTGGATAAAAATCTTATCTTTGATGAGACACTCAGGGGCAAGAAAGGTCTCTTGTTTTCTGAGATTCTAAAAAAATATTCTCCTGGACTGACCGGGAAGCATCCGAAACTTGAAAATGCTCTCGCAGAAAAGTTTAAAGATTGTCCTGACTGGAAAAAACAATCCTCTATGGATCGTGGTAAAAATAGATATAGACTCAAATTTGTGGTCGAAACTTCATGAAGAATAATCATTCTTCTTAATTTCTGGTTCTTCAAGATTCTTAAATGTCTCCCGAAGGGCAATTTTAGCTGGGTAGTACCCCAGGAACCAAGAATCATGATTCTATATTTTATTTTTTCTTCCATTTTTTTAAAAAATTCTTAGTATGTATGTAT
>TBL_comb47_HYPODRAFT_10005757_pt1 | contig 13669 bp, 10 predicted proteins | sample TroBogypolimnion_40_FD_10682 | JGI IMG/M metagenome (IMG submission 10682)
CCGCGCCAGAGCCTGCCGTTCGGCATCGAAGCGCGCCAGCACCTCCTTGGTGTCCATGCCCGCCTTGATCACCTTGACGGCTACCCGGCGGGAAATCGGCTTGCTTTGCTCCGCCATCCAGACGACCCCGAAGCCGCCCTCGCCGATCTGTTGGAGCAACTTGTAGGGGCCGACCCAGTCACCCTCCTTTTCAATAAGGCAATTCCCAGATGGTCCCGCCCAAGGCGCCTCTCCTAACGCCTTTGTGAAATAGGCGTCGGCCCCCTCCGCATCCACGAGCAATTGTTCCACCAGAAACCGCAGCTCACGGTCACCGCCGCATGCATCATCCAAGAAATGCTGGCGATCCCCGGGATCAAGTTCCAGCGCTTGCGTGAAGATTTCCTCTGCCAGATGGTTCATGCCATGAGTCAATGCGTCAAAACCTTGGAAAAACGGACATGCACCGATTATTCGTCGTACCGGATGGCCCGGTAAAGCCAAACCTTGGCCAGCGCCCAGTGCCTGCGCACGGTCTTTTCATTCACCCCGAGAATTGCTGCGATCTCCTCGTTCTCCAGGCCACAGAAAAAGCGCATTTTCACAATGGCCGCCTTGGTGGCATCCTCGACTTCCAGTGCGTCCAACACCTCGTTCACTTCAATGAGCTGCCGGTTGTCCGCCCCATCCGACAAGTCCATTTCATCCAGCGAGAGAGGCACCTCGCCGCTGCCCCGCTTGGCAGCCAGCCGCCGCCGCGCCGCTTCCACCAGGAGTCGGCGCATCGCTTCGGCCGCTGATGCGAAGAACTGGCTCCGGTCGCGCCACTGATCCGGGGCGGATTTCTCCAGCCGCAGCCAGGCTTCGTGAACGAGCGCGGTGGCATTGAGGGTGATTCCCGGCCGCTCCATGGAAACCTTCGCCCGGGCCATCTGCTTCAGCTCCACGTACAGGTTTTGGAACAAATTCCCGTAGTCCTGCCCGTCGCAAATCAGATTATGCCATTTCGTATGCACGGCCGTCCATCTATCAGCGATTGACCGGGAAGTCGAGCGGGACTTGCAACCGAATTTCACCAGACCGGGGGCCACCTCAGACCTTCCGGCGGCACTCTGAAAAACCGGCACTTCAACACTATTCTGAATATTCTCAGGATTTTTACGAACGCTGTCCGTTTCTGACCAGCTATCGCGCATGTGAATGCGAACGATGACAACCCAGACTGCGGCTACGCCCCAATCACATCTCTCAATCACATCTCCCAAGACACCGTCCCCCATGACCCGTATTCTCAAAATCCAACTGCCGAACAACTCCCGGTTTCTGTCCTTTCACGATACCACCGTTGTGGCGGAGATATTCACCACTGCAGACGACGGATCACACCCCGCCATGTGGATCACCAGTTACAAGGACGGGTTGACAGAAGCCTGTGCTGACACCACCCCGCCGGTGGATGGCAAAACTATTCGCATTGATCCGGCTGGAAAACTCCACACCTGTAACAAACCAGCCTCATCAAAATTCCGACCCGCATGGCAGGGCAACAAGATCAGCGAACAACCCCGGTTTTCCCCGGTGTTTCCGTAACGCCAACAGAATTCAAATGAACGCCTAAGATAAACCTCCGCAGGCACTTTCACACCATCTCCCAACACCCCAACCAACCACGATAGTTCATAACTTAATAACAATGTATGAAAAGGTCTATCATCTTATTCACATCCTGTGCCATTATTCTCACCAGTTGTAATAAAAACGAACCCGGGAAAGATGCCGCGATGCGAGCTCTTTCCGACCAACTTCCCGTTGGAATGAAAGTGGTTTCCGCCGAAACCGAATTCTCCCCCGACAGCAAAACGAATGGCACATTGCGCATCAAAGCGACCATCGCCCCCGGACGCGATAGTTTTGAAACGGCCGACAATCCCGCCGCAGTCTGGAACCGGAACAATCCCGGCAAGGATAGCACCTTGCGGATGCAGACTCAGGAGATCGACCAGGCCATTCGCGAAGGCTTCGCCGTGCCCGAGGATGCCGTGGAGGCGTTCAAAAAAACGCAGAACACATTGAATGAGGCCATACGCGGTCTTAACCGTGAGGCTATATGTCCCGGCACAAAATCGGGTACACCCATGGAAATCCAGGGACGAACCAAAACCAATTTCGAGTTCAAAGAGTGGAAATTCGGTCGCTTTGAATTCGACCGCACCATCCGCGTGGGGCGTGATCGAAGCGAGTTCCCCCCCGCTGCCGTAATTGAGGGAACCGAGGAATTCGCGAGTCTTCTAAAAACGATGGACATCGCTTATGAAGCCAGATTGGAGGCACTGACAAAACTCCGTGCGGCCCTTGCAAAGGCGGCGCAGGACCATCTTGAATCCATCCTGAATCCGGCGCGCGAGGCATTTCGCCAAGGAGCGACCTATTCTGGCCAGGCGATGCGAAGCGGCACCACGTGCGACATGCAGCTTATCGTCACATCCTCCAACATCACGGATAAAATCAATGACAACGTCATAGGCAGCGTTGCTGTAACCATTAAGTCGGATCCCTTCTCTCGCGTATATACCGGATTCATGGTTCTCAATGGCGGCAGGTTACGATTGAAACTCTCGTCTGGGCCGGGTGTGGACAAGGCGGACTCAGTGGTTCGTAACAAGTTATTCAGTTGGCCATTTAACATGTATCTGGCACTCGACAATGATACGCTTTCTACCACCGACGACGTTCAAATCAAGCTACAACGCGTGAAGGCGCATTGATTGGGCTGAGATACCGGATTTCTCCGGCAATCCCGGCTCCTCACTAAAACTCCTGACCTTTCCTCATCACTATTATGAAACACATACGTTTGTCTATAACTATCAGCGCCGTTCTCGGATTCCTCGCTCCGCTTCCGGCCGCCGTATCTGGGATCTTCAATTATACCGACAAAGGTTCCGAGATTACCATTGACTGGTTCAAATCGCAGCCCGTGGGGGCAGTGCTGATCCCGAAGAGCATTAATGGCAAGCCCGTGACGGCCCTAAGCCACACCGCTTTCAACAATTGCAACAAGCAAATCACGAGCGTGAGCATTCCCTCATCGGTCACCTCCATCTACAGTGGTATCTTTGGAGAATGTCAGCAATTAAATACCTTCGCCGTTGACCCAGCTAATCCAGCATTCAGCAGTGCGGAAGGGATTCTTCTCGACAAAGATAGAACACACCTGATTTGCTTTCCCCCGGGAAAGAGTCCAGCGTTTGACAAGATTCCTACCGAAGTTACTATCATAGATTCTGAAGCCTTCAGTGGATGTAAGCAATTGACTACTATTGCCATTCCTCTTTCCATCACCACTATCAGCTCCCGCGCTTTTGACCGTTGCGAGCAGTTGAAGAGCATCACAATTCCAGCCTCGGTAATTCAGATTGATACGCTCCCATTTACTGAATGCGCCCAACTTGCCGCCATCACCGTTGATCCTGCAAATCCAAAATACAGCAGCTTGGATGGGGTTCTTTTCAGCAAGGATATGACCCGTTTGATTTACTTTCCCGTTGGGAAAAGTGAGGATTCCTACAGGATTCCACCTACTGTGACGTGCATCGAAGTGTATGCCTTTCTCGAGTGTCAGAATTTGGCTTCCGTGACAGTCCCCGCATCGGTCACTAGAATCAAAAGTGAGGCTTTCGGGCGTTGCCATAAATTACAGGAAATCACGTTTCTTGGAAACGCCCCAGCGGTATCATATTGCGGGTTCAGAAACCTACTTTCCGATCTCAAATTCTACCATATGGATGGTAAAACTGGGTTTTCATCCCCTACATGGCAGACATACCCGTGCGTGAACAAGTCTGACCCCAGCACCCAAGTGCCCGCCATTCCTCGAACCCTCATCAATGCTTCCGGCGGCAAATTGGACGTGATTCTTTTGGAAGTAAGTCGGACCAAGGTGAAGGTCAAGCGCAGCAGCGACGGGAAAGAATTCAGCATCGAAATAGCATCTCTTTCCGCCGCGGATCAGGAGTACATCAAAGGACTGGGACGCAAACCCGAATCTCCAAATGCACCGCAAGTCACTAGTCCGTTAGCGAGGACGGATCATCAGGGTTTCATCAAAGATCCGGTCACTCCCCAATCCATTGCCCAGGAATTTTCGCGTCTCGAGAAAGCTGCGACTGGGGGAGACAGCGAGGCGCAACTTCAACTTGCTGACAGATACGGCATCGGTGCAGCTTATTCTGGCGGCGCTGTGTTTGTATCCGATAACGCGAAATCCTATGAGTGGCTGGAAAAAGCCGCAGTCAGCGGGCATGGCAGAGCTCAGTTCCAACTTGCTCAGAAGGGAGGAACCAAGGCGGTCGAGTGGCTGAAAAAAGCCGCTGCCGGGGGGTATGCCAAAGCTCAATTCGAGCTTGCCGGCAAATACGGTCACGGCGATGGGGTTGCACGCGATGATACCAAAGCGGCAGAGTGGCTAGAAAAAGCAGCCCAGGAGGGAGACGCATCCGCGCAAATTGCCATGGCCAGGACGTATATGGAAGGAGGCAAGACACCGAAAGATTCGGCCAAGGCGGCAATGTGGGCGCGGAAGGCTGTCGAAGACTATGACATCGAATGCGATGCCTATTGCGTAGAATGCGGTTATTATTACGGCGTAAGCACTAGCGATACTCCCAACCAGGGAAGAAGCATTCTGACGATGCTGGCGGCCGGCATTCAGAAATTTACCATTCCATTGAATGGGGTCGATGTTCAGGTGAAGGTCATTGGCAAAGGAAGCACCGGAGTTGTTTTTTTTAACAACTCCGGCCCCATGAACTCTCAAATTGCGGATCATATGCTCACATACGCGCCACTGCTTTCCAAAGGATACTCCATTCTTCTGTGGAGCTATCCCCAGGCGGCACCTTTCGATAAAGTCCAAGCGGCCATTGGATCATGGATGGGAGGTACAGCCGCTCGTGTCGATTTCAGCGGGGTCGCTTCTGCCGTGATGAAAGGGATTCGCGGCAAGACGGGGCTCAAGAACTTTTTGATTGTCGGCAACTCCCTCGGTGCCGGGGTTTTGATGTGGGACTATCAGGAACTTTGCAAAGATGAACACATCAAGTTTCTGCTGATCTCCCCCACGGAGAGTTTCATGCCCGATCCGGCTACCCTGGCCCACCTGAAGAATGGCACGATCATCGCTAACGACGTGGGCGACAACTTCGTAAAAAGCGAAGTTCTCAAAAAGTGGATTGCGGCAAACAAATGCAACGAGACCGCCCCAATTCCACCTGGCCACCTGATCATTGGCGAAAACCTTACCCACACAAAGACGGTGCAGATCATCCAACAGCAGTTGTCTCAACCACACTCCACCACAAAATCCATTCCATAGCCGCATCCCGTTGAAACTGGGATCGGCGCCGCGAACATTGAAGAAACCATCCACGTCACACAACACAGCAGCCCGCAGCGCCCCTCAAGCGCGGCGCGGCATAAAACATCCAGGCCGCTGGCGGCCGAATGGGCGCTGGGATTTATACGCGCCGAGCTTGACCGGCGCTGCGGGCCGCGAAATCGGCTTGAATCGGGTTTCGCGCTACGAAACCCTTTTTGGGAAAGGGATTCAGACATGAAGGAGGAAACTGCCATCTTTCCGCTTCCGGCGGGTGCAGAGCTCCGGGAGCAGGCCCAGGCGCTGGCCAGGGCGGCTTGGCTGATGGGAGNGCCGGAGGGGTCGAGTGATCCGCCGGTACCGGCGGGAGATGACCTGGGGTTGCCTCAGGGCAGCCCTCCGGCTGGGTCTCATTCGGCGGCCAAGTCGGATCCTTTCCCGCTGAGCGGGGAAGGACTTCCGCCGTAGGTGGTTTTTCTCTCTCCTGGGCCGCTTTGCGGTGCCTAGCGCGGCCCCGTTCCGGGGCCGCACCGTCTACCGCTTGCGGGGAGCTACCAGCCGTTGGCTAGAAATTCGTAGAATTTCTAGCCTCTTCACAATAGTTGCCAAGTCCGGGCCATGCACCTCTCAGGTGCATGGCCTATTGGATTATTATTAATCCATCTTAGACTGTATCCAATTAAATTGCGTAAACATCTTAAAATCAACAATATACGATGTTTCACATGTGACGGATATTACGAGATTTGTGACCGATATTGCGACCACCGTGACCGATATTACGAAAATACACAGGCCGCGGTATGGTCTGACTGTCGTCGCCGGGAGGCCAGCACGTCCAGAGATCCGCCATTCGCGCCACCGTCCGCAGTAGGAGACGATAGCCAGGCCAATCAGCGCCAACGGTGCCGCTCGCTGCGCCTGTCGCTTAGTTGCCCCCCTTCCTGGAAAAACCTTCGTGAGGGTTATTCCTCAGTTTCCACCCGGCACATCCGCCTACGGGTCAGGCGTTTGCCGCCCCGCAGATACCGCAAAAACGAAGCCAGGCATGGCTGCTACGACCCAAAGATACCGCCCCGGTACCACCAATCGGATTACCGTCACCTCCGTTAAGGAGGACGCCTGCACTTATAATACTGACACCCCTGAGGCGCTGCACCGCTTTTGGACTGAGGTGATCGCCGCTCAACCCGAGCACGAGCCCGACAAGGAAACCGTGGTGGTTGTGATGATGAACACCCGGTTACGCCCCTACGCATGGCACAGGGTCAGCCTCGGTTCGGTAAGCGAATGCACCGCCTATCCACGCGAAATTTTTCGACCGGTCATTGCCGCCGGAGCCTACGGCTTCGCTCTGATGCATAATCATCCTTCAGGTGATGCGTCTCCCAGCCGGGCCGACGAGGCTATCACCCGCCGGATTAGCGAGGCTGCAACCCTGCTGCAAATCCGCTTTATTGATCATGTGATCGTTGGCGTGGCGGCACCAGGCCGCAGCGCCTATTTTTCATTTAAGGAAGCGGGGCTAGTCGTCTAACGGACAGCCAAAAAGTTGAACATTATGTGCTATGATCCATTATGCTACACGTTATGTATCACCCCGTTCCCGCCCACTAACGGAATCTGAAAAGGTAATCCGGCGGACTGCCTATGATCTCAAAATCCCCACGCCGGCAGCAATCGCTGTCGCGGCCCCGCTGATGGCGGTGCTGTTGGACCGCGAACCTTGTTGGCTCATTCCGATTCCATCATCATCCGGCGGCACCGATGCGAACATGGCTCTCTGCCGCGCCCTGAAACATATTATTCCAGACGCTCGGATCGTTGTCGGAATTCGCCGCGTCCATCCTGTGGAATCGTCATGCGCCCGGCGCCGGCGCGGCTTGCTCGGACTATCCGTGGAACAACACGCCTTCGTGCGTTGTTGCGGGCCAATGCTGCGGCTGCCGGTCTGGTTCGTGGACAACGTCGTCACGACCGGTGCCACGCTAAAGGCCGCGCACCTCGCCTTCGGAACGGGCGATGGGATCGCCTTTGCCGATGCCTCGTCCTATGCGCTGATTCGCGCCAGTCGCTTTGGATGTGTCAATCAGCGTGCCCACAGGTTGGATTCTCGCTCAACAATGCGCCTAACCAACGCCAATCGTGGATGAACACGCCGACCATATTGCCATACCGGCCGTGGCGGTAGCCTGCAATCCCTGTGACAATCTCGTACCAACATCAAAAACAAAAAACAACACCAACACCAAAATACCATGCCAACCACCACCGTCATCCAATCCGCCTCGCTCTATTTCCGCGAGGGACCATCCGACAAAGAATACCGCGCCGCCATCGAACCCAAAGGCGATGGCTACGTCGTCAACTTTGCCTACGGCCGGCGCGGCGGCACCCTCAACACCGGAACCAAGACGCCAGTTCCTGTTTCCCTAAACGAAGCCACCAAGGCTTTCGATAAGCTCATCGCCTCCAAAGTCGCCAAGGGCTACCGTCCCATCGCCGATACCAGCACACCCTATCAGCTGACCGGGCAGGAGGGAATCGACAGCGGCATCCGCTGCCAGCTTCTCAACGCCATTGACGAATCCGAACTGCCCCGCCTACTGGCCGACACCCGGCATTGCCTTCAGGAAAAGCACGACGGTCGCCGACTCATGGTCCGCAAACAGGATCACGAGATCACCGGCATCAACCGCAGGGGACTTGTGGTCGCCATCCCCGAGCCTATCCGTGCCGCAGTTGCCATTATTCCGGGCAACTGTCTCATCGACGGCGAAGCCGTAGGCGATACGCTCCATGCCTTCGACCTGCTGGAAGTCAACGGCCGCGATCTGCGTCAGCGGCGTTACCTCGACCGCCACACCGGCTTGCTGATGGTCATTCCACCCAACCTGCCGGCCCTCCGCTGGGTCAACACCGCTGTGGACCCAGCCGACAAACTGGAGACCTTTGAAGAACTCCGCCTGACCAACCGCGAGGGAGTGGTCTTCAAGGATATGAACGCGCCATTCAGTCCGGGCCGCCCCAACTCCGGAGGTTCGCAGTTGAAGTTCAAATTCGTCGAGTCAGCGTCCTTCGTCGTCACCGGCCAGAATGCCAAACGCAGCGTCACACTGGGTCTATATGACGGCGACAGCTTGGTCCCTGCCGGCAATGTCACCATCCCGCCTAACCATGCCATTCCAGAAGTAGGGACCGTGGTTGAGACTCGCTACTTGTACGCCCATGAGCAGAGCGGCTCCATCTATCAACCGGTCTATCTCGGGCCACGAGCGGACATCCCGGCGGCGGCGTGCTGCGTGGACCAACTCAAGTATAAGTCTGAGAGCGAAGGTACAGCCGCCTGATTGTCGCTGGTCATCAGTCCCTTTCGGCAGCGGCTGGCAGACTATCCTGGCTATAGCGTTTCAGCGGCCTTTCTGCGTGCGGCCGGACAGTGTGGCAAGACCGCTTGCAACGTGGCGCTTGGTAGGATTAGTTCGCCGTCGACCGTCACAAGATTTGGCGCATTGAAGGATTTGGCGGATCCAGCGTTCAGATCGCCATATACAGCTTGCAAGTTCGGGGCATCGAAAGTGGTGGCTGATTTGGCGTCTAGCAAGTAATTTACCGTTAGCAGTTCTGGAGCATCAAAGAGGGTGGCATGTCTGGCGTCCAGTATGCCACCTACCGTTTGCAGGTTCGGTAAATAGAAGTTGGTGGCTAGTGGGACCTCCAGATCCGACCCCACTGTTTTCAGACATGGCGCAAGGAAAGAGGTGGCGAATTCGGCAATTAATTCACCACCTACCGTTTGCAGTTTTGGAGCATCAAAGATGTTGGCACATAAGACGGTAAGATAACCATCGACAGTTTGAAGGTCCGGCACTCTGAAGGTGGGGGGTGATTTGACGCTTAGAAAACTGCTTAGGGTCATTTCTAGTGGACAATCGAAGGTAATGCGGTTTCCAGCAGCTAGGTCTCCATTTACCGTTTGTAGGCAGGGCACATTTAAGGTGATGACACAGAAGACGCCCAGATCTCCTCTGACTGTTTGCAAACAGGGAGCATTGAAGGTTAGAGCCCAGTTAGCTTTTAAATACCCTTCTACCATTTTCAGCTTCGGAACATCCAAAATTGTAGCTGCGTTGGCATCCAGAAAGCCCCCTACCGTTTGCAGGTCCGGAGCATTGAAGATTTTAGCTGAGGACGCATCCAGGAATTCTCCTACTGTTTGCAAATTGGGTGCGTCGAAATGCTGCGTGTTTGCAATGGAAATATGTCCCGCTACATGGTGGTAATCAAATTCAATGGGAGTTTCCGCGCTATCTACAAACGAACAAAGCAGGACCTTTTTTCCATTCGGACAAATTTCAATCAGGCTGTTGGGGGGAATAGTCTGCTGGGGAAGATTGCCGCTGTCGTCACCATCATAAGAAAATGGATGACCTCGCCATTTGCCGTGCTGATCGAAACAAACCAGAAGGACATCCTGAATCTCTTCGGTGGCTTTGTAATGGGCAAGGGCATTCAAAAGAAGTTCTTTAGTGATTTGCGTGTAGGGCATTGTCAGGGGGCGTTCAGAATTCCGTTATTCTGCTAGAAGCCCGCAGGGCTGGCTAACGGGGAGACACTTAGTTCTTAGCGCGCTTGTTGCCAAGGATTTTTCTTCAGTCGGCGGCGAAGAAAGCCGCCGCCCCGCCCTGGCAGCCCGGCTCCGGCGCTGAGGAGCGGAGCCAACGAGGCACCGGGCTGCGCGACACGGGTTGCCGGGCCGCCCCGCTGCGGCAGGGTGGCACCCTGCCAACTTCATGGCGGCCATCCCTCTTCCATGCAAAACACGCCACTAACATCCAATCCACAGCCAACATGAACACCAACACCGATCTGACAACGCGCAAAACCGTCGAGGAACTCGTGCGGGAGTGGAACCTAGCGTCCCACCTGCTCAAAACAGGACTGGAAACCCTCATGCAAGCCGAGGCGCATTTCCGTGCCTTCGACGGTCCCGGTTCCCACTATGACCTATGCCTATTCACGCACAGCGATTATTCGATGGAGTTCGACCGCAAGATCCTACGTCTGAAGGCCGCCGCCTGGCGTTACCTGATTGATCGGATCGAGTTGAAAAAAATGGCCTCGGTGAAGCGTGCCGCCGAAATCGACCGGCAGATAGCCGAGGGCACGGACCTCCCGGAAATCACGATGGACAACCTGTTCGGGTGGCTGCAATCGCTCGACGGCCAGGCCAAGAAATTTCTGGAGGAGGCCATTGTCGAAGTCTTCGAATTCCTGCGCCCGCCGTCGCTCCGCTACAAGACAAACAGTGGATTCAAGGTCGGCAAGCGGGTCATACTTTCCAATCGGGTTGAAAAGGCCTGGAGCGGCTCAAAGTTTCGTGTGAGCTACCACTACGAAAACGAACTGCGGGCGCTCGACAACGTGTTCCACATGCTGGATGGCAAACCGCTGTCGGTTTATCGAAACGGCGACCTAATCAACGCCATTCAGGATTCACGGTGCGGGACGGGCGAAACCGAGTACTTCCGTTTCAAGTGCTACATCAACCAAAACCTCCACCTCGAATTCAGGCGCATGGACCTCGTACAACGTCTGAACGAGGTCGGCGGGAACGGTCTGCCGATGCCCGGACGGCCTTGAGAAACCTCGCCAAGGGATTTCGCTTCCCCCGCCCGGAAGAGAACATTTAGATGCTCCGGCCAGATGGGGTTTTCCTACCATGACGTATTGCTCCAGAATCCGTTTGAATGACGCCCCGGTCACTCAGCGCCAAATACACCACCCGCGGCATCTGTTATTGAGTTGCAAAAACCACGACCTGGATTGCTCGATTCTCAGCGCCAGAATCAATTCTGAGAAAGTTCTTGGAGAAATCGCGCAATATCCGATAATAATATTGGAATTACGCCTCAAAAGGTACCAATACCCTGATGTAAACTAAAAGACAAACACATCACCACACCATGAATAATCGCAAGTTTCACTGGGGACCTTTCCCCTGCCTAACTGAAGATGAAGCCCTGCTGGAAAGCGAGTTGAATCTTGTCCAAATCCAAGCCGGCGAAGCTGCATTGAAAGGGAACGATCCAAGCAAGGCGGTTTCTGGCATTAAGAAACGGCTCGGCCTGTGGCCCACGAGTCCCGCCGCCGAGTCTGAAATTTACGGATTTGTTAGCGCGCTGATCAAGATCACCTCAGTAGCGTGCAAGTCCAAAGGGCTTCTAGCGTTGGAAAAACACCGGATCCTCGAACTGATCCGCCCCGGAACAGCCTTTGCTCTGGCTATCAAATGCGTCAGGGCGAACGACCCACGATGCCTCGAAGTGATCATCAGATTGATCAGCAATGATCACCCTATGCACCAGGATATGACACAATACAAGGCGAGCGGTGGAGAAACATTTGGGCACCTCGCAACTCGCTGCGACCATGTCGAAATCCTCAAATCCATCTCGTGCGTCAGTCCGGAAAGTCTGAGGTTAGTTACCGACAATACGGCCGACACGATCGCCCACACCGCTTGCCGGCACGGCTCATACAAATGCATCGAATTTCTTGAAAGTTCTATCCCCGTCCTGTTCACATTCTCAAACCGTCAAGGAATAACTCCTCAAGACATGCTAGTTGGAGCGTGATCCATCCAAGACGATTACATGACGGACTTCGGGTCCAAGATCAGGCGGCATCCCTAGGGCAACGTGACATCTCCCTATTTCACCCACGCCGCGCGATAGAACCACCGAGACTTGGTGGGAAAGGCTGGGTCTACGTAAACACGGGGCTGGCTTTCTCCGAAAACTGAGACTGCGGCGAACTAGTGCCCCCCATGTCCACCTGCGCGGTCAGCTCCTGGAAACCTGATGCGGCATCATTCCGATCAATCACAGGAAACAAACATGGCGGGGGGGGGCTGGCCGGGGTGGGTTTCACGCTGGTTCACACAGGGGTGGCAGACATAGGGTTACACCCCATAGTACAAGCACCGTCTGGTGCTTAGCTTTGGGCACATGAAAGACTTCACTGAAAATCAGTCGGCACGCTCTAGTTCACGGGAGCGCTCACCATCGGCAATGCATCCTCTCACCGGCTCCGTGGAAACCACCACCTGCCGTTCGAACTGGAAACGGCTGGGTGAGGGACGGGATCAATTCCGGTTAGCAACCCAATCCATTCAATCCATGAAAGCCACATTTCTGTTGTCGTTGTGTTTGTTCCCATTGGTCACCTCAGTCGTTTCCTGCAGGGAAAAAGGGCCGGCTGAAAAGGCTGGTGAGAGTGTCGACAAAGCCGTCGAAAAAGTGAAAGACACCGTCGATCCAAAAGGCCCTCTTGAGAAAGCCGGCAAAAAGGCGGATAATGCTCTGGAGAAATGATGGGAGCATGCAAATGCCTGGGGGCCGCAAACGGCACATGGAATGTGGATAGTCCGGGCACTCGGGCCACCGTTGCCAACTGGCTGAACAGCGTGGTCACAGGAAGCTGGCATCGGGCATTCCCGGAGTGAGCAACAGTGTGGGAGCCCTGAACCGCGCTCAGAACTCAGCGATGGCAAAGGGCAATCAAACGACCTTTCACAATGGGCACGGTCACCATTTCCCGGGGACAATTTTCCGCCAACCCACGACGTATTTCCCTCAAATGACGGCTGGAGAGGGGGACGGATGGTCCGCAATAATGAATAAAGATTCTTGAAATCCGCAGATTCTCGGATAGAATTCTGGATGAATGTCACGTTGGAACCTGGGTTTTCACTCGCCGAGCGGGATGTCCGCGCCATGGTCCGGCTGTTGGGCGAGGTCATAGCGATTCCCGGCGACATCCGAGTCAAGCGCCGGTTCCTGATGGATGGGCTATGCGAGTTGGTCGATGCCACCTCGTGGGCGTGGTGCATGGCGGAGTTTGACCCGGACAAACCGCCCTCGTTCATCGGCTTCGAGTACGGCGGATTCGACGAGGAACGTTTCGCGCGCTACATCGAGGCGATGAACCACCCCGGTCACGGTGAAATCACCTATCGGTCGTCGGTCGAGCTCAGGGAGAAAAGAACCCATCTCACCCGCACCTTGCGCCAGATCGATCCTGCCATGGTTTTTGAAACTTCCGCGTTCGGAGCAGCGTGGGCGAGGGCGGATATTGGAGCGATCATTCTTTCCCAGCGCCCCATGGAAGGCGGCGGTGTCTCCGGAGTCGCCGTTTATCGTTCGGTGGGTAAACCTCAATTCGACGCCCGCGAGGCCCGCATTGTCCACATCATCCTCAGCGAGGTTCCATGGCTGCATTTCACCGCTTTTCCAGACCAGGCAAGCCAAGACA
>TBL_comb47_HYPODRAFT_10005759_pt1 | contig 13665 bp, 5 predicted proteins | sample TroBogypolimnion_40_FD_10682 | JGI IMG/M metagenome (IMG submission 10682)
CCCCATTTTGCCGACTACTCAAGCGTAAGGGGATACCCCACGGCAGTTTCCGGTAGTTTCCGGCATTGTGCTTGCGACTTTCCAGTTTAGAGTTGATAGTGGCTCCGTGAAAGGACCGCCAATGATGAATATGAATCAGCCGCGCGGCGCTGAGTCCCGCGGGGCGGCCAGAAAGCAATTTCCGATCATCAAACCAAACCTCGCATGTTTATAAAAAACTCATCCCGATTCTCATCCAAGCACTTGTCCGGCGCCTGCGGGCTTTGTGCGATGGTTGTTTTATTCGCACCGTCCATCACCCGCGCCGGGCTTGCCTTGGAGATGAACGTCATTCGATATGACTTAAATGGTTACTATTTCTCCCCCAATCTAACCACGAACTCCGCGCCGCCCAACCTTCCTTTCGGTGATTACCAGCTCGCTTCGCCACAATCCCCAACGAATGGCATTAGCCCGTATCAATACCATTTCGATACGAATGGCTTCAGCCAAACCGGTGGGTTTTCGTGGGGCTACGGCGACTTCGCCTCGTTGATGCAGGGTCTCACCAATGGAACTTGGTCCATTTTTGTCACCAACTCCGTGACGACCAATGTCTATCGCTTCGAAGTCACCTCCAGCATCAATAGCAACGACCTTCCGCTCGTTTCCTTCACGTTTCCAACGAACGGTGCGGTCAACATCACCAATCGCCCAACCTACACCTGGTCTGGCCCCACAAATTACGGTGATCTGGTTCTCTACTATTACAACAACTCCCCATATCTGCCCGTCACGCAAACCAGCCAATTGAGTTCCGTGCTTTATCAGGGATTCAACAGTGTCACCGCGCACTATGACAGTAATTCGACCACAGCGATTGTTGCCTCCGTGCCCACGGACGATGCTTCGCAAACCATCTCCAGTTGGGTTTCCACGGCGCACCTACAGGTTTACTCCAGTTCTCAATTCACCGTCGGCACCGTCGATCCTTCCGGCACCAGCCATACACTGGTCGCGCATTTTGCCTGGGACGACACGAACGCCAACGGCTCGGCTGCGGGCGTGGATTCCTCCGGAAATGCCTATAACCTGAACTTCAGCGGCAGCTTCGGCAGCCAGGGCGGAGCCAACTCCACCCTCACCACGGCAGCCGGCCCGCGAGCGATTCAGTTCCACAATGGCGACCACAATAGCGCGGGCTATGTGGGATGGAATCCGACGCCAACAAATTTGCTCGCTGCGCTCTCCGGAAGTTTTTCCGTTTCCTGCTGGATCAAGACGACGCAATTTGATTTCGGCTGGGATCAGGCACCGGCATATTACGGGGCCGGAATTGTCTCGGCGGACAACGACGGCCTGGCCAACGACGTGATTCCACTGGCCTTGACCGGAAGTAAGATCGGCTTCAACACCGGCGGCACTGAGGAAGATGTCACCCTGAATTCGACTGCGTCGGTGAATGACGGAAGTTATCATCATGTCGTGGTCACCCGCAATCAGGCCACCGGACAGAAAATCATTTACCTTGACGGCACGCTGGACAGCTTCAGTTCCGGCACGACGAATTTGTTGAATGATCCCCAATTGCTCACCATCGGCGCGCTGTCCGATGCGAGCAATTCCGACGCCTCCTCGACGACTTATGGCAATGGCTACGATGGCTTGCTGGACGATCTGCAAATTTACAGTGGCGTGCTCTCTTCCAATGAGGTCGCCCAACTCTTCGCCAATCCAGGCCTCACGGCGAATCAGATCATCACTGTGCCGTTGGTGGCACGCTACAATTTTGAAGACACGAATTCACCCGGAATTGACAGCTCCGGGAACGGTAACGACGCCAATTGCGGCACGGGCACCGGCATTACCACCAACAACGATACTTTCTCCACCGACGCCGCCGTCGGATCCTACGCCCGACAGTACTTGGGGAATAATGCCATTTGTTTCTACCCGAACGGGGCGGCTTGCTTCAACAATCTCTCCAACGCGATTTATGGCAACTTCTCCTGGTCCGCCTGGGTCAAGACCACCAACTCGGTGAATGCTGATTTTGCGGACGCCTATTCGGGCGCGCCGATTTTGTTCGAGTATGCCGACAACGTTAATCAGGCGATCTTTTCCATCACAGGAAGCAAAGCCGCCTTCGCCGTCGGCAATCCCAACGGTGGATCCGACACCATACTGCATTCCACCACCAGCGTAAACGATGGTACCTACCATTTCCTGGCCGTGACTCGCAACGCCGCCAATGGCCTCATGAAACTTTATGTGGACGGCAACCTGGAGGCGGCCGACACGAGCACCAACGGGGCCCGTATCGCCAGCGCGGTCTTGTATCTGGCCGGCGGATACAGCGGCTTCTTCAATGGCCTCCTTGATGATGTCCGGGTTTACGGAGGCGAACTCAGCGCCGCCGATGTGGCCACTTTGTCTGGCCATCCGCTCCCCGATTTCAACGCCGCCCTCAACACCAGCGGCCTCTCTTGGACGACGGGAGGTGACCTGCCGTGGTTTATTGAAACCACCAACACGCACGACACCGTGTCCGCCGCCCAAAGCGGTGCGATCACGGCCAGCCAGGCATCCTGGATTGAAACCACCGTCACCGGTCCCGGCAACTTATCGTTTTGGTGGCAAGTTTCCAGCGAAGATGGCTTCGATTATTTGGAATTCGACTTGGATGGAAGCATGCAGGACCAGATAAGTGGCGATTCCGGATGGCTTCAACAGACTTATTCCATCACCTCGGGTTCACACACCTTACGCTGGAATTACTCTAAAGATGGCAGCGGTTCCGCCGGCCTGGACGCCGGCTTCCTCGATCAGGTGAGTTTCATTTTTATCCCGCCCACTACCAATCCGCCGGTCATCACTGTGCAGCCCTTCAACCAAACCAATTATCCCGGTTACAACGTCGCCTTGTTCGCCGGCGCCACCAGCAATGTCGCCATCACCTGGCAATGGTACAAGGTGGGCAGTGCCTCACCCATTCCCAGTGGAACGAACACTCTTTACATCCCCACAAACTCCGGCACCGCCGGTGTCGCCGGAAATTATTTTGCTATCGCCGCCAATATCGCAGGCTCGGCCACCACGACCGTGGCCACCGTCACGTTCCAGAACTCGGCTCTGCCGCCCGATTGGTCGCGGGCGTTCACCGCCCAACTCTACGGCAATGGCACGGACGCCAGCACGAACATCAATTTGGCGTGCCTGATTGATTCCACCGGTACCAACATCTATACGGTTGGCTCTTTGAACGGCACGAACACCTTCGGCTCCGACACCCTGGTCTCGGCCAATGGCGTTGAGGAAACCACTTTCTTGAAACAGACCGCCACCGGCACCCCCGTCTGGGGCTGCTGCATGTCCAACAATGGAACCGGCCATTCCTATCCCCGGGGTATAGCCGCGGCCCCTGGCGACGGCTTTTACGCGGTGGGATTGTTCGGGGGCACCAACTGGCTCGGCACCAACAAACTCGTCGATACCGCGGGGGCTTCAACGTATCTGGCGCGCTTCGACGCCAACGGCAGCATTCTCTGGGTGCGAACCATCGTCGGCACCAATGCTAATTTTCCCACCCATCACACCCTGGTGTCCGATCCGGCCGGAAATGTCACCCTGTCAACGCTCGTCTCAGGATACACGACGCTCGGCACCACCAATGTCTTTATCTCCGGCCAACAAGGCATCCTCGCACAGTATGACTCCAATGGAAATGTGCGCTGGGTTCAAATGCCTTCCGCCTGGCCCGATTATCTGACTTACAGCGCCGGACGGATTTACGGCTGCATGGGCGGAGGCTTGACCAATTACATTGGCGGAATTACGAATATTTCCGATCGCCGCCGCGCGCTTTTTTCCATTAACGCCACCAATGGCCAGGGTATCTGGGTTCAACCTTTTGCCGCCTACAAAGATCAGGGCAATCCCAACTTCCTTGGTGATAATAACGCCTTAGTGGCGGTTTCCGGAACGAATATATTCGTTGTCGGAAGCGCCTATGGCACCAATGTCCTGTTTGGTTCTTTCTCGCTCGATTTTCCGGGTGTCACCGGGCAATACTTCGCGCGTTATGACACCGACGGGAACGCCCAACTGGCCACTCCATTTGGTAGCCAGTTTACCTGGCCTTGGGCCGCTCTCGCCGACGCCTCCGGCAACGTCTACGTGGGCAGCGACTTCGACACCTACTCGATCTACGGCAGCAAAATCATCGCGGCAACTTTCTATGAAACCGTGCAGTCCGTCGGGAATATTGACAATCGTATCCCTGGCCAGACTTCTCTCGCCAAATTCGACCGCAACGGAAATCCGCTCTGGGCAAGACTCGCGTCCTCACCTACCAGTTATGCAAACTGCCGGGATATCGCCCTCGCGCCGGATGGTGTCTGGAGTTGCGGCTTCTTCAACCCGACCGCGATTTTTGGGGCCTACACCATTTACGGCACCCTGACCTGTGTTGGTTCTCCCTTCTGCACCCCCGTCTATCACCAGAGCGGCTACCTGGCGAAGATCACCGACCAAGGAATCACACCTTCGGCAGTCACCCTGTTCAACCCTCAAAACAACGGCGTGAACTTCCAGTTCCAGTTCCTCTCCCAATCCGGGTTTAACCACAGAATCCTGTACCGGACCAACCTGGTCGCCGGCAACTGGCAGACCAACTCCAGCATCCCGGGCGACGGCACGCTGAAGACCATTTCTCTTCCGCTGTCGATCTTCAGCCCATCCAAACAGGGATTCATCCGCGTCTTGACGCAATAAGCGACCCCGCGACGGCCAACAAAGCCAAAACGACCGCCGACCTTTGCCGGGACGGACGGCTGCCGGTCCGGAGGTGCCCGCGCTGAACGGAATGAGGTACGTTTTCCGTGATTGGCACCTGAAAGAAGTAGGCTCGGGCGAAGTCCGAAGCCGGGCGCTCGTAATCCCGAACGCCCGGCCGATCTCTTGCGTCGATCTGATCAGGACAACCTAATTTCGAAACGGGGCGACAACTCATTCGGGTCGTGGATTGCCTCGTTGTGGAAATTCTTCAACGACGCACGTCGTTGTGGTACAGTGTGTTAAGAGGTGGCTGGGGGGCGGAATTGGCCCTGTTTCCCCGTAATCACAGGCAAATCATGCCCCATTTTCCCGACTACTCAAGCGTAATCCACCACTACTCGACTATACCGGGCTTAACTCGGTTGGTTGTCCGTTTTGGTGTCCGCAATGTCATTTCGTGGAGGCTCTGTGCGATGCCGCCGCGGGTGGCTGGGCGTGGAAAAGCACCAGAGCGGGATCGCCAGCCTCACTGGCCGTCTTCAGCCGAAAACCCCTGTTCAACTCCCCGGAGGAGTAAGCCCCGCCAGAGCGACCGGCGAGCCCCAGGAGCGCCGTTGTGTCGGCCTTTGAGTTGCGCAAAGCCGATAGGGATGCGGATCTTCCGGCTCTCCCCGGGCTGAAGGGTGATGCGCTGGAATGGCTTCCGCTCCATCTCAGCAGTCCCCAACATTAAGTGCATTCCCAGGAAGATTACACCGAATATGATGGCGAAAACTGACAATCGTATGGTCACGTATCGATATACAATGGCATGGTTCATGTCTGACCAAACCCGCCAGGCCGCGTGGACTTCGTGCAGGCTGCGTCTGCCAACTGGTCTGATCATTTGTCTTTGGCCTTCTCGCGTAGCAACTCGCCGATTTCCTTGAGCCGTTTCACGAATGGTTCGGCAAGGCGACCGGAGCGGTCCGGGCCAACGTCCACCAGATAGTTCGCCCGACGCTCGTTGCACATCCGAAGGACTTTGACGATGTCCTCGGCACTGCGGATATGCGAATCCAGACCCGGTTGCCAGAACCAGTTGCCGCAGTCCACGATGGTATCGCAGACCTCCGAGGGAACTGTGTTGGCAGGCGGCGGATATCCATTTTCGTTTTTGTAAATCGGATATTCGTAGCTGTGAATGTCGGTTTCCTTGAAGTCGTGCGAGTTGTTGCCGATGACCAGGCAGTTGGGCTGGAGCTTCTTAATCAGCGCCTTGATCTCATACCACTGGTCGAGGGAGAGGAGGTTCCTGTATTGGTCGCACCAGATCAGGTCGATCGGGCCGTAGTGAGTGAGCAGCTCGGTGAACTGCTTTTTCATAAAGCCCGCATAATCGCCCTGGGCTTCCGGCGGCATGCCTCGAAGCGAGGGTTTTCCTTCCGGCAACTTGTTGCCATTCTGGTTGTCGTAGTTGCCCGGGGCGCAGTAGTAGAAGCCGATCTTGATTCCGCGCTTGCGGAAGGCATCCACGAACTCCCGGACGATGTCACCCTTGCCGTTCTTGAAATGCTTGAACGCGGTAATGTCGTGGGTGGTGTGGGCGCTGTCCCAGAGGGGATAGCCTTCGGTGTGCTTCACGGTGAGTACGGCGTATTTCATGCCCGCAGCCTTGGCGGCGTCGGCCCACTGGCCGCAGTCCAGGTTGGTCGGCGCGAAGGTTAATGGATCCTCGTAGCCGTTGGCCCACTCCTGACCGTTGAAGGTGGCGATGTTGAAGTGGAGGAACAGGCCGAACTTCCAAGAAAGGAATTCTTCCCCGAGTTTGGCGGTGGCTTCGTCAACAGCGGCGGGCCGGGTGCTTGGCTGGCGTGACCACGCGGCGGTGGCGGAGCAGAGAAGGGCCAAAGCGGCAGCATAGGTAATCTTATTGTTCATAACGGTTTGGGCGGCAGCCTCATGGACATTGTTTTGTATCAGATCATGGGTAAGTCAGGCGATAGAAGCTCGCCGGAATGGTTGGGTTGACCGGGATCGTAAACCGATTCGTTCCCGCACTGCCCGCCACCCGCATCCAGTCGTTCGCGTTCAGACTGATCCCTTTGACCACATTATTGGTCTGCTGAAGGAGCGTCCAGCCCGTGTGATCCGGCGGCCAGGCAAGCGTCAGATTGGTTCCGCTCAGGCCGGCGGTCAGATGGGCCGGGGTGAGCGCCACTGCCAGCGAGGCGGTCAACACCCCATTTGTGGGGTTGAAACTCCACGTCAGGCCGGGTTGAGGGGATGCATTGGTGACGCTGCTAAAGCCACCGCTTCCGCTGGTGGCGCTAAACAACTGGAAACTTTGTCCGTTCGTCACGATGCCGGCCACATTGCTCACCACCAGTGTTCCGCCGTAGTTCGCGGTGGTGAGGCCGCGCACCAGGTCGTTGCTGCCTGAAGCGGCGTTGACTTCCATGACCGTCCGACTGCCCATCGCCAGAGTAAGAGTGTTGCTGATAGAAAAGGTGCCGATGGATGCGCCCGGAGCGAGGGCCGCCCCGGATTGCACGAACACCGGCCCGTTGATGGTGCCGGTGCCTCCCAGCACGCCACCGCTGACGGTGACAGTGCCGCTGGCCAAGGAACCGTTCACGAGCAGCGTCCCGTTGCTGATGGTAGTGGTGCCGGTGTAAGAGTTCACGCCGTTGAGCGCAATGGTTCCGGTGCCCGATTTGACGAGGTTGCCGACGTAACTGGGATTGCCGTCCGTGTTCTGAATCACTCCGTCAAAGCTGCTGCTGCCGTTGCCAATTCCGATGCTCAGAAACTGGTAGCCGGCGCCGCTGAATCCGGTGCCGACGGCGCCGCTGCCGGTGATGCGGTTAACGCGCACGTTAGCTTCGACGCCCTTGAACAGTGCTCCGCCAGCCACGTTCAGGTCAGAATCATTGCCGGTCCAGGTTTCATTGGCCCAGGATCCCCCGACAAACGTCCCGGCCTGCACGTCCAGCAAGGCGCCAGACACCAGGGCGAAACTGGCTGCCCCGGCGCCGCAGACCCAGGCGCCAGAACCAGTCTTGCGCACCGTGCCCGCGCCCGAAAAGGTAAGGCTCGGAACGTCGAGGTTGGTCGTGATATTCAATTCCAGAACCGCCCCGGCGACCACGGAAATGCCCGTGGAGGCCGTGGGGTTGCGGAGGACTAGCGTCCCTCCGTTGACGGTTGTCGCACCCGCGTAGCTGTTGGGCCCCAGAAGGCTCAGGATGCCGTTGCCCTGCTTGGTAATGTTGCCTGTATTGGACAAGCCGGACGAGACGGTGAGGTCGCTGCTCGCGTCCGTGCCACGCACCACATTAAAGAGGATGTCGTTCCCGTTGAGGTTGAGGCCGTAGCCGGGCGTCGCGCTGAAGCGGCTCTGCGCGCCACCGGCGGTTTGCACCGTCATTCCGCTCGTCAGGTACCAGTTCAGGTAGTCGCTGCCATTCCCGATTTGTGTGAACGTGCCGCCGCCGGGGCCCTGGTAGTTGATCGTCACGTTGTTGAACGTGTAGTTGTCGATCCAACCGGAGACGGCCAGGGTTGCGTTGCTGCCGATGTTGAAAGTGCCGGAGGCCCTATTGCCCATGTAGAACTCGGTGTGCAGCTCCAGCGTGCCGTCCGCAATCGTCGCGCCGCCGGCCAGATTCAGCGACCGCGCCAGCCACAGTTTGCCCGGACCGGTCTTGAGCAAGCTGAAGTTGTTCTCGTTGGCCCCGCCACCACCAAGCGTGCCTACGAACTGGTCGTTGCCGTTCTCGATGTTCAGCGTCAGCGTGCAGGGTGTCGTGCTGCCGTTGATTACGCGATCACCGGAAAAGTAGCCGTATGCAAAGTCGTAAAACCCGACGGCCCACACCCCGCCAAGCTGCTGGCTGCGGCCATTGAGCTTGAGTATGCCCGTGTTGACCGGGCCGCCATCGCCAAGGGTCACCACTGTGTTGGTGGGCAGACGATTGTCTCCGCCCGCCAACGCCAGCGTCCCGCCCCGGATGGCCGTGTTGCCGGCGTAGCCGTTGCTTCCGGACAAGGTGAGTGTTCCCGAACCGGCCACGCCGATGCCGCCCAAGCCCGTCAATGGCGCGCTGATGGTCGCGCCGTAACTCTTCTGGTCAATCAGCGTCACCGGATGGTTGAGTACAATCGGATTGGTCCCCGCTAGCGTGTAACCGCTCGTCGCGAAGCTCAGCCCGTCGGCCACAACTGGAGCGGCCACCGTGATCGTCCCGCCCGCCCCGGCAAAGACCGCCGTCGCGTAGCCGTTGGTGTTCCAAGGCGCGCTGGCTGCCACGCCGGCGTTGGCGGACCAGTTGGTCGAGGTGGGGTTCCAATTCCCCGCAGCACCGTTCCAGTAGGCGAGGGTGGGATTGTCAACCCAGCCCGTGCGCACTGGGTCGTCGTAAAGCCCGATCTCTGCGACCGGAATCGGCCTCATGCCTAGGTTCCAGAAAAGCGTTTGACTGAGGTTCGTCATGATCTCGCTGCCGTCCGCAAAGCCAGGGTCACTCCCGGAATTCTCGTTGGCGATGTACTGCCAGTTTCCCCAGGCGTTGTCCACGTAGTCGGGCAGCCCGCTGCGCTGGCAGCACAACGAGGCACAACGCCAGATGAAGTTCTGCCCCTGGCCGTCGTAGAGGTTGTTCAGTTCAGGAAACGCCGCCAGATACACAGCGGTCAGGCCACTGGGTGGCTCCGAGTTCCAGTTGTACCAATGGTAGAGGTCATTGCCGCTGTTGTAATAACCGGCATTCGGCGCGACCGCGTCGAGCACCAGGTTGTTGTCAAAAATGTTGTCCCGACCGCTGTTGACGCCCACAGCGGCGGCGGTGGTTCCCCACACGTCAAGGTGATCGATGACGTTCCCATAAACCGTCTGGCCGCTGATGGCGTCGTCGAAACGGAAGGCCTCCGTTCCGAAGTAGCGGTTCTGCACCCAGCCCTGCGTGTAGCCGCCGCCACAGTGGGTGAATTGGTTGAACCGAAAAATGTTACGCCGATACGTGGGGTTGCCCCACGAGGCAACCACGCCGCTGTCATCGGCCTCGTTGCAGCAATTGCGAAACTCGTTGAACTCGACCAGATGATTCGGCCCCTTGAACCAAATCGCGCTGTTCGGGCAGTTTTCAAAACCGCAATGGGTGATTCGATTGCTCACGCCAACAAAGTAAATGCCCGTCGCGGCCGAGCGGGTGACCCGCCCGAAATCGCGGAACCGGCAGTTGGCAATCACACTGTTGCCCGGAGCGAGCGTGTTGCGGTCGCCGGCATCAAGATTGCAGGCATTTTGGTCCAGCCCATGCAGGTCGCAACCAATCATCGAGTTCTGCCACCCGCCGTTGAACGACACTCCCACCCCGCCCAGGTTGCGCACCGTGCAGCCGGCAAGCACTGAGTTCGTGCAACTGTTCAATTGCAGGCCCGCCCCGCGCGACGCCTCGAACACCAGCCCTTCCACCCGCAGATTGCGGACATTGGCTGCCGTCAGCATCGGCGCCGACAGCATCGAAAGCTCAATCGTTGCCGCGCTCGGCTCCGTCGTCGGATACCAGTAAAGGAGGCCGCTGGTGCGATCCAGATACCACTCGCCTGGCTGGTCAATCTCCTCCAGCAGGTTGAATGCCCGGAAGGGTGCGCCATTGTTCAGCTCCTGCCATCCGCTTATGTAGCTCACGCACCAGGCGGTGGTGATGGTCCTGGCTTGCGGATTGATGCTGCCGATGGCGACGGACTCGTCATAGGCCGCCCCCGCAAAATACCCATGGAGCCAGCCGTCCGGCGCATTCGTCCAGCGCGAGGGACGGTCGCCGCTGTAGGTGAACGTCTGCGGCGTGCTGCCCGGCGTATACCAGTTCCCGGAGCCAGGATTCACTATGCCGGCAATCGGCACATAGCCCGAGTTGGGCCAGCGCGCCAAGGTCTGCGGCACGCCATTGACGTAAAGGTTGACCACGGGATCCGGCAAAAACCCGCCGCCAAACCCTTGAATGGAACCGTAGTCGGTGATTCCCAGCGCGGCCAGGCTGCACCGCATCACCTTGCCTTGCGCCTCCGCCGGCAGACGCGCCAGCACCGACGGATTCGTCACCACCGTGAACCCCGTCAGGCGCTTGCCGCCCGACAGCGTCGCCGTGCCCGGCGCTGCCGCATTGATGTACAGCGGTCCAATCGCCGAGTCCGCGCTGGTCAAGGCGACGGTGTTGGTCAGCGCATACCGGCCACTGCCCACTTGAATCAATGTTCCCCCTGCCACCGGGCCCGCTGCCCGATTCGCCGCCAGCGCCCGGTTCAGGGTGGCAAACGGCTGCGCCAGCGTGCCTGGATTGGTGTCACTTCCGTTGGTGGCCACATAATACGTCCGCCCGGTTGTCGGCGCCGCCGGCACCCGCACACGACTTGCCTCCGGGTCACGCCCCGACAATCCCAGCGCCAGCCGGTCACACTCCACCTTGCATTCGGCACCTTCCAACTGATGAACCTTCGGATAATCGCTGGCGGCTGCAATCACCGCGAAGACCGCACTGGCATTCGTCGGGTTGCCCTCCGCCAAAAAGCTCCGGGCGTAACGCAAATGGGCGATGCTCCGCCACTGGACCGGCAATCTCAGGTCGGAGATCACGTTCGACAACGCGGCCCGCACGCCCGCCCAATTCGATGCCGCCCACGCCTGGTCGGCGGCGATGAGGTTGTTCGTCGCCGGCCCGATGGCGACGCCCGGATCCGCCAGCACGCCATCCAGCGCGAGGTCGAAGGCGATATCCGAACTGTTGGTCGAGACTTGATGAATCTCCACAGCGAACAAATTGCTCCCGGCCCGCAACGCGGGCGGATTCGCCGTGAACGAGACGAACGTCACTTCGTCGGTGCCGGAAACCGTGTTTGTCGCCAGCGTGAGATAGTCCACCGCACCCGTGGGCATGTTGCTGCGGAAAACTTCGGTGCCATTCAAATACACCACCGCGCCGTCATCTCTGAGCAACCGCCCATTCAACGCCGAGTAGGCCGAAGGGTCCGCAGCCATAAACACGCGCCGGTAGTAGGTGGTGATGAATTTGTTGTTGGGGTCGGGTCCAAAGCTATTCGTGGTGGCGGGCCATTGGCCCACGTTCATCTCGCCGTAGCCCAGAGGTCCCAGGCCGCTGCCCCAACTCGCGTCGTTGAACGAATTTGACCGCCACGCCGCGCCGAGGTTCGCTCCCGTGTCGAGAAACTTCCACGTGCTGCCGGCCTGCACGAGTGAGACCGTGGCAGCCCGGGCCAGCGGACTCGATAGCGCGAGGGCGGTGAGAAGGAGGGTCAACGATCGTCGAAGCTTCATCATGCAGTCGGCTGGGGGAACTGGTTCCTCGTTTTGGGTAGCTCTGTTCTCCGCCAACGACGGGTGAAACCGCCCCAAACAAAGCCGCTGATCGGTACGCCATCCGGCTCCCCTGGGTGCAGCGCCTGGGTGAGGCGGTCGAGCTTGCGGGCGGTGCTTTGCTTCGTCCCGGCGGCGTCGGACTCTTGCCCGAAGGTGTTGAACATGCTCATAGTGCCAGCCTATTTGTACTCCATTCTTGCCGTTCCTGTCTATGTCCGGCAGAATCTGTTTTGTGTCTGATACGATACTACGACGGGTCAATGTCGGGGCCTATGACAGTCCGTTTTCCGGGGTGGGGATCGAGTACGATCCCCTGGCAGTAAGACCCGGGCGCACTGGCATTACGCTGCACGAAACGGGGTATCAGCCGGCCAACAGCGAATGGAATTTCCCTGCGGTTTTCAGTCCGTTCTGGAGGTTGTACTATAACGAGTCCCGAGGACACTGTGTGCTCTTTGGGGATCGTGCCGTGGAGTTAATTCCAGCCCACATGGCGATCATCCCGCCGCACAGTTTCTTCCATTGCCTGGGCAAGAATCCCGTGGCGACATTCTGGTTGGCATTCAGTTTCACGCGGAAGCTTGCACGGGACCAGGACATTCCAGTCCTGCTCGCGCCACGCGATACCGAGTTGTGTCTGATCCGGGATTTACGGGGAATGGTGCTGGCGGATACGAAATGGGAACCCACCGATGAGATTTACCGAAACAGCCTGGCGCTGCTACAAGTGGTGCTTTCACGGCCGGAGTTGCGCTGGCAACCGCCCGTTCCCGAGAACTTTGCCCGGGTTCGGCAGCAGATCGAGATGAGCTTCGCTTCCAAGATCACCACGCCGGACCTGGCCCGGCGGGCAGGGCTGAGCGTTCCCGGCTTCAACCGCGCCTTCCGTCGGCATTTCGGGACCAGTCCAGCCCGTTTTGTGACGGAGATCCGGGTGCGAGAGGCTGCCCGCCTCTTGCTGCTGACCGACCACACCATCGATGCTGTGGCGGAGATGACTGGCTTTCCGAATCGAGCCTACTTCAGCCGTGTTTTCAAAAAAGTCACTGGCAAGGCTCCCGCCACATTTCGAAGCAAACATCAACGGCATAGCTAATCTTAAGACGCAGAGGCACAGCCGCGTTAGCCAACTAAAACACCCAAGCTGGTTAACAGTCTGTAAGTCGTTGTGGGCGTGGTGGCTGGGGGCCACATATGCCCCCTTTTCCCCACTACTCAAGCATAACCCGCTACTACTCGACTATACCCGTCTTAACTCGGTTGGTGTCCGTTTTGGTGTCCGCGATGTGATTCCGTTGAGGCGATCAGGAAACTGAGCGCCAACGCCCCCCGGGGCCCCATGTCCGAGCTTGGGTGCGAAGCTGTGATTACGCGATAAGGGCAGGGTGAATGGGCGCTCGGATGCGGTCAGGCGGGTCTGAACGCAGACTGGGGGGCTCGGCCCAGCGAGCGTTCATCCCGGTCCCGAACCCCTGCCCCCCACTGCGTCTCGTTCGTGGACCAAGCGCCTGGCGTCCGCGCAGCTCGCGGGTGGAGCGAGCGCCCGCTGCGCC
>TBL_comb47_HYPODRAFT_10005761_pt1 | contig 13665 bp, 10 predicted proteins | sample TroBogypolimnion_40_FD_10682 | JGI IMG/M metagenome (IMG submission 10682)
AATCGGCCGTGCTGGAGTATGGAATCAAGCCGCCACGGATTCTTCCTCGCACCGACACCTCCGTCTCGGTCGCCGCCCGCCAATGTTGACCCATGCGGCACTCAATGCCCCCCAGCACTGGTGACGAGCCAAACCGCCAGGAACTGTTACTCGTTAACTGTTGGGCGTTGTGAGCCCGACGAAACAATTTAAAAAATGTGTTAAAAAAACCCGGAGTAGTGTCCGGGGCTTTTCGTTGTTCCAGACTCTTTCCGTCCGCCGCACTTTTCAACCGCCGTTTACAGCACGCAACTCGCAACTCTCAATCCGGCCCAGCCGTCAGAAACGCTTCATCGCCGCCGCCAAAAGACCCAATCCCGCACAGGACTAAAATCCTCAGGCCCGGGGCAGACCGCGCCGCGCCGTCATGGAACGGCGGAAGGATTGCCGCGGGTTGCGCGCATTACGCCTTGTCAGCACGGGATTTTTTCTTACGATTCCAGCCTGTTCTCGAAATGAGCCTTAACATTTTCATCTCCGCCCGGGAGCTGGTCAGCCTTCCCCGGCTGCGCCGCGCGCGGCTGGTTTGATATGCCCGCTTTCTATCACAAACTGGCGATGCGCACCCGGCAATGGCCGGCCCTGCACCGGCCGTTAACAGTAACCCGGCGGTTGTTGACGGACAAAATCCCCATGCTCGCGCTCAATCTGCTGCGCCTGCTGGCACCCGTCCGCACGCCGCGTTTCGGTCCGCCCAAAAGGTCGTTCTCGATTTACTCGTCACTCCTGCACGAACAGCGCCGGCCCGCCCGCGTGGTGCTGACCGACCAGGGTGCGCCAAAAACGACGCCCGCTTCGCTCCTGGCCATTACCGGTCTGGGCCAGCACACCGCGCAGCCGTGGCCGGTTTTCTGGAGTCACCACCACAACGCCCGGCTCGTTTCGCCCTCGCTCGCGCTGCTCGACGAGAAGAAACACATCTGCCGTGAAGCCGTCTATGGCGACATGTGCCTGGAGGATGATCCGGCCTGGCGCTACTGGAGTCTGCCCAAACCGATCCACCTGGCAGGCAATTGGACCAGCCTGGTTTCACGCTGGACGCCGAACCCAGGCGTGCCGCTCTTCTCCCACTGGGTGCTGGACGCGCTGCCGCGGCTGGCGCTGCTCAAGGAATTTCCCGCGGACACCCAGATCCTGGTGCCAGCCGCGCTGGCCGGTTACCAAAAGGAAACCTTGAAACTGCTCGGGCTGCTGGAGCGCATCCGCTACACGCCGGAGCCGCACGTCATCGTGGAAAATTATTATTTCAGCGCGCCCACGGCGATGATTTCGTGCTACAGCCCCTACGGCGTGAACTGGCTGCGTTCCGCATTCCTGCCGGTGGCCGACAAATCCTACCAGGGCCCGAAACGGTTCATCATCCAGCGCAAGGGCAAGGCGCGCGGCATCCAGAACGAGGCGGAAGTGAACGCGTATTTCCAGAAACTGGGCTGGGCCATCATCGACACAGAGACGCTCACCTTCGCGCAGGAGATCGAATTGTTCGCCAACGCCGAGGCCTTCGCGGGCGTCCTCGGGAGCGGCTTCACCAACGGCATCTGGAGCCGGCCCGGCTGCAAGGTCATCACGTTCGTGGCCGACACCTGGGTGGACAGCTGGGTGGAGTGGATCTGCGACGTGAACCGGCTGGAGTATCACTGGCAGATTTTCCCGTCCGACCACGCGATGATGATGATGGTGGACCTGGGCGAAGTGAAAAAACTGCTGGTGAAGGCGGGGCTGCTTTAGAGCTTAACGGTAGGGTCATCGCGCTGCGATGACCGGACGCCGCAGCGCGGCGTCCCTACCAATTAAGACATAATTTACGTCTCGGGAACTCAACTCCTGAGATAACCTTCAGCCTTCAACTCTCAACCATGGAGATCGCGCAGGGTGGCGGCCAGGTCTTCCGGCGTGCCGAAGCAATACAGTTTTTCGATGGGGAAATTCTTCACCCGCGCCCCGCGCGCAATCAGGTCGTTGTAGAGCGGGCCGACGTAATATTCGCTGGCCTCGCGGCGGGCGGTGTTGACCCGGCTTTCGGCGGCGTTCACAAAATCGGCCCCGCGCCGGAACCAATACGTGCCCGTGGTCGCCCACGGCGAAATGACTTCCTTCTCCCGCACTTCCTCGACCAAGCCCGCCGCGTTGGCGCGCGAGAAACTCCAGCGCTTTTCCGACGAGGGAAACACCAGCAGCGCGCCGTCCAGCTTTTCCGACCACGCCTGTTCGACCCAGGATTGGTCCACGTCAAACGCCGTGTCCGCGTTGTGGATCAGGAGCGGCTCGTCGTTATGGATGAATTCCTTCGCGCGCAGCACGGTGATGGCCTGGCCGGCGGTGAGTTCCGGCACGGTGAGGACAATGGGCTGATGCCGTGCGTAACGTTGCTCGATGTCGCGCCGCAGGTCGGCGCATTCCGGCTGCGAGGCGAGCAGGATGAAGATCAGGCGCGTGGATTTTTCCAGCGGCAGGCATTCGGTGGCCCACGCATACATAGGCCGGCCGCGCACCTCGATCAGCGGCTTCGGCACCGGAAAACCCGCCTGCCGGAAACGGCTGCCGAGGCCGGCCATCGGCATCACGATGTTCAGTTTCCAACCCGGATTCATCTTGCGGACGGCGAAGTTTTTTGCGCCTGGGATTTCTCGTGGCTCACCGGGAGGTTGCTGCCGTCGCCGGCAATTTGATTCCAGCCGGTGAAGCGGTGCGCGTTGTCGTCCAGATAAACGTCCGCGTGCGGTTTGCCAAACCAGAGCTCGTCGTAGGGGATCTGATTTTCCCCCAGCCAGTCCAGCAGGGTCTTGCCCTGGCGCGCGACGACGAGGCCGACGTTGCTGTTGCACGTGGCCATGTGCCGCGCGGTGCAGAGGATCAGGTAATGCCCGGCGGCCTTGAGCGCCTGCATCTTTTCCACCGCGCCGGGGAGCGGCCGGACGGCGGCGTAAGTCTGTTCGGGCTGGCGCAGCTCGCAGAGCACGCCGTCAATATCAATGCATATCTTCATCGTTCAATAGCTCGTTCAAAATCCGCAGGCCGGTGGCGAACATCGCGAACTGCCGCGCCGGATAATCCTTGTGCAGCGGGCACATGGATAAAAATAAAAGCCCTTCCAGCGTCCGCACCTCGTCCAGATCATAATGCGCGCCGAAGGTTTTCTGGAACGCTTGGAGCACCGCGCCGCGCGTGGCCGGGAAAAATTGCTGCAGCTGGAATTTCGCGCCGTCGCGTTCCAGCCGGAACATGTCGTGGATGAAAAAATCGTAGCCGCCGTCGAGCGAGTGCAACAGCTTGGCGATGTCATAACGGCCGTCCCCGTAGATGCCCGATTCGCCGAAGCTGCCGCGCGGATCGATGAACTTGAACAGCCGCGACACCGGGTCGTAAAGGATGTTGGTGAAGCACAGGTCGCCGTGGATGATCTGGCCGCGCGGCTGGGCGGCGATCTTCCGGACGCGCGCCTCGATGGCTTTTGAAATCTTCGGCCAGCCCGCCAGCTTTTTGCCGTTCAGTCCGATCGAGTTGGCCGCGATCAATTGCGCGAAGTCGCGGTGCTGGGCGCCAAAAGTCTTGAGCCGGTCAATCGTCTTGTTCCAATAAAAATCAAAGGCGGCCGACGAGGACAGTTCGGCGGAATAGCTTTCAAAGCAGGTGAGGATTTTGCCCAGCGTTTTGAAGACGGCCTCCCAATACGCGCTTTCAAACTCCTCGAACACCCAGACCTCCGAGAGCGTCGGGTAGCCGTAATATTCGAGCGTGACGAACAGGTCTTTGGGGGCGAGGCTGAAATCCACGAGGCGCGGAAAAAACGTGGCGAGGTCGCGCGGCAGCAGCCGGTAATAATTGATCTCATTGAGAAATTTCGCGCCGTGCTCGCTGCGCTTGGTGATGGTGCCGCGCAGCTCGTCGATGTGCAGCGTGTTGAAACTGCGCGCCTGCAGCAGGCGGCGGCGCGAGCTGGTGAGAAAATCCAGGTTGCCGCAGTCGAACCATTTGCCGGCCGGATACGCCTGCAGGGTTCCCGCCGCGATATACGGCTCCAGCGCATGGCGCAACTGGAGCGACCGCGTGCCGCCGTCAAGCCGGGCCTGCAGCGCGGCGCGCGCGGGCGCGGCATCGTGGAAATGATAAACACCGACCAGCGCGGGCCAGCCGGCGGGGTTTTTCGCGGGCTTGTCTGCCAGGTTTTTGACCGTGTGGGCCCGGTTCACCTGGGCCAGGCACCAGCGCGTCGCATCTTCCACGGGGCCGGTGAGGACAAAATTCTGGCCGAGCTGCGCGAGCGTCTCCGGGGAAAATTCAAACAGGGTGTCGCCCAGCACGACGAGGCAGGATTCGCCGGGTTTCAACTGCTTGAGACATTCGAGCAGCGTGAAGCCGGGGCCGAGGTCTTCCGTGACCGGCACGCAAAGGATCTCCTGCAGCTTGCCGAAGGCCTGCTGCACGAAGCGCGGCAGGCGGGTCTCGGTGGCGCGCAAGCCCAGGATGACGCGCGTGACGCCCTGGCCGTGCAGGTAATGCAGCAGCCAGTGGATCGTAGGGCGGCCGTTGATGGGCACCATCGCCGACGAGGTGCGGCCGAAGATGGAACCGAGCGCGGCGGGCGGGGCGCCGGCGGCCAGCACCACGGCGGTTTTGATTTTACGGAGCAGCTTCGGTTTGGCCATCGGTGCGGAAATTATTACGAAAGGAAACGGTTTGGGCAACCTTTGCCTGCGGCGATCAAATTGCGGCGGCCGCGCAGGTCGTGATCTGTTTTTTACAGGAGAATGGGTCGGTGATCCGCAGCACTCCAATCATGGTGGGGCCAAGCCGGAACGAGGCAAAACCGTTGAGAGTTGTGCCCGCGGCGCGGGCAAGCAGGGTCGCAGCACGACCTGGCCCACCACAGGGCAAACCGCAGCGCCAAGGCGCCAAGTAACGGTGTCAGTCCGCCAGAACCGCCAGGCGACGTCTGTTTTACGAGCGCCACAAAACAGTCATATCACCGGTGCCCGCGGCGCGGGCAAGCAGGGTCGCAGCGCGACCCTGCCCACCTAGGCCCACCTAGGTCCACCGACTCCGAACGAATCTGGTTTTAAGATCAAATCAGAGCCTCGTTATTCCGGCTACCACCCGCCAAATCATAGCCACTTTTCTTTACCAAGGCGGAGGGCTGACTTTTGTAAGTGGTTGATAGAGCATCCAAAACCTTACGATTTCTTTACCCTTTTTTCATTTTTTGCGGGGGGGGGGGTAAGGTTGGAATCAATTCCCAGCCGATGGAGCCGGAGGGTGGCCAACGGCGGGGAAAGTGACCAAAGATGACCAAACGTGACCAAAGATGACCGAAAATGAAATTTTGATGGCTGCCAGGCTGCCGGGCGGAGCCAGGCAAGCTCCACCCCGGCGAACCGGAACGGTTGGTGCGACAAATCCAAATGTCAAAGAACAGCCCCGCATGCCCTGCGGATAACCCCACCCGCCCCCGGCAAGGCATTTCCCCAGTTCCCATCGTCCGGCGGCAGGCAAACCCCGGCAGGGATCAACACGATTGATGTATTTTAATATAACAATACAATATTGTCCAACGAAATTATTATGAAGCCGCGAAATAGTTTCCAACGGCCGCGGACGGCCGCACGCTGGCAGGAAAGCTCAACCACTGAGGGGCAGAGATATTTAGCAACCAAAAAAAAACGCAAGCTGAACCACCAAGGCACAAGGACACCAAGGCGGGATGACAACGGGCATTATATTTTTGCCACCGGCCTAACCTTTCACCCAGCGGTGAAGCGGCGGCGCCCTGGGACGAAATTTGAGAGTTGTGCCCACGGCGCGGACAAGCAGGGTCGCAGCGCGACCCAGCCCACCCAGGCCCAGCCCAAAAAAATTCAATGGGCCTCCTCCTTCCGAAAGCGGTGTCGCCGCTGCGCTCTGCCCCCGCAGTCCAAAATCATCGCGGGCTGAACCCCGGCTTGGCAACGAGGCAAAACAGATGAGAGTTGAGGGTCGGGTGCCAGAGAGCGGAAGTCGGAAGCAAATGAAAATAGCGCGCGGTCGCAGCGCGACTCGCGCCCACCAAAGGCGTAGCGCCGATGGTCTCGGTGTCAAGCCGAGGTTCGGCCCGCAGCTTCATCATGAAAAGTCTGTTAACAATCCAGCGAAGTTCTGGCATTCAGACGTGCGGCGGCTCGCAGAGCCGCGCTCCGTAATTCAAGCCACCCGCTCGCACGCGCGCAAATGCGCTTGAGTTTCGACGGTGCTGTGGTTCCATGGGCGGCCAGATGAACCTGATTGTTTCCGCATGACCGCCCGCCGGCAGCGCCCAGCCCGTCCGCCCCGCCCGGCCGCAGCGCGCGGCGCCGCCCCCTTGACTTAAAAATGTCCCGGCTTAGAAAATTCACCCAGTCGCTGGTGTCCGGCTACTTGTTGCAGGGAACCAACGTGCTTTACACGCTGGCCTCGGTCTCGCTGGCGCTGCATTATTTGTCCATCAAGGAATTCGGCCTCTGGACGTTGGTCACCACGGTCGCCAACTTCAACCTGATCTTCATGGATCTGGGCATGTCCGGCTCGCTCTCGCGCATCCTGATCGACCACAAGGATGACCGGACCTCGACGAACTACGGCTCGGTCATCCAGACCGGCGTGCTGGTGCTGCTGGTCCAGGGCGCCCTGATGGCCGTGGTGGGCAGCGTCATCAGCGTCTGGCTGCCGCAATGGATGGCGGTGCCGGAAAACTTCCAGCACATCTTCCAAGTGCTGCTGATTTTTCAATGCGTGCTGCTGGGCGCCACGTTTGCGGCCCGCATCTTCAGTTTTATTTTGACGGCGCACCAGCGCTACGACATGTGCAACTACGCCAGCATGGGCGGCTTCGTCGTGAACCTGCTGGTGCTCTGGCTCGGCTTTAAATACCAACTGGGGCTTTACAGCCTGCTCGCGGCGTTTTTTGCCGGCTCGCTTTTCAGCATCCTGTTTTCCATCTGGGCGGTGTTCCGGCTGGAACTGCTGCCCGCCAAAAAATACTGGGGCCGGCCCAGCCGCGCCGCCTTCCGCGAACTGTTCTTTTACGGGGCGGACATCTTTCTCCTCCTCATCGGCCAGCAGCTGATTGCTGCCAGCGCCGTGCCAATCATCAGCCGGACGCTGGGACTGGAGGCCGCGGCCGTGTGGGGCATCGCCACCAAGGTGTTTACGCTGGCCCAGCAGCTCGTCGGTCGTCTCTTCGATTTTTCCGGCGGCGCGCTGGCCGAAATGATGGTGCGCGGCGAAGCGGAACGTTTGAAGAAGCGCTTTGGCGACATTTTTGTTTTGACTGGGGCCCTCGCCGTCGCGACCGCCGCCATGGTGGCGCTGTGCAATGAAAGTTTTCTCAAGCTCTGGACGCATGGGCGCATTTCCTGGAGTCCCGTGAACGACCTGCTCATGGCTCTTTCTTTTTTTGTTTATGCTTTAGTCCGCCTGCCTGTCAGCATGGTTGCGATGACCAAACGCATCGGAGCCATGAAGTTTATCTATTTTTTCGAGGGCGTCGCCTTTGTTAGTTCAGGACTACTATTGGCACCGAGATGGGGATTTGCTGGAATTATATTGAGCGGCATTGTGACCGATCTGCTGTTCAGTGGGGTTTACGGCGCGCGCCGCATCACCCGTTATTTCCACATCGGCTATGCGGAGATATTTGAGGACTGGATGCTGCGGCCGCTAGTCTTTGTGGGAATTTCGACTCTGTCCGGCTTGGGCTTCTGGGCCATCACACGGCGTCTGAGCGCGCCCGCACAACTATCGGTGGATGGGGCGGTTTTTGGCATAATCCTGTTGGCTCTTTTTTGGCGCATTGGCTTGCCCGAACAATTGCGCACCGAAATCTCCTCACGATTGAAGGTGAAAGCTTGCTGGAGCAAAAGCAGTAAATGAAGCATCCTGATTTTAGGGCCGTATTTTAACAGACAACTCAAAGGCCGAAGCCAGCATCCCTGAAAATTAATCAGAGCAAGTTTGCCTGCGGCGGCCGCCTCTGGTATTGAACGCCGGTGAAAATCATCCTGACCGCTCTCGGCGCAATGCACGCCCGGCAAATTGCGCGACCCTTGCAGGAACGGGGCGCGCTGGCTGGCCTTTGGATTTCGGACAAAAACAGCACGGGCATTGACCCGGACAAATACCGCCGTTGCTGGCCCTATCATCTGGCGATGAAGCCATTCTATCATCTGGCGTCCCATGGCTTTCGAGAACAGATGGCATTTCGATTTCTTCCGCTCTGGTCAGCGTGGGTCAAACGCCAAAAGCCACCCGCGTTCGATGTGGCTTACGGTTGCGGCGGCGGCCAGGCCACCGAACTATTCGACTTTGCGGACCAAACCGGAGCATTGAAAGTATTTGATTCCTCCAGCAGCCATCCCACCAGCTCCTACGGGTTCTGGCAACGCGAGTGCGACATCTGGAACCCCGGCTCGCGGGTGAGCACGCCACAATGGATGTTCGCCCGCTGGAATCGCGAGATCGAGCGGGCGGACGTGATTCTTTGCCCCTCCACCTTTGTCGTGGATTCGATGGTGTATAACGGCATTCCCGCCGAAAAATGTTTCCTGAATCCCTATGGCGTGGACACCTCCATTTTTAAACCGCGCACAACCCTACCGGATAAACCGCGCTTCATCTGTGTCGGCACCATCTGCCTGCGCAAGGGGCATCAATATTTGTTCCGCGCCTTTGAAAAAGTGCGGCGGGTTTTTCCGGAGGCGGAACTAATCTGTGCGGGAGGATATTACCCGGATTTTTCGAGTGAGCGCAAACGCTGGGAAGGCACCTTCACCCATGTTGAGAATCTGCCGCAGCCGGAACTGGCGAAGATCTTGCAGGGATCAACGGCTTTTGTTTTTCCCTCCAACGAAGAAAGCATTGCCCGGGCGGTGGTGGAAGCCATGGGCGCCGGGCTGCCCATCATCGGCACGCATGAAAGCGGCGCAACGACGCTGGTGAATGATGGAGTGGAAGGCATCATCGTCAAGGCGCGCAACGTGGACCAGATCGCAGAAGCGATGATCCGCTCAGCCACGAACCGCGAGGAGAATGCACGGATGGGGCAGGCCGCCTATGCGCGCGGCGGGAAAAATAATTCCTGGGGCGATTTTGCCGACCGGCTGATGACAATGTGCCGCGACGCGGTGGAAAAGAAGCGGACCCACCAGAAAATCTCGTTCTCATGACCTTGGAACGGATGGACATCAACGAGTCGGCCGACCGGCTGCAAATCGTCTTGCACCGGAACCGCTACGATTTCGTCCGGGAGCGATTGCCGCGCGCGCAAGCCGTGCTCGAAATCGGCACCGGTCTGGGAACCTTCACGCAGGAATTGCTGCCCCTATGCGGCCGTTACACCGGGGTCGAGTTTGATCCGGAGGCCTGCGCCGCGGCGCGGCAAAAAAATCCGACGGCCAACATCATCCAGGGCGACGCCCGGCAGCTGCCGTTGGCCGACCGGCAATTTTCATTCATCGTCTGCCTGGAAGTGCTGGAGCATCTGGGCGACTGGCAGGCGGGCGTCCAAAATATTCATCGCTGCCTGCAGCCGGAGGGCAAAGCGATCATCTCGGTCCCGTGGCGGCGCAGCGGCGGCAAATGTGACGTCAATGAATTCCACGTTTACGAACCCGGCGAAGCCGAACTGGTGGCGCTGTTCCGGAAGCTGTTCACGACCGTGGAGGTTTACTATCAATACTTCGAAGAAACCGCCTGGATGACGCTGGCGCGGCAGCTCCATCTGCGCCGGTTTTTGGGATTAAGCCGGGTTTATGCCGATCTGTCGGCGGGCCGGCCGTCGGCCACGGCGCGACTGCACATCGGACAGGAACCCAAGGGCATGAAACAGGGTTTGATCCTGGTGGCGAGCGGAAAGAAAGCCACAGTTTGATCCGGCTTCTGACTTCCGGTTTCAGATTTCTGAATAGAGCCTTCTGACGTCGGCTCCTACGTTTGTGAAATAGGGGGAGCGCGCCCGGCCCCGGGCGCAGCAACCTCCGCCAGCTCGGTCGCATCCGGATTCGCCAACGCCATCGCAGGAGGAGTGAAGTTCAGATGACCGAGGTCTGACTTCCGAATTCAGACTTCCGAATTGAGCCTTCTCACGTCGGCTCCTACGTTTGTGACAGAGGACAGATGGCAGAGGACAGAGGTCTGACTTCCGGTTGCAGACTTCAGGCTTCCGAATTGAGCCTCCTTACGTCGGCTCCTACATCGTTTTATGGTGGGAGAGGTCACGAGAAGCTGACTTGGTTTTATTCAAGTTTATGGCGGAAGAGGAAACCGATTGGAGTCTCCTGACGTCGTCGCCTACGCAGTTCAGCGCAGCAGTTTCACGGTTTGCAGGCCGAGCCAGGCCGCCAGCTCCGCGCTCTGCCAGCGCAGGCGCGGCACGCAGTGACGCAAAAACCAGAGCCACTCCGGCCAGCCACAGCGGCCGTGGGCGGCCAGCACGGCATGGGCGCGCCGGGCCTCCGCCTCCGGCAGGCGCATAAACCGTCGGCAGTGTTCCACGGCGATTTGTTCCGCCGCCGCCGTCATGACCTCGCGGTGCCGCCGGGAAGCCGACACGTCATGGATCCGGAACTGCAACAGTTTCCGGGGAAGCCCGAGCACGCGGCCGGTTTCAATCAGCCGGCCCCAGAGCCCGTAATCCTCGGCCTGCTGTCCCTGATAGCCGCCCACCGCGCGGGCGGCCGCGGTTTTGAACAGGACGCTGCTGTGCACCACCGGACACTCATAGCACAGTTTCAAGGCGAAGAACGCCTGCGACCGCGGAAACCGGGCGCGGCCGATGGCCGCCACGCCTTCCCCGATCAACTCGGCGTCGGTATGGCACAGCACGGCCGCGGGGTTGCGCTGCACCGCCGTCCATTGCACCGCAAGCCGCTCCGGCCGGCTGAGGTCGTCCGCATCCTGGCGGGCAATCCACTCACCGCGCGCGGAGGCGAGGCCGAGATTCAACGCGGCCACAATGCCGGGCGGCGCGGGCAGGATCCGGATCCGGGGATCGCGGAAGCCGGCCAGGATTTCCAGCGTCCGGTCGGTGCTGCCGCCGTCCACCGCGAGGAGTTCAAAATCCGTGAAGGACTGGGCCAGGATGCTCGCGACGGCCGCGGGCAAAAAGCGTTCCCCGTTCCAAACGGGCAGCAGGACGGAAATTCGGGGTGACGGCATCGGCCTGCTTTTATTCCAGTTGCGGCCCCCAAAGAAAAGGAAAATCACGCTTTCAAAACCGCCCGGCTTTTCTGATAGTATGGCCCGAAACATGAAAATCATCCGGTTCATCCAGGGTCGGCGCCGCGCCTGGCAGCAGCGGGCGGCGCAACGCCGCCTGTTGCGCCGGTTTTCCGGTCCGGCGGAGGAGATCACGCGGGAGCAATGGGCGGACAGCCTGATACACCCGACGGAATTTTACACCCGCTGCTTCCACTATTTTCACACGCGCCTGCCGGAGCCGTTGCGCGCCCACCGCGCCTATTTTGAAACCGGGAAGCGCGGCTTCGGGGAACCGGCGTTTCATGTGCTGTGGTATTTACTGTTCCGGGAATTCCCGCCGGAAAGCTTTTTGGAAATCGGCGTGTATCGCGGGCAGACCTTGAGCCTCGCCGCGCTGCTCGCGCGCCAGGGCAACCTGGCTTGCCTCATTCAGGGCATCTCGCCCTTTTCCCCGGCGGGCGACACCGTTTCCCGTTACCGGCGCGACGTGGATTATTACGAGGACACGCTGAAAAACTGCGCCCATTTCTCCCTGCCAGCCCCGGCCTTGTTGCGGGCCTATTCCACCGATGAAGCGGCGCAAAAACTGATCGCCGCGCGGCGCTGGTCGTTCGTTTACATTGACGGCAACCACGATTACGAGATCGCGCGGCGGGACTGGGAATTGTGCGCCGCCCATCTGCAACCCGGCGGATTGATCGTGCTGGACGACTCCGGCCTGACCACCCGTTATGCCCCGCCGATTTTTGCCACCGGCGGACATCCCGGACCGTCGCAACTGGCGCAGGAAATTGACCGCACCCGCTTCCGAGAAATCCTGCAGGTCGGGCACAACCGGGTTTTTCAAAAAATCCACTGATGCGCGGCGGTTTTGCCCGTTGACATACACGGGAGGCTTCAATAACTTGAAACCGCCGACTGAACGCATCGCAATGCACACCAAACTGCCACCCGCCACCATGGCTCGCCAGCCCCTGTCATGGGATTAAATGTCAATGATGTAAAATTTCTGCTCTGGGCGAAGAAGCGGGGGGTGGATTTTTCGAAAGTAATGATGATCGGCCGGCAGCGGCTTTATTTGGATGTCGCGACCCTGCAGGCGGCTTTTTCCGCCTTTGGAATCAATGAGTCGAAGGAAAGGTTGGCGACGATTTTTTCCGGGCAGAAAGGTTATGCGGAACCTTTGTTTCAATTCCTAGGAGCGGCCGAGACCGATTCCATTGATGCCTCCACCTACGAAGGCGCCTCGAACGTGCTGGATATGAACCAGCCGATTCCGGAAAATTTGCACGGCCGGTTTTCGTTGGTGGTGGACGGCGGCTCACTGGAGCACGTGTTCAATTTTCCCACGGCCATCCGGAACTGCATGGAAATGGTGCGCCTTAACGGCCATTTTATTACCATCACCCCCTGCAACAATTTCATGGGCCATGGTTTTTACCAGTTCAGCCCCGAACTTTTCTTCCGCATCTTCACGGCACAGAACGGTTTCAAAGTGGAGAAGATGATCCTCTACGAAACCCTGCCCGTGACGCGGTGGTATGAAGTGTTGGATCCGGAGGAAATCGGCCAACGGGCGGAGGTCCGCACCCGGCGCAACACATTGCTGATCGTGCAGTCCAGAAAAATCGCCGTGAAACCGCTGTTTACCGTCACACCGCAGCAGAGCGATTATGCCGCCCTGTGGCAGGGACAGTCCGGCACAAAAGCGCCCCGGCTGCCCGTCGCCGAACGCATTAAGCAGCAGATGCCGCCCGGATTGATGAATGCCTATTGGAACCTGAAGAAATGGGCGCGGCCGAAAATTCATTCAGCCGGGGTCAGGGAAATTCCCCTGCCGGAGGCAAAGTAATCCCCACCTTATCGGAAGGTTCTCGGAAAGGATTCCTCCATCAGCGCTTTAACAAACCTGTGCGCCAGTTTCCGACCATGAAGATTGCGATTATAAGCGCCGACAACCGCGAACATTTTAAAACCTATGGCCGGCAGGAGCCGGACATCCCCACGCCCCAGGCCGCCTTGTTGCAGGGGCTAGCGGAGCGGGAGGATCTAGAAATTCATTTTATTTCCTGTTTGCGCCAGCCCGTCCAGGCGCCCGAAAAACTCGCGCCGAACATCTGGTTTCACGCGCTGCATGTGCCGCGAATCGGCTGGCTGCGCACGGGTTATCAGGGCTGCATCCGCGCCACGCGGAAAAAGCTGCGCGAAATCCAGCCGGACATCGTCCACGGGCAGGGCACGGAACACAACAACGCCCTGTGCGCCATCTTTTCGGGTTTTCCCAATGTCGTCACCATCCACGGCAACATGCGGCTGGTGGCGCAGATCAACCGGGCGCGGCCATTTTCCTTTGAGTGGCTGTCGGCGCGGCTGGAAGATTTCACGCTGCCGCGCGCGGACGGGGTGGTCTGCATCACGAAC